>Ga0316204_10009733_pt1 | contig 12703 bp, 13 predicted proteins | sample 6monrhotite_MG_2_FD_205661 | JGI IMG/M metagenome (GOLD analysis project Ga0316204, IMG submission 205661) | Microbial mat bacterial communities from mineral coupon in-situ incubated in ocean water Damariscotta River, Maine, United States -... | ecosystem: Environmental > Aquatic > Marine >...
CGTCTATACAACATAGTTAATCGAGCAATCACAGCAAGCTCAGAAAACACATTTAGACTTCTGCGGTTCATATCAAAAGGAATGAGCCGAATCCCAGCCTCCTCAATAATAGAGCCATGAGCACGTACTCTAGTCACAACGGCCACATCATACCCAGCCTCTTTAGCAGCCAAAGCCAGAGGTAAACGATGTGAACAAAAATACCAATCTTCAGTCACAAAAAAAATAACACTCAACCTAGGCATTCAAATTAATCCATACAACATTTATCGTACTCTCAATAAAACATCAAACACAGTAATCAATAGATCAGAATCTGATGTATCAGAAAAATCTCTAGCCAGCTGATTGCGTTTTATTGGTAAAGCAGCAGCTCGATTCACCTTTGTCACCTCCACCTCAAAACCTGCTTGCTCAAACATTTCCAGCATTAACTTAAATTGAATACGATTCGTATAAAAACCTGAATTAACAAAAAAATTAGACTCCCAGAGAGCATCTGAAAAACGTAAATTGTTACGCCCTCCCCCTAGATGATCTCTAAGGTCTACTCTATGAGAACAGATCCCTTTCGGTTTAATAATTCGCGCATACTGACGCATAGTCTCAATAAATTCACTCTTACGAACATGCTCAAGAACCGCCTGAGAAAAAATAAAATCGATAGAGTTGTCTGGAATAGTTTTCAGGCTCTCAAGACCATTGACCAAGTATTTACTATCACACCGAGTCAAGAGTTCATCTAGAGAGTTTAACTCTGAAATATCAGGTACATCAAGCCCCTCTGAACGTAAAAAAGCCTCCAATTTCAGATAGGGGCGAACATCATCAACGGCATATCGACCAGCATCAACCAGAGTGGAAGTAGCCCCATAAGCACGAGAAAGAATTGCAGTAGAGATGCTGTCACCAGGACCTGCCTCTAGAATAGCCAATCCCTCTAACTTATTTTTTAACCCCGCACGTTCAACATGCCCATTAAAAATACCAGTAGCATATGAAAACCGATCCATATCACCATGTCTGAACAATCCAATTTTCTGCCAGATCGAATAGTCTCTGGAAATACGACTCAAGAGCATTTTTGCTAACATTTTCCCCCTCCAGGGAATGTATCTTTTAACTCTGGAAAAAACCATAACTACCTTCTAATTCCCTTCCCAGGAAAATGCAAGTTTACGAACGAAGAGAAAGCGCCTGTTTCTTCTATTCAAGTAAATAAATAGGAAATTTGTTGCCACCGCCCTAACACTCTAACTAGATTTGGTCCGCGTACAACAAAACATCTGGAAACTCATACTGTACAAGGCTTAACAACCGAGCGTTATCTGCACGTGCATACTCAATTTCATGGTTACTCGTCTTTGTATACTCCAGTGACGGGTGGTTTTTCTTGACTACATTAAAGAGATCGACAATTTTAACTACATTTCCCGACCCTACATTTATACATTCATACTCAGGGTTTAAATCAACCAACCTAAGAATAATCTTTGCAGCATCCTCCACATGTATAAAGTCTCGCTGCGAGAGCCCATCGTTATTCAACTGAAAGGAACCAGAATTTAGCACTGCATTCTTAAGCTTATGTAGCACAGAGAACTCATCATTTCCTGCATACAGATTAAACAACCTTAAGAAGGTAAATTTAATCCCATTAGCTAAGCAAAAGCTCTCTATCGCAGCCTCATTCAAATGCTTCACCATGCCGTTAATCGAAACAGGCGCACATGAAGCATCCTCATGCATATGCGTAACATCACCATAGACTGCACAACTGCTAATAAAGTACAACCTTGGCACTCTGTGCCTCGCCATAGACTCTAAGAGCAGCATGGTCGATGACAGGTTTGAATCAAAAAAATTAGACGGACACATTGAAACTGGGTTTTTCAAATCATATGCAGCATGGATCACCACATCAGTAGATTGCATCTTATCATCCAATCGCTGCCAGTCATGCCGCCCAACACCAGCAATAGAGGTATTAAACTTCATCAGATGAGAACCTAGATTCCCAGACGAACCCGTGAGTAGAATATTCATTCTTTAACTATAAACACCATTATATAAGCCCTCAAAGCGATCTACAAAAGACTCTAGCGAGTAGTGCTCTTTCACTCTAGCCCTGGACTGTAGCCCCATTTTTACTCTTTCATCTTGAGTGAGTGAGAGTAAATTTACTATTGCTGCAGCGAGCGCTTCAGAGTCAGACGGGGGGACAATCAAACCACAGTCTCCCACCAAGGCAGCAGAATCCCCAACATTAGTCACTACACACGGTATACCACACGCCATAGACTCACCAATTGCCACCGGTGTGCCTTCAGAAATTGATGAGGAGACAGACACATCAAGCGCAGCCATTAGACGAGGTATATCACTCCGTTCACCCAACATGAAGACCTTGCCACACAACCCCAACGCTTCAATCGTCTCAGAAAGCTGAGAATTCCCTTCATCGACACCACTGCCAACTAACAGAAACCGTGCCCCACTATAGTTACGAGAGACTTTGCTAGCGGCCGATAAAAAATTAGAGTGATCTTTCAGCGGATCGAAACGCCCAATCAATCCAATCAAAGGTGAGCCATCTGGGATACCTAGCTCATCACATACACCAGCCCGGGCACCTTGATTAGGGACAAAGCGGGCGGTGTCTATCCCATTGCTAATAACGGTTACATGTTTATTTACATAACCAAGCTTTTCATGCTGAATGACACTTTTATGTGAATTGTTAACAATCCCCGTAATATTTTTTGAGAATATGGCACAAGTTTTCACCACCACCCTCAGCAATAATTTCTTACTGGAGAGATCATCGATACAGTGAAAAATCCCCCAAAATAACAGCGGTGTGTTGATACACATTTTAGCCGCCACCAGCGACAGGAGATTGGCGTGATACATCCACCCCTGAATAACATCAGGGTTAAATTCCCTGACAATCCTGCACAGCGTAAACAATGAGCTAACAGATGGAACTCCACGCCTCATGCCAAGTGAATACACTGGAATTCCCAGCTGCTCTATTTCTTTGTGTAAAGGGCCTCCTCCGGTCAAGGAGACCACAATGAGAGATGACCGTTGATGGATTGAGCTAGAGAGCAGGCTGACCAGCAGCATCTCTGCCCCCCCCTTATTTAACCCAGTAATAATATGCATTACCTTGCTGCTCATATAACCCCCAATAATGCAACAGCACTTAACGCCATTCCACCCAAATAACTACAATATGATTAACGACTTACTAGCATTGGCAGGATTGTACCATACTGAGTTAACCATAAAAAAACCATCATAAGCAGATACCCAACAATGAATGCCTGTCGGCGCCAGCCAGTTAATAAAAGCCCAGCTAACAAAACTAGCGACAACCCACTTTCAAAAATCCGAGCGGAAAAAACCAGCGAAAAGTATGTAAACAGATAGAAGATTAAAATCGAGAAGGCTAGCTGGTGTTCCCGTAAGTAACGCCCCCCCTCTAAAATGAATAAACAAGCGATACCAAGCCAAAAAATGAAGCCCAATCCCGATACATTAACCTCCCCAAGAAGGCTAGCTTGCCTTGCCCCTAAAATTCCAGCTATAAATCCTATCGCGAGAATCAAAGCAATCGAAACCAAGATAATGACAGCAATTCTTACATCCAATGCCAACCTCAGCTTCTTTGCAAAATATGGTATTAGCAAAAAAGGAAATATAAAAAAGAATGAACTATGAATAAAGCCAGAAGAGATCATCAATAGGTAGCGTCGCAACCCTCCTTGCGAAAAATAGCCCAACAAAAAAATAGCAATCGCTAACCCTTGACGAAGATGCAACGTGTATTTCAGTAGAATCTGAGGACTAATAAGAAACACCATAATCCAGCCCGCATTTTTCGGGCTAGATTTCAGCAGCACATAAGATGTTATAAATGCAGCCGTAAAAATAATAAGCCGAACAATAGCTTCAGGTGTCAGCAAATGAGCTAAACTAGCATTAATCATCAACCATACAGGCTCATTGGCAATGAGTTTTACTATGCCATGGGAAAGATACCCTTCAATTAATCTATCAGAATCAGCCGCATATTTTATGTAACTAACACGATCCTTAAACTCCATCAAAGGAAATGATTGAAGAATATAAGCATAGATAAATGAGAAAGTTAAAAAACCTATTTTCTTATGCCATGGCAAGTAGCCGTGATGATTATCTTTGTTAATCAACTTATCCCTAGAGTTCAAACAGTCCATGAGACTACCAATTGCCACCTCAGCTAATTAGAGGAAAATATCAGGCTAAGGTAGTCATCCCTTACCGCAGCCATACCGTAGCGGCTCGTTACAACACCAGAGGGCAGAGCCTCAATATCACCATTAATTCCGGCCAATATGGCCTCTTTCATTGAAGTCGAATCATCAACTGGTACCAGCCGCCCCCAGCGTCCATTATCAAGGATTTCTTTAGGGCCACTTGGACAATCCGTCGCTACAACAGGCACACCTACCGCGACAGCTTGTAAAAGCGCGTTAGGTAAGCCCTCAAACCGTGATGATAAAACAAATACCGTCGCCTGCTTCATATAAGAAAATGGGTTTTCTACAAAGCCAGGCAATAATACCTTATCATTTAGATTCAACTCTAAAATCAATCGTTCCAGCTGCTCCCTTTCTTCACCATCCCCCAGTATAACCAGCTTATAATTAACAGCCTCAGAAACTTTAGCAAAAGCCCGTATTAATAGGTCAAAGTTCTTTTGTTTGGTCAGTCGTCCAACCCCTAAAATCATCGGCGTTTCATTTACATTAAATGGCAACCTAATTTGTTCATTAGCGAGAGCATGAATCATTTCTAAATCCAGGGGATTTGAAATAATAGAAACTTTAGAAACATCAACATTTGTATGTTCAATTAAGTCATCAGCAACCCCATGGGAAGGCGCAATAATAGCATCTGCATATTTATATAAATATTCAACCACAAGATTAACCCCCTTTGATTTCCAACTAACGCCGTGAATGGCGTTAACTGAATGAGTATTCGCCTCTCTAGCTAAAACTCTAACGCTACTCCGAGTTAGTATCCGAGAGAAAATAGCTAACGCATTAACATGCCCCTGAGTTGCAAGCAAGGTGTGAGGGGAAGTGCTTTTCAAATATTTCATTAATGCCGGTAGTGCAAAAAAAACGCGGCTTGCAGAAAGGTTGACAACCTTTAGCCCCACATCAAGTTCCGACAGATAAGACCCAACAGCATTAACCAGAACCACTTCTACGTTATAACCTGATCTATAAAGCGAGTTTGCTAATGTAACAATCACCCTTTCTGCGCCGCCTCCCTCCAGAGTAGCCGACAAAAGAGCAATTCGTTCACTTTTCATATGTATCCCTTAAACATGTAATAAGCTACCCCTATCAATATAAACTTTTATTATCATTAAGACTTGTATCGCGAGGAAATGACTATTGCCCGTTTTTCACAATATAGTATCTGTTTGCGTTTTCATCATATTGAATCTGACTTTTCAACTCCCCAAAAAACTCATCAATAGCAACCACAGACCCAGGAAACTTAATCTCTGCAGCACGATATTCATCGAATAGGACAACACCTCCTTCAGCAACGTGTGGCCACAATCGTTCTAATGTGACTTTATATGAATCATACAAGTCAACATCCAAATGTAACAATGCAATCTTACTGGTTCTAAATATTTCAATAACATCCTCATTTAGACTGTCTTCAAAAAAACCTTTCATAAGCCTTAACGAAAAATTAAATTCTCGCCCCTGAAACATACCTATAAAGCTATTTCTTAAACCATCAGTACTCGAAGCCCATCCCCTATCCATTTCCCCTTTCTTGGGTTTTCTAATGCTGTCATCTTCTTTAGTTGGTTCTGGAAACCCCTCAAATGAATCAAACCCGTAGACAGTCCTGTTTTTGTTTTCGAGTTGATTAAGCACGCACATATAAAATAAAGACGTCCCCGACCCAACACCGCATTCGACAATATCTCCCTTAACATCATTTATTGATTTAAACCGTTCTTCCAAGTACAGCTCTCTTGCTATAGTCCCAAAATTTTTCCTAGATGTCCTTGGTAGTTTATCTAAATAGTAGCCGAGCGAGTTCAGGGCGCTATCAATAATTTTTCTTAGTAATTTCTTCATTTTTCACCTAACAATTTTAAATTAAATTTAACCAAGCTCTTTAGAAACACTACTTTACGGCTTGATTTTAATTAATATACAATACCGTCCTACCTTAAACATCTTATTCAATTTCTCTTGCTTCATTTCTACCACGTTTTCTACAATAAAATGGCGCCATGATTTTGCTTTTAAGAATGGCGAATCAATCAATCTTGACTTTTCCTTCTGTGACCTTTCAACCTTTCTTCGAAACCAAACATCCAACACCCAAGCTAAAAACACATTTGATATCACACTTAAATAACGTATTTTTGGAGCCATTTTGATTATTGAATGTGCAACTCGTTCAGATGAATTACCAACTAATTCTGCGGTTTCGTTGCCAAAGGTTTTTTGGAGAACGTCAGTCTGTTGATAGCATTGACGCGAAGCTTTGTCGTACTCAAAAAGGTCGATACTGCTAAGCTCTTTGCAAACATTTGAAACCTCATACGGCAAATCGTTTACTTCTGATTCAAGGGGCAACAAAAACACAGGACTTCGGCCTAACAGCGCAAACTCAATAGCAGTCGTACAGCCACAATGCCAAAGCCCTTTACAAGCCATTAACCATGGCGTAATTGAGCCTTCACGAACTACATGTACATTGCTTCCGGAGAAAAACTTTTCCACCAAAGAAATAGACTCTAATGGATGAGGACGATAAATAATGCATTTCTTTTCAGATTCACTCTTTAACCAATCGCAAACTTTTAGAGCGCGCTCTCTGTGTTCTTCTATATATTGATGAAGATTTTCTCTTTCTTCATTGGATTTCCAAATACCTTCTTTTTCCAAATTAGATAATGAGTGGTCATCCGGTGGAAATACAAATGAAAAGTTTGAACTAAATAAATAAAATTCACCAAATCTATTTTGAATTGATTTTTTACGATCAATATGCACAGGATGCATCGAAAAAAGAAAATCAAAACGTGGATTACCTGTTCTTTCTATCACTTCTGATGGATATTTTTTGAGTAGAGAAGCATAATCATCATCTGTTGTTGCAAATGCTTTTGAAACAAACGGGACAGCCCGCCCAAATCTAGCATCAAGTGATATATTACGATGTATTGATTCTTCTTCTAAAAAGAAATAAGCACAGCGATGACCAACAGCCTTAGCTACGGCGGAAATATGATGCTCTTGGATACTTTTATGAAGAATGCCAGCCCCACTCAATCCTAAGACCATCATCAAATTAACAATTCTTTTTGGCGCGACTAAAACAAAAACTTTTTCTGTTGTTTGTTTTTCGATGCACTCAATCAAATACAGCTTTGATTCAAACTCTCTGCCCCAATTTTCAACAGGTAAAACTATGAATTTCACTTGAGATATTCCATAAAAACAATGTCTAAATATGCTTCATCAGCATCGTTGTTTGGTGTAATCACACCAGTTACTCTTCCAATCTCTTTGAAGCCTATTTTCAAAAATAGGTTTTTACTTGCACTATTATCATCAATAATACGAACAAGAAATCGACCCTCTTTAACGGACGACAGATATTCAAATACAGCTAAACTGGCAACCCCTTTCCCTCGTAGGGTTGATGTAATAACGATACCTATTTCTTGGTGCATGCATGCTCTATCGCCAAAACTAAATGGCCTAGACTTTATAAAACCCGCGCACTCTCCAAGATATTCAACAATTTGAAACCCGCCCATAGCCTGCTGATTGGCAGCCCATTTCTGAGTATCAATCATACTTTCATGCTTGGTATACACAGCATTCATCATGCTCAACGTCTGCCGATCATTTCTTATAGAGTTTAAAGTAGATATATCCACTTCTACATATGGCCGAAGTTTAATCGAATTCATTTTTAATCAACCTTGCTACATTATCAACATCTTTGTGGGTTACACGAAAGTCGTTAAATAAATTAATAATATTATTGGCGATATTATTTGACTCAACCAAACAATCAGATGCAAATGCTCCCAAATTGTTGGCCGCGTAATGTGAGCTACAAAAGAATCCAGCATTAAAAATTTGTTCTTTCAACAAATCACGCTGTTCAAGAAGGATATTAAACCTCCAATCTTGATGTTCATTTAAAATGGTTATCGATGGTATATTTTCAAGCAGATTGTTATAGATAAGATTGTTATTCATTTTATGCTTATTAACCAAGACAAAAGAACTCTCGACAACAGCCGGATAATAGACATGATTTAAAGCTCGATCATCTATCCAACCAAGTGTATTACACTTCAACTGGGAATCATTCGAGTCAGCGATTTTCTTATAAATATTTTCGTCGTATTTAGGATTGTAGTTAATTTCGACAGCGTCAGACGTGACTAGATAACCACCCCACCCCAAATCCACGTATTTAGAATATCCAGTGCTATACAATTCTACATCAGCACACCCATCCACAATTTTATTTTCTATTGGTAAAGTAGGCTTACACAAACACCTATCATCAATGATTACTACTCCGGGAAATATGTTCTTAACCTGAGAAAAAAGAGGCTCCATATTGCCTGAAAATCCAAAGCTACGAATATTAATAAAAATATCAACACTATACTCAGACATTCTTTTTATGCTGCCTAAAGATGAGCATAATGTTTGTTTGTCTATATCTACATATATTAGCCGACAGTTTAGTGCTAATAGCATGCACTTCAATTCATCACAGCAAAGCGGGTGAAGCATAACTGTACACCCGCTATATCCCTTGCTTTCAAACCACGAAAGGAGAGCCCCAAGTGCTCTTCTTCTAATTATCATCGTCAACTGAATTAGCCTTTAGCAAACCCCACGCTACAGGAGTACCATATTTTATATTTTTAGTGGCAACCATGCCAATTACTGTATCAAAGTGCATGGTTTTGAGCCCAAACCCAGGTCGAACTGCTTTAATATCATCGGCACGAATAACATCACCTTCATTTATGTTATTCGAAAAATAAAGAGAACGCCTATAACGACGCGCAGACTCATCAGAACCTTCCCAGCCATATGCCCCATCCCCTAATGCGATACTTGCAAGTCTCGCCTCTTTACATAGGACAATCAGTTCCGACGAGGTGATTGAGAAGTCACTATCAACAGTTTTTACACCATCATCCAAGGTAAAATGCTTTTCAATTACGCTAGCGCCAGCTCCTATTGCAGCAATCGGAATGGTCAAGCCAAGAGAATGATCTGATAATCCAACCGGTATATTAAATAAATTAGCTAACCTGGTAATACGTTCTAACCTTATAGACTCTGCAGGGGCTGGGTATAAACTTGCACAAATGAGAAGAATTAATTGTGTACATCCAAATTCTTCAAGCGTCTCAACGCTCTTTGCTATCTCACTAAGGCTAGCGGTGCCCGTCGACAAAATAACTGGCTTACCTGTTTTCGCTACTGCTTGAAGTAACCTTAAATCCGTGCATTCAAATGATGAAATTTTAAAGCATGGAACATCCAATTTATCTAAAAAATCCACAGCCGTAATATCAAAAGGCGAGCTAAAAATAGTTATCCCTTCCTCTCTGGCCAATGAAAATAATTCCGCGTGCCATTCCCAAGGAGTACTAGCTTCTTTGTATAGGTCATAAAGACTTCTACCATTCCATATTGATGAAGTATCATTAATCATAAATTCTGGTCTGTCGCAGTCTAATGTCATAGTGTCTGCAGTATATGTTTGTAACTTTACAGCGCTAGCCCCCGCCTTTGCAGATGCTCTTATCAACTGGGTGGCGCGCTCTAAATCACCACCATGGTTGCCAGACACTTCTGCAATAATATACGGCTCACAATATTTACCGATTACAGCGCCATCAATTACTACTTGAGATTTAAAAGGCATATATTTCCTATGTTGGTTATCGCTGACTAACTGACACAGCTCTAAATATTATAATTACTGAGATGAAAAACTATTGTGGCTCTTAATATTAACCCCAGACCGAATAATATTGAGAGAGGATGGCCCTTCATTAAATAGCAAATCTAAGATGCAGCAATTCGAAACGAAATTTCCATTCCTTTGTTTATACTCCGGGTGTTCATAAAGAAGATAATCAATGGTTATTTTCTGGGCATCAAAATAAGCTATGTCTTCAGTTAAATATTCCCGAGCTCCTAACGGACTGACATAATTCTTTGAATTAACTGCTTTGCCGACATTAGCGACATATTCACCCCTGCCCCCTGTAACCTTAAGATCTGATGAGAATTTTACGGGAGTAGAAATACCAATCGCATCACTGGCCCAGTTAATAATTTGCCAATTAAGTTGTAGTAGAGAGCCTGAAGACATACTTTTTTCTAGCAACTCAACAAACTCAGGAAAATACTCTCCAAAATATTCGGCCTTGGAGTAACTTTGACTAATAGCAGGAATAATCTTTTTTAAATGTCGTGTGTCAGCCAGCTTCGTTTCATTAATAGGTTGATGTTCCCCCTCATGCTTTACCGGTATAGAAAGCAACAACGGACCATTAGCCGTTTTTATTTTATTGCGTTGATGCCATGATTGACGAGAGAATTGTGCATTATCATAGATCACAAACTCGTCCACATAATCTAACAATGCAAACCAGCCCAACCATGGCATAAATGTGGGCTGCATCAACGCATATCGTATTTCTTTATCCACTTCTGACTTCATGATCGTTTTGTGACAACCCGGCTTAACGCTGAAATAATTTTACCTGGCAAGCTTATCAAGGGGTGAAGAGTTGAGAAAATAAAACTAAATAATGCATATATGGATTTATAACCAAAAAACAATATAGGGTGGAATTTCTGCATTGTTTTATTAACTAAAATAACATTGTATTGGTTATGTGATGTTCTCGCTTTGCCTAAAATCTGAAAGGGACTTCCTATCAACCAATCCCCCAAATCATTTAATGTATTGCTACCACTAAATACTGGAGTCGTCTCAAATTCAGCATAGATGAAATCTATATTTTTAAGGTTTTCTTTTGTAATAGATGATATAAGAGGTAGTGAGAGTCCCTCGCAATCCATCCAGACTGAATTATGCGATTTTAGCTCGGCCAATGGTTTATTAATATTCACACAAGGAACACTTACAGTCAGAAAATTATCAAAGTCTCCATCCTGACGATTAAGGACAGAGCCTTTTCCTGAGTGTGCATCATCATTTGTTTGCCAGGCACGACGTGGAATATTTAGTGTTATCGTTTTCTCATGGCCAGGTACTACAGCACCAGACCTAACCCCAATTGAATCAAGCTCATAATGCTCGACATTAAATGGGTTTGCCTCATATGAAATCACATTGATGTCAGCATGGCTTAAAAAATACTGGGCAACCTCTCCTTGGTGCGCGCCTATCTCTAATAAGCCTTTGCTAAACCTTTTAACCAAAGAAAAATAACTTTTCCTAAAAAAAGAATCCTCAACTTTGCTAACCTTGCGTGAAAATAAATTCATACTATAAATCCATTGCTTTTTAGTATTTTTAACAGTTGGCGGTGATAATCTGAAACAGGGCCTCTCAGAGAGGTATCCTCATATTCTGAAGGTGAAGCCATCTTTTTATTATTGACTGACTCAGTTAAATAATTTCTGATCGAATTCTTATAATTATTTGATAACCATGTGACAATCGCTATTCTTCCCCAGGAAAATATCGATTGAATATTATTCTTTATCGCAAACAATACGAGCCTAAGATAAGATCTGCTTTTCCTCCAATCATTTGCGCCAAATATTTTTCTTAGTCTATGACCAACAAACTCTCCAACTTGCTCTGGAGAAGGTTCTTTACAGTGAGATACGCCGTTATATTCCTTCTGACGCCATTCCCCTCCAAGTTTATCAGGGAAAAGGTCATTACAATTACTGACATCAATCTCATAGCCTTTGGAAAATATATTAACGCCATTTAACAGGCGCCCTGTTATATGGTCTCTTACTCTAAAGATAAAAAAATCATTGTCGGAAAGTTCATCCAAGCTATTAATGAAAAGCTCTGGGTCAGTCAGTGTCATATCCCCATCCAATTTGATTCGATAGTCGGCATAGGAATATTCCTCAAAAAATTTCCAAATTTTCATGTGAGCAGGATAATTTTTTTCAAAGGCCACCACTTTAACTATTACGTGAAACTGCCCTTTAAGTTTAGAAATTGAAGGCAAGAGCATTTCAATTTGTGGTTCACCTGTCCATAGAACACCAATGGCTAAAGTTTTTTGAAGAGAGTCTTTGCGTACCATCCCAACATCACTTAACTCCCCCTGATAACTAAAGCTATTAGTTTCCAATTTTCAACCACGCAGTAATTTTATTTTTGGCCTCTTTTTGGGCGCTCTGTTTCATTTTTTCCGGTATCTCAATCTTTGATTCTTTAAATTCAAAGTGATTTTTTGCCATAATACTTGGGGCAACTAAAATAGACTTTTCATCCATACTACCCATATATGTCGCATATCCATTCGAAATAGCACCGCAGACATCTAATGTGCTATTACTTGCTCTCAATATTACACCTACAGGAATACCAACATTGAGCGCTTCATACATAG
>Ga0316204_10009734_pt1 | contig 12701 bp, 13 predicted proteins | sample 6monrhotite_MG_2_FD_205661 | JGI IMG/M metagenome (GOLD analysis project Ga0316204, IMG submission 205661) | Microbial mat bacterial communities from mineral coupon in-situ incubated in ocean water Damariscotta River, Maine, United States -... | ecosystem: Environmental > Aquatic > Marine >...
TGGGCTCCGTCGAAAACCGTCCACGTGTTCGCAAGGTCTTGCCTCCTGATGTCGCCTTGCGGCGAGGCATCTGACGTCGCAACACCCTCTCCCGTGAGCCGCTGGGACGTCGCGTTCCTCAAAGGGGCCTCTTCGCAGTTGGCGCGCGCCATGCGGCGCGGTCTGGCGAAAGGTGGGGGGGCACAGGGGGCTCGCACCCTCGCCCCGTCAGGGGCCAGAAGACAGGGGGAGGGCTTCAGACGCAGCGACTCAGGAGCGCTGAAGGACGACCGGACCCGCCTTGCGGCGAGGCAGCTGACGTCGCAATACCCTCTAGTCTGCGGCGCGGGGACGTCGCGTTCCTCAAAGGGGCCTCTTCGCAGTTGGCGCGCACCATCCGGCGCGTGCAAGCCGCTCGAAGACGGGGCTGAGTTTGAGGCGTTTCCTCCGGAGGCAGGCCCTGTGAGCACCCGGCTGCTCACCCGACTGGGCGCCGCTGTCGGTGCTGTAGTATTGCCCGCATGGCGCTCCTCCTCCTCCTCGCGCTGTCGGGCTGCACCAGTCCAACGCCAGCGCCCCCTGGACCCCCTGAAGTCGAGCGCCCCCAGGCGCGCGACGACGCCCCGGACATACTCATCATCAGCGTGGACACGCTGCGGGCCGATCGCCTCTCGACCTGGGGCTACGCGCGCGACACCTCGCCCAACCTCGACACACTCGCGGCCTCCGCGATTCGCTTCGATCGCGCGGTGGCCCCGGCCCCCTGGACGCTGCCCTCGGTCACCTCCCTGTTCACCGGGCTGATGCCCACCGAGCACGGCGTAGTGAGCCGGGACTGGCAGCTCCCCGACGCCCGGGAGACCCTCGCCGAGCGCGCGCTGGCGGCGGGCTACGAGACCGCCTTCTTCGGGGTCAACGCAGCCTTCGTCACGGGTCACGGGCTGTCCCAGGGCTTCGAGACCTGGCGGCCTCACAGCGGCCTCTCCGGGCGCCAGCTCAACCGGGAGGTGCTGGACTTCCTGGCCTCACGGGCTGACCCCCGGCCGCTCTTTCTGGTGGTGCACTACTTCGAGCCCCACTGCCGCTACAACCCACCGAGAGACGTCGCGGATCGCTACCTGCCGCGGGCTCACGCCCCCGTCCCCCTCACGCGTGAGCGCTACGACGCGATGGGGGACTGCTTCAAGCTCCAGCGGGAGGACGGCACCCCGGAGCTGGATCTGGCGATCTACAGAGCCCGCTACGACGCCGAGGTCCGCGAGGTCGATCGCCTCATCGGTGAGCTGTGGGGTGCTGTCTCTCACCGTGAGCCCTGGCTCGGCGTGCTCGCGGATCACGGCGAGGCCTTCTGGGAGCACGGGGCTCACGGTCACGGCTCACAGCTCTACGATGAGCAGATCCGGGTGCCCATGCTGGTGCGACCTCCGGGGGGGACAGAGGCCCGGGTCGAGGCTCACGCGATCTCTACCCTCTGGCTCACGGCGGCCGCCGACGCGGTGCTCGCGGGGCGACCCGCGCCCGACTACCCCGCGCTGGCGTTCTCGGAGACCGACTACGGTGGCGCTCACCTGCGCGCTGTCGTCCGTGAGCACGACAAGATCATCCGGGATCGGAGCAGCGGCGCCGCGCTGCGCTTCGCGCTCCAGTCAGACGCCGGAGAGCGCAGTCCTGTCAGTGACGCCGGGGCCTTCGGCGTACTGGAGGCCGCGCTGGAGACACACCTCGCCGGGGTCGAAGCGGGCACCGCCGAGCCGAGAGAACGCGGCGCTGAGGAGGCTCGGCAGCTTGAGGCGCTCGGGTATCAGGAGTAGCGCTGTGAGCGCTCGTCAGCCGCGCCGACGCGCCCGGATCTCACGGGTGATCGCCGCCAGCTCGTCAGGCGGGAGCAGCGCGATGGCGGGGAAGATCGCGGCCTCCTCGGCGGCGATGTGCGAGAGCAGCAGCTCAGAGAGCCAGCGCTGCGGCTCCACGAGGGCCGCGGCCTCGCCGCGCGCCGCGGCGTCCAGCAACGCCAGCACCTCGGGCAGGCCGCCATCCATCGCGACGTGCTCCTCCCGCATCTGGTGGAGAGCCTCACGCACGCTCGCGTCGACGCCATGCGCCAGCAGCCGCGGCGTCAGGGAGAGATCCTCGTCCTGGCCATGCAGCGGCAGCCCCTCGCGGAAGTACCGGGCGCAGGCGGCGGCGGTCGGCGGGCAGCGGGGATCGAGCGGATCGTTCACCGCGATGAGGGCGTCCACGCCGCCGAGGTAGCGGCGGATGCGCTCGTGGCAGGCCATGAGCAGGTCCAGCGGGGCGTCGGAGGTCGGCGGGGCGTCGGGCATCATGGGGCGGTCCGCGTTGTGAGGGTGTCCCCCGGGTCGAGGCGGAGGGTGCCGGCGGGGGCTGCCTTCAGCGCTATCTCCAGGGGCCGGACGGGCAGCCGGAGCTTGCGCCGGATCGAGCCGGTCAGGTCGGCGATGACGTTGGTGCGCGCGCCGAAGTCCGCGAGCAGGCGCCCGGTCGCCTCCTCGTCGTCGTAGTCTGTCCCGGCGATGACCATGTCCGCGCCCGCGTAGCGTTCGACGAGGCGGTCGCGCTCCGTGGGCTGCAGGAAGCGGTGCAGCACCTGGCCCAGGACGACGACTCTGACGCCGCCTCGCCGGATCTCGACGGCGAGCGGCGGGGAGGGCGGCCGCCGCACCGCGAAGGAGAGCCGCCGCGCCGCCAGCGTGGGCATGCGCAGCGCGGACCAGGTCTTGCGGAGGGCCTCGGCGTTCGTCGCGTAGGGGATCGGCGTGTAGGCCGTCGGCAGCAGCTCGAAGCCCTCGAAGGCCGTGAGCTCGCCGTCTCGGAGCGCCGCACCGTCGCGGTCGAGCCACGTCAGCACCTCGGGGGCCGCGGCGAGCGCCGAGGCTCCCGCCGCCCCGGCGACGCGCTCCGCCTCGGTCCAGGTGACGACGGTGGGCTCCCGCACGACATACGGCGGGTCCAGCGTCACGACCGCGTCGGGCCAGCTCAGGCGGAGGCCGCTCATGCCCAGGTGTCGGACTGTCACCGCGTCGTTCATCTCAGACTCCGCTGAACTCGAAGGTCACGTCCTGGCCGTTCAGCCGATCGACGAGGACGCCGCCCATGGCTGAGGCCGGCGTGAGGATGCCGCCGGGGGAGGTCAGCGGGTCGCGGGCGAGGCAGATGGCTGACTCGCCGAGCATGCAGGCGGTGGCGCCGTAGCCCGGGTCGCGCTTGCCTCGTACGGTGACCCGACCGAGCTCCTCGCCGCCCGAGCGGCCGGAGATGATGATCTTGAAGTAGCCCTTCTCAATGGCTGCCCGGGAGGGGCCCTCGCCGGGGGAGGGCAGGGTGTAGCGCTCCAGCAGCTTTCGGGTGGGCTTGATGGCCAGCGCGCCGAAGAAGGCGCCGAGGCCGGCGGAGAGCCCGCCGGCCTTGGCGGCGCCGACCGGCCCGGCGCCGGTGCGGGTGACCTCGCTGTAGAGGAAGGACGCGCCGTAGCGGTGGGCCAGCAGGGCGTTGGAGCGCCGCACCACCCGGCTGTTGATGCCGGCCATCACGAAGGGCCCGCCCCACCAGCCGGTCACCGGATCGTGGGTCACGCCCATGGGATCCCGGGCGTCGGGCCCGCCGCGCTTGTCCGCGGGGCAGAGGGAGTAGGGGTCCATCAGCACCTTGCGCACCGCCGGGTCGCTGGCCTCGTCGAGGATGTTCAGCATGCTGGCGACGGTCCCGCCCGAGGCGCCGCCGCTCATGCCGGCGACGAAGAGGCGGGCCTCCTCGGCCGGGGCGCCGTCGCGGGCGATGAGCTGCTCCTGGAGGAACCAGGTGCCCAGGTCGCTCGGGATGGAGTCAAAGCCGCAGCAGTGCACGATGCGGACGCCGGCTTCGACGGCGGCGGCGTGGTGGGCGTCCATCATCTTGCGGATGAACGGAGCCTCGCCCGTGAGGTCGCAGTAGTGCGCGCCCTGGGCGATACAGGCTGCGACCAGCTCCGCGCCGTACTTCGCGTAGGGCCCGACGGTCGTGCAGACCACCTTCGTCGACGCGGCCAGCGCGTCCAGGCTCGCCCGGTCGGCGCTGTCGGCGATCAGCAGCGGCACCTGGAGGCCGAGCTCATCGCGCACCGCCTCCAGCTTCGCCCGGCTGCGGCCGGCGATGCCCCAGCGCAGGTCGCTCGATGCGTGGCGCTCGGCGAGGTACTCAGCGACCAGCTTGCCGGCGAAGCCGGTGGCGCCGAAGATCACGAGATCCAGGCGGTCGGAGGCGGCGGGCTCGGCGGTCATGCGGTACCTCGGGTCAGACGTCGGGGCTGACGAGTAACGCGCGGACCGCCTTCAGGAGCTCAGAGCAGCGTGAAGGTCCGGGTCTTGAGCTTCACCGAGCCCTCCGCGCCGTCGGGGATGGGCAGCTTGTAGTCGACGCTCTCCCCGGCGGGCACCGCGCCGATGGCCGCGTCCGCGCCGATCGGGCCGTCCGGCGTCTCGAAGTCACCGCCCACGGTGACGTCGGTGAGCGCCCGGTCGCCGCTGTTGGTGAAGGTGGCGCTCACGGAGCCGTCCTCAGCCGCGACGAAGGCGTTGGTGAGCTTCTTGTCGTACTCCGCCTTGTCCTGCGCCGCCTCGGCGTGGGCGACGTCCACCGCCAGCACCGGATCGGCGAAGCTCTTGGACAGCGCCCGAAGCGTGCTGGCTGCCCGGCGGTGCTCGCCCTTCTCGGCGGCCTCCTGGGCGCTCTTGCGCATGGAGTTGGCCTTCTCCAGGCCGATCTCGACCCGCCCGCCGTCCGTGTCCGCGACCTGCCACTCCAGCGGGGTCGTTACGCTCGCGCCGATGGTCCCGTCCGCGCTCACCGAGGGGCCGGTGCGCGTGAGCTTGACGGCCCAGCGGCCCGAGCCGGCGGAGTCGATCTGATCGGCTGTGCAGGTGGTGCCCGCCCGGAGCTGCGCCAGCCCCGCGGCGCCCAGCACCTCCTGACCCCGGGTCGGCGTGGCGTCCTTCAGGATCGCCACGGAGGAGTCGATCAGCAGCGGCTCCAGCAGCGCCATGCCGGCGGCGTCGGTGGAGAGGCCGGGAACGGCCTCGCAGGCGGAGACGGCCAGGGGACCGGGATCGGTGCAGCCGAGGAGGGCGAGGGCTAGGAGCATGGGTTCCCTTGGGATGGCGGGTGGGGACGTCGGGCGGCGCACCACATGCGATGGCCTCCTCTCTGCCTTAGCGGCACGCACACTGTCTCACATGACGGGAACTGTGCTCTGAACCGGGCTCTGTTCCGGCGACACCCAGAGGTCGACGAAGCATTGGGCGTTGACGTCCACGAGCCCCTGGTCCGTCATCCGCAGCGAGGGGATCACCGCGAGCTGGACAAAGGACAGCGTCATCAGCACCTCGCGCTCCGAGCCCAGCCGCCGCAGGGCCGCGCGGATGCCCTCCAGTCGCCCGGTCACCTCGAACAGATCCGCGTTGGACATCAGGCCGGCGACGGGCAGCTCGAGGGAGGCGAGCACCTCGCCGTCGAGCACCACCGCGAGCCCGCCGCCGCTGGCCGCGATGGTCCGCAGCGCCAGCAGCATGTCAGCGTCGTCCATGCCCGCGACGCTGGCGTTGTGGGCGTCGTGGCCGACGCTGGTGGCGACCGCGCCGCGCCGGAGCCCGAGGTTGCCCACGAAGCCGACGGTGATGTTGCGCCCGGTGTGTCTGTCGACGACCGCCAGCTTGGCGATGTCCCGGGCCGGATCGGCCGCCGCGAGGCCGTCGACGACGCGCGGCTCCACGTGGACCTCGTCGGTGAGCAGGCTGTGCTCGCCCACGTTGATCACGCGCAGCCGCGCGCCGGGGCGGGCCTGGACTTCGAGCGCCTCCAGGCTGAGCGGCGGCATCCGGAAGTGACCGAGCACCGCGGGCAGGTCGTTGTAGTCCCCCTCGATCGGCGCCACCAGCTCGCCGTCCCGGACGACGACCTCGCCGTCCTTGATGACCGCGTGGATCGTCAGGCTCTCCAGATCATCGACGAGGAGCATGTCCGCCTTGTAGCCGGGGGCGACCGCGCCCATGCTGCGGAGCCCGAAGTACCGGGCGGGGTTCAGGGTGGCCATCCGGACGGCGAGCACAGGATCCAGGCCGCGCGCGATGGCGCGACGCACGAGGTAGTCGATGTGCCCCTCCGTGAGGATCTCCAGCGGATCGCGGTCGTCCGTGCAGAAGGAGAAGCTCCCGTGGTTGCGCTCATTGACCGCGCCGATGAGCGCCTCCAGGTTGCGCGCGGCGCTGCCCTCCCGGATGAAGATGTGCATGCCCCGGCTGACCTTCTCCAGCGCCTCCTCGGGGGTCGAGCACTCGTGGTCCGAGCGGATGAAGGCGCAGAGGTAGGCGTTCAGCTGCTTGCCGGTGAGGCCCGGGGCGTGGCCGTCGATCTTCTTGTAGCGGGAGCGCAGGATCTCGATCTTGGTGAGCAGCTCCCGATCCCGGGCCAGCACGGCGGGGTAGTTCATCACCTCGCCGAGGGCGATGATGCGCTTGGGGTGACGGTCGACGAGGTCGATCATGTCGTCGGTGCCGAGGTAGGCGCCCGATGTCTCGAAGCGGGTCGCGGGCACGGCCGAGGGCACGCCGATGTAGACGTTGAGGGGGATGCCCTCGGTGGAGCGCAGCATGTAGGCCACCCCGTCGGCGCCCAGGACGTTGGCGATCTCGTGGGGGTCGGCGATGACCGTGGTGGTGCCTCGGGAGAGCACCGCCCTGGCGAACTGCCGGGGCACCAGCATCGAGCTCTCGATGTGGAGGTGGGCGTCGATGAAGCCGGGCAGCACGGTGCGCCCGCCGGCGTCCAGGACGGCCTCGCCCGAGGTGTAGTCGCCGATGCCCGCGATGCGCTTCCGGTGCACCGCGATGGTGGTCGGCGCCTCCAGCTCGCCGGTGAAGACGTTCAGGATCCGCGCGTTCTCAATGAGCAGGCGTGCGGGCTGCTCGCCCAGCGCGGTCGGGATGATGTCGCGGATCTTCATGGGGCTCTCCTCGGAAGGGGAATGTATCTCGCGCTACAAACAATCAGTCTTGACTGTTTTATGGTCTGAATGCTAAACCGTCACATCTGATTGTTTTGGAGGATCCGTGCCCCCTCGCCAGGCCCGCGCCGTCGCCACCCGGAAGCGGCTGCTGGACGCGACCATCGAAGCCCTCGTCGAGCGGGGCTACGCCGGCACCACCACCCAGGAGGTCTGCCGGCGCGCCGAGGTCTCCCGGGGCACGCTGCTTCATCACTTCGGCACCCGCGCCGAGCTGCTGCTGGCCGCCCTGGAGCATGTGCTGCATCAGGTCGTCGAGGACTTCGTCCGGGCGCGCCTGGAGGAGGCGCCCGTCGGCGTGGACGCGCTGATCCGGCTGATGTGGGTGCAGTGGCAGGGGCCGGCGCTCACCGCCTGGCTGGAGCTGGCGGTCGCGGCGCGGACCAACCCGGAGCTGCGGGTGCCCATGCGCGAGGTGATGCTGGGCTTCGACTCGCTCATCGCGGGAGCCTTCGATCAGCTCGTCCCCGCCGGGGAGCTGCCGCCGGCGCTGCGGGGGGGCGCGCCCTTCTTCGTCTTCGCCGTGCTCAACGGCCTCGCGGTCGGCCGCTCCTACGAAGCCGAGGGGCACTCCGAGCCCATCCTCGATCTGCTCACCCAGCTCGCGGGCTTCGCCTACGCGGGAGACACGCCGTGAACGAGCTGCACCTCCTCGCGATGTCCTACGTGTTCTTCCTCGCGCTGATCGGCGGGGAGATCCTCATCAGCTTCGCCCGGAAGGACGGCGGCTACCGCGTCACTGAGGCCGTCGTGAACATCGGCCACGGGGTCGTCTACCAGGTGTGGGACAGCTTCACCAAGGTGCTGGTGATGGTGCCCTTCCTGTGGGTCGCGGCCAACATCCCCTGGCGGACGCTGCCCTTCGACGCGCCCTGGGCGTGGCTCGTGGGCCTGCTCGCCTACGACTGCGTCTCCTACTGGGCCCACCGGCACCACCACGAGATCAACCTGCTGTGGGCCATCCACGGCAACCACCACGCCGCCGAGGACTTCAACCTCGCCGCCGGGCTGCGTCAGGCCATGCTCCAGCACGCCTTCCGCTGGCTCTGGAAGCTGCCGCTGGCGCTGCTGATGCCCGTCGAGATGTACATCGGCCTCGTCGTGTTCGACTACCTCTACCAGTTCCTCCAGCACACCCGGTACGTGCCGAAGCTCGGGCCCATCGGCTGGGTGTTCAACACGCCGTCGCACCACCGGGTGCACCACGGCCGGCAGGAGAAGTACCTCGACAGGAACTACGGCGGCATCCTCATCATCTGGGACCGCCTGTTCGGCACCTTCCAGGCCGAGGAGGAGGCGCCAGACTACGGCCTCACCCGCCCGCTGAACACGCTGAACGCCGTGTGGGCCAACTTCGCCATCTACGCTCAGCTCGTCGCGGCGACCGGCCGGGCCAGCGGCCTCGACAAGGCGCGGGTGTGGCTCGGATCACCAGCCGAGCTGCACCGGCTGGCGCCCGGGGGGCCCAGCTCAAGCCCGGCCGCCGTCAATACCGCCGTCAATACCGCCGTCAATGTCACGAACGACGCGCTGCCGCTGCGGCTCAGGCTCTACATCATCGGGAGCGGCCTGCTGGTGCCGCCGCTGCTGGGCTGGCTCCTCGTCGCCGGAGCGGGCTGGAGCCTGGGCGCGCGGGTCGGGCTGGCCGCCCTCATCCTCCTGTCCGTCGTGTGCGCCGGCGGGCTGCTGGAGCGCAAGCGCTGGGCTGTCTGGCTGGAGGCGCTGCGCTGGCTCGCCGGGGCCGCGGGCTTCTCGATCGCGGCGGGCACGGCGCTGCCCATGCTGATGGCTCCGCTCGGACTGTTCGGGCTGTTCGGGCTGGGCGCGGCGGCTCAGGTGCGGATCACGCCTGCCCCAGCAGCGTCCGCAGCTCCGCGTCAATGAGCTCGATCAGCGCGCGGACCCTGGCGTCCGTGCGCTGCTCAGGCAGGTAGACCGCGTGCACGCGGAGCGTGGAGAGCGGCGCGTCATTGAGCCGGAAGAGCAGCCCCTCATCCCGGGGCTGCTCACCCAGGAACGCGGGCAGCACGCCCACCCCCGCGCCCGAACACAGCGCGTCGCGGACGGCCGTGCGATCGTCGACCACGACCGCCGCCGGGAGCAGCTCCGGCCTGCCGGGCCTCAACATCGCCTCGTCGCCGGGGGCGGCGATCAGCGGGATCTCCGCCGGCTCGACGCCCGAGAAGCGGGCGCCGGCGTAGAGCCACAGCGGCACCCTGGCGAGGTGCCGGGCCATCAGCGTCGAGTCCGGCAGCGGCCCTCCCCGGATCGCCAGATCAATCCGGTCGCGGAGCAGATCCACCCGCTCGTTCTGGAGCAGCACCTCCAGCCGCACGCCCGGGAGCTGGCGGCGAAACGCGGCGATCACCGAGCCGCCGACGAGCCGGCCGAATGGCACGGGGACCGACACCCGGAGCGTGCCGCGTGGCTGGTCGTCCCGGGCGACGGCGCGGAGGGCGCGCACGCAGGCGAGCAGCGGCTGGAGCTGCTGGTGGAGTGACTGGCCGCGCTCGGTCAGGGCGACCTGCCGCGCCCCCCGGATCACCAGCGGTCGGCCGACGCGCGCCTCCAGCGCCGCCAGCCAGCGGCTGGCGGTCGGCTTGGGGAGCCCGAGCTCCCGGGCGGCCGCCGTGATGGTGCCCAGCTCGGCGAGCCGGTCGAAGAGCACGAGATCCCGGAGGCGGATGTCGTCGAAGTCATCGAGCATGGGGTGGCTCCAGAAGGTCTCGAAAATTGAGCCTTTATGTCTTGATTATGAGCGCTTTCATCTCAGTTTTAACAACCTAAGTTGTGCTCAGAACCAAGGAGAGCTCATGGACAACGCCAGCCCCCTCATCGTCACCAAGGACACGCTCATCTCGGACATCCTGCGGGAGTATGGAGACATCGCGGAGGTCATGGAGGCCTTCGGGGTGAAGCGCGCCGGCGGCCTCGCTGTGCGAAAGGTGCTCGGGCGCATGCTCACGGTGGAGCGCGCGGCGAAGGTGCACCGGGTTCCGCTGGAGGAGTTCCTCCCGATGGTGCAGCGCGCCGTGGGGCAGAGCCCGAGCGTAGGAGAGGAGCGATGACCTCAGAAACGCACGAGTTCTCGGGCGCAAAAGGGCGCTTCTTTGCTTGGTTCTTGACGAGCCCCCTGCGCCGGGTGCTCGAGTGGAAGATGGGCAAGCCCGAGGCGCGGCTGCTGGAGCTGCTGCGGCTCGAGGGCGGCGAGCGGGTGCTGGACGCGGGCTGCGGCTCCGGGTTCCACAGCCTCCTGATCGCTCGGAGCCTGCCTGGCGGCGGCGTGGTCGCCGTGGACATCTCCCCGGAGATGCTCGATCGCCTCGGCCGCAACGCGGCGCGGGAGGGGCTGAGCGAGCGGATCGAGGTGCTGCTGGCGGACGGGCTGCGCCTGCCGCTGCCGGACCGCTCCGTCGATCGGGCGATCAGCGCCGCGGTCTGGCATCACCTGGACGACCCGGAGGGGGCGTGCCGTGAGCTGGCGCGGACGCTGAAGCCCGGCGGACGGGTGGTGGTGAGCGATCTGCTGATACGGCCATCCGAGAAGGCCGTCGCGGGGCTGGAGGGGCACGAGCGCCCCTTCGACGCCGACGAGATGCGGCGCATCCTGGAGGGCGCCGGGCTGGTTGAGGTCCAGGTCGAGCTCCTGGGCCGCTGGGTCCTCGGCGCTGGCGAGAAGCCCGCTGGATAAAACTAATAGATTTAGTTTTTTTGAAGGGAGGTGTTGCAGAAACTAATAGCATTAGTTTATGTGTTGAGTGTCTTCCCATGAAGACACTCAACCTCGCCTCGTTGGAGAGCAAGATGCTCACCCCCCTCGCCGCCGTCCCCGCCCCCGCCGTCCCCGAGAGGTGCTTCATTGAGGTCGGTGGCGGCCGCATCGCCTATGACCGCTACGGCGACGCGGGGGCTGCCGTCGTCTGCGTCCCCGGGCTCGGCGACACCCGGGCGACGTGGCGGGCGCTGGCGCCGCTGCTTGTCGCCGCTGGCTACACCGTCTACGCCATGGACCTGCGCGGACACGGCGACTCGGACGCCCGCTTCGAGCAGTACGCCGCCCACGACATCGCGGATGACGTCGTGGCGCTGATGGCGGCCGAGGGGCTGCGGGGAGCGGCGCTGATCGGCAACTCCATCGGCGGCGGCGCGGTGTGTCGGGCGGCAGCGCTGGCCTCCGAGCGGGTCGCGCGCCTCGTTCTCATCAACCCCTTCGTGCGCGACATGGCCGCCGATCGCTGGCTGCGCCCTCTGGTGCCGGTCCTGTTCGCTCGCCCCTGGGGCGCCTGGGCCTGGGGGAAGTACCGGGCGACGCTCTTCTGTACTGAGCCGTCGGATCAGGCTGAGAATCACGCGGCGGTGGTGGCCAACCTCAAGGAGCCGGGGCGATTGGAGGCCGTGCGGGCGATGCTTCGGGCCAGCAAGGCGCCCATCGCCGCCGGGCTGGCCGAGCTGACCGTGCCCTCGCTGGTGCTGATGGGGGCGCGGGATCCGGACTATCCGAACCCGGCGGCGGAAGGGGAGGCGCTGCGGGGGCTGCTGGGTGGACCGGTGCGGGTCGAGCTGCTGGACGATACCGGGCACTATCCCCAGGTGGAGCGACCCGATGAGACCGCGCGTCTCGTGCTGTCGCACCTGAAGCAGGAGGAGAACCTTGGCGCGTAGGCGAGGGAAGAGCCTGGACAGGCAGCGCGTGGTGGAGGCAGCCATCGCCTGCGTGGAGGCCGAGGGGCCGGAGGCGTTGGGGGTGAGCCGCGTCGCCCGTGAGCTCGGGATCAAGCCGCCGTCCCTCTACAACCACATCGGGAAGGGAGACGCCCTGGCGCGGGCGGTCGTCGTCGAGGCCAACCGCCGGCTGCTGGTCGTGCTTGAGGATGCGGTGCGGTGCGTGGTGGATCCCCGTGAGCAGGTGCGGGTGATCGCGGGGAGTATTCGGCGCTGGGCCCGGGAGAACCCCGGTCTGTACGCGGTCACCGCTCGGGTGACGCCGGACAACGAGCACCCGGAGTTCGCGCCGATCCTGCAGGAGATGCTCGAGCTGATCGGCCGCCCGCTCACCCAGCTCGGGGTCACGGGCGACGACACCATCCACGCCATCCGTGGCCTCCGCGCCGCCATGCACGGCTTCCTGCTGCTGGAGAACAGCGGCCAGTTCGCCCTCGCCGAGGACTCGGCTGAGAGCTTCGAGTGGCTCATCGAGGCGATCCTGCGCGGCTTGGAGCCGGGAGCGGTGGGACCGGGGGACTGACCTCACTCTCCTCCTTCAGAGCGGCTCCGACCGCGCCGCATGGCGTGCCAACTGCGAATGCGTACCTTTGCGGGTCATGTCGTCCCCTTTCACTGAGCCCGCACCTTCCGCCCAAACGCGCCGCACGGCGCGCGCCAACATCGAAGGCGTACCTCTGAGGAACGCGACGTCCCAGCGTCACACGGGAGAGGGTGTTGCGACGTCAGATGCCTCGCCGCAAGGCGACATCAGGAGGCAAGACCTTGCGAACACGTGGACGGTTTTCGACGGAGACGAGCTGTTGTTGTTCAGCCATCCCACGCTGTAAAACCGGCCAGGTTTCGCAATGGATGCAAACCCAAGTGGGCTTGCCAGACGACCCGAGAGTCACTGCACAGGGGAGTGAAAGGCGACGACGAGGAGCTTGCGACGAGGAGACTTGCC
>Ga0316204_10009736_pt1 | contig 12699 bp, 11 predicted proteins | sample 6monrhotite_MG_2_FD_205661 | JGI IMG/M metagenome (GOLD analysis project Ga0316204, IMG submission 205661) | Microbial mat bacterial communities from mineral coupon in-situ incubated in ocean water Damariscotta River, Maine, United States -... | ecosystem: Environmental > Aquatic > Marine >...
AGAGGGTTTAAGAATAAACGTATTGCCACAAGCCAATGCCATGGGAATCATCCATAAGGGCACCATTGATGGAAAATTAAACGGCGTAATTCCTGCAACAACACCCAAAGCTTGGCGATTTGAATGGGTATCAATACTCGGGCCCACATCACTGTTAAAATCGCCTTTGAGTTTTTCAGTAATATTACAGGCATATTCGACCACTTCCAGCGCTCGAGTCACTTCACCTAAGGCATCATCGTGGGTTTTACCGTGTTCTTTACTGATGGTTTGCGCCACCAAATCGGCATTATCAATCAATAATTGGCGCATATTAAACATCACTTTCGCGCGCTTAGCTGGTGGTGTGGTTGACCACGATTGAAAAGCCTGTTTCGAATTTTCAACCGCTAGATTGATTTCTTCCAAACCGCCCAAAACAAGGTCGGCTGTTTGTTCACCAGTAGCAGGATTGTATACTGCTTGGGTTTTTGTGGAACTGCCTGTTGTGGCTTGCCCGTTTATGATGTGTTGTATTTTATTCATATTATATTGTCTGTTGGGTTGCTAAGTATCGCAGAGGTTCGCAGAGAAGTCGTAGAGATACGCAGAGGTTTTTATTTTAAATAACTCTGCGTATCTCTGCGTGTCCTCCGCGTGACTCTGCGATCCTTCATTTTTTAATCTAAGTTAGTAATGATTTTACGCAATGTATCAAAGGCAAAGTCAATGTGTTCTTTTTCTATGATCAACGGCGGTGATAACGCGATGATATCGCCTGTGGTTCGTATTAGTAAACCCGCATCGTAGGCTTGTAAGAAAGCATCGAAAGCTCTGGCTGTTGGAGCGCCTTCTCGTGGTTTGAGTTCGATGCCTGCAATTAAACCTAAGTTTCTTAGATCTATCACATGTTCTAAATCACGCAATGCATGAACTTTTTCTTGCCAATATTCGGCCAGCGAACTGGCTCTTGTTAATAAACCCTCTTCTTCATAGGTATCCAATACACCTAATGCGGTGGCACAAGCCATTGGGTTACCTGAATAAGTATAGCCATGGAAGAATTCGACAGCATTAGGCGGTCCATCCATAAAAGCATCATAGATAAAATCTTGTGCAAATACTGCGCCCATTGGCACAACGCCATTGGTTAAACCTTTGGCAGTGGTGACTAGATCGGGTTCTACATCAAAATAATCCACAGCGAATGGAGTACCTAAACGACCAAATCCCGTGATTACTTCATCAAAGATGAGCAAAATTCCGTGTTCATCACAGATCTTACGCAAGCGTTGTAGGTAGCCTTGCGGCGGTAATATGACTCCTGCTGAACCTGCTAAAGGTTCTACAATAACAGCAGCGATGGTTGAAGCATCGTGCAACTCCACCATGCGAATCAAATCATCAGCCAATTCTTCACCATATTGAGGTTGACCTTTTGAATAGGCATTGCCTTCAACACCGTGCGTGTGCCTGAGATGATCTACACCTGCGACCAAAGATCCAAACATTTTACGATTGGCTGGCATTCCACCCACCGACATACCGCCAAAATTCACACCATGATAGCCTTTTTCCCGTCCAATTAAACGTGTACGATGACCTTCACCTCTAACTCGGTGATAAGCAATCGCCATTTTTAGGGCAGTTTCGACTGACTCAGATCCTGAGTTGGTAAAAAACACCTTGTTCAAATCACCAGGCATATGACCAGCTAACCGTTCGGCCAATTCAAATTGTTTTTGATGACCCATTTGAAAGGCCGGTGCATAATCTAATTTTCCTACTTGTTCTCTAACTGCTTCAACTATGCGAGGTCTATTGTGACCAGCATTACAGCACCACAGTCCAGCAACGCCATCAAGGATTTTACGCCCGCCTTTTTCGGTATAATACATGCCATTTGCACTTTCTAGTATGCGTGGCTTGGATTTAAATTGTCTATTCGCCGTAAACGGCATCCAGTAGTTTTCTAAGTTTTGTGTTGTCATAAATTTTTTCTTTTTAATGTCCTCATTCCCACGCTCTGCGTGGTAATGCATATGTTGATTAATCGTGTTTTTGTTGTATTAAATAGTCTTGTTACTTACTCATCATTACTTATTGTGTTCAAACCCACCTCTGGTTTTTTCTTTTTAGGCCTCTGTTGTGCAATGAAACTAAAAATGAATAAGGCCAGTATTAATATCATGGAAATATTGGCTCCACCATTTAGCAAATAAAGCTCCACTAGATAGTTTCCACTGTATTGGTCCAACAAGACAATAAACTCTTGTTGAAAGACGCTGGTTAAAAATAGTCCTGCAATAATTACTAAGAATACAAATGGGTATCTTAAAAATTGATACCTCAATAACAATAAGATATAAAAAGTTATTAATAGTATTCTTATCAAAAGCGCACTCAGTTCGTACGAATCCAAAAATGCAATCACAGCTAATAAAATCAACATGATGATTAGGTATATGTTTCTATTTTGATAAAGGACTTTGAACCATTTCATTTATTTTTTCTCTCGTTCCCACGCTCTGCGTGGTAATGCATGTGTTGTTTAATCATGTTTCCAGTTGGGTCTGTGATTGCTGAAAGTTCGCAAGTATCACAGGGTTTCGCAGAGAAGACACGGAGCTTCACTGAGGTTTTCTCAATAAAAATCATTGTTTTATTATTACTCATAGTCATAAGGTGGGCTTACCCACCAGCAGTGTTCAGTCGCCTCTATAATTATTCAGTATCAAATTGATGGGCAAGCCCACCCTACGACTTCTTCATTTTCTAAGTACCCTTCATGGTTAACTTGTTCTTGATCTTTAATTACTAATTGTTAATTATTCATCGGATTCAAAGGATTATTGGTCCAATTCATATATTCTAAACCATTATCCACCGGCACCATATCGATACATTCTGGCACAGGGCAGACGATTTGGCAGAGATTACAGCCGACACATTCGTCATCAATGACTGTAAAGATGCGCTTGCCATTATCGGCGACATCAAATGTAATGGCTTGGTGACTGGTGTCTTCACAGGCGATGTGACAACGTCCACATTCGATACAGGAATCTTGATCAATCAAGGCTTTGGTATCGAAGTTCATATCGAGATTGTTCCAATCAACAGTATTACCGACAGCTTTACCACGGAAATCTTCTATGGTTTGGTAACCTTTTTCTTCCATCCATCCAGTTAATCCAGCAATCATGTCATCGACTATTCGAAAGCCGTATAGCATGGCTGCAGTACAGACTTGTAGTCCAACTGCGCCCAATGCGATAAATTCTGCGGCATCTTTCCAAGTTTCTATGCCTCCGATGGCTGATATATTTAAATCTTTGGTATCGTGATTACGGGTGATTTCTGCCACCATGTTTAAAGCGATGGGTTTGACAGCTGCTCCGCAATAGCCTCCATGTGTGCCTTGGTCACCTACTGTTGGTGTTGGTGCCATCAAATCTAAATCAACTGAGGTGATTGAATTGACTGTGTTAATTAAGGCCACAGCATCGCATCCGCCTTTTTGTGCGGCTTCAGCTGACCATAATATATTGGTGATATTGGGTGTGAGTTTTGTGAAAACAGGGATATCAACCACTTCTTTAACCCAACGGGTGACTTTTTCTACCATTTCTGGCACTTGGCCTATGGCTGAACCCATGCCACGTTCGCACATGCCATGCGGGCAACCGAGATTAAGCTCGATGCCTTGAACACCAGTTTCTGCAATCTTTACGGCCAATTCTTTCCAAGCACGTTCTTCAATAACAGCCATCATGGATCCGATAATAACCCGATCCGGCCATTCTTTTCGCACCCGAATGATTTCATCTAAATTAGTTTGCAAAGGACGATCACTAATCAATTCGATGTTGTTAATTCCAACTATGTTGCCACGGTTCTTGTGTACTCCATATCGGCTAGATACATTCACAACAGCTGGATCTTCGCCCAATGTTTTCCATACAACACCACCCCAGCCGGCTTCAAAAGCCCTCACAACATTAATATATTTGTCTGTTGGAGGCGCTGATGCTAACCAAAATGGATTGATACTTTCTATGCCTGCGACATTACATTTTAGGCTTGGTTTACTTCTAATATCCATTATGAATCTCCTCCTAAAAACGAATTGATAGCATGGGCAGCTTGTTTGCCATCTTCTACGGCTTGAACGGTAAGGTCTTCACCACAATCAATGGCATCACCACCAGCAAAAACGCCTTCAATAGAACTTTGGTAATTCTCATCAACTACTATTTTACCGCGTTCCACGTCAATCCCATTTAAGTCATCTAACTCTAGTTTTTGACCAATGGCTTTGAGTACCATGTCTGCTTCAAGGGTGTATGTAAAATTAGTTTCAACCAATTTACCTCCTTTTGTTTTGGTTTTGACAAATTCCATTTGTGCGACATGCCCATCAGCAATAATGCGTTTTGGAGCTGACCAGAGTTTTATACTGACCCCATTGGTACGGGCCAAATTAACTTCCCAGCCGGTAGCACTCATTTGTTCTTCGCCACGTCTATAAACAAGGGTTACATTTTCAGCACCCAGTCGTTTTGCTTGGACAGCGGCATCTATGGCTGTGTTACCAGCACCAATCACAATGACATCATTGCCTACTTCAACTTGAGATTTATCTTTTGTTTGCCTGATAGACTCAATAAAATCTACTGCATCCATTACACCTTCAGTGCATTCATTGTCTAAATCCAAAGACCAAGTTGAACTTAAGCCAACCCCAATAAATACGGCATCGTAATTGTTTTGTAAATTTTCCAAATTTAAGTTGTCTCCTAATCTTTGATTATGGATGACTTTAATGCCGCCAATGTCCAAAATAAAATCAGTTTCATCTTGAGCAAAATCATTTACCATTTTATAGGCGGCTAGTCCATATTCATTTAACCCACCTGATTTTTCTTTGGCTTCAAAAACAGTAACATCGTGTCCGAGCATTGATGCCCGATGAGCACAAGCCAATCCAGCTGGCCCAGCGCCAACAACAGCGACAGATTGGCCACTATTTTTTGCTCTTTCAAAGGGGTGTTTTTTTGTGTTTTTCATTAAATGATCAACAGCATGGCGTTGTAATAATCCAATTTCTATGGGTTGATCGATGGAAGTATTGAGCACGCATGCTTCTTCGCACAATACTTCTGTGGGGCAAACTCTCGCACACGTTCCACCCATAATGTTTTGAGTTAAAATTGTATTGGCAGCCCCGATGGTATTTTCTGAACGAATTTGGTGTATGAAAGTAGGGATGTCAATTGATGTTGGGCAAGCTTGTATGCACGGCGCATCATAACAATACAAGCACCGACCTGATTCTGCTATGGCTTGTTGCAAATTAAGCGGTTTATGTAGGTCATCAAAATTGTTGTTGATGGTGTTATTGCACGAATCTTGTGCCATGTTTTCACCTCTTGTCTTATTATTTTTGTTATTCGACTAGTAACAATATTAAAGATACCCAATAAAGTCAAGATTTATATGTTTATTGGTGTTGGGAATTTAATGATTTTTAATAGACTTTTTATGAAGCTGAGTAACATTATTCACTCTTTCTTTCTAGGCTCCTTTATCTTAATGTGATCTGAATAATGCTCCACTTCTATCGGCTCGTTACAGTGGGGGCATATTAACTCTGAGACTTTTAACTGCATTTTCTTTACTTCATAGATTACCGCATTAATGTCTTGTGATGGAATTGCCAAATCCTGTGCCATTTTTTTGAGTTTTTTGCGTTCATTTGATTCAATCATACCATCAGATAAAAATTGGATTACTTTATTTCTAAACCGATCTTTTCTTCTATTAATTTCTTTTGTAAACCCTGATGCTAAAATACCAGCAGGAAGTGCAGCCATACCAATGCCAGACATAAGTATGATTATACCAAATATTTTTCCTGCACCTGTAATCGGCACTACATCCCCATACCCCACTGTGGTCAAAGTCACAGTTGCCCACCAAACTGCTTCGGGAATGGATCCAAAATGTTGTGGTTGATGATAACGTTCAACTAGATGAATGCCTGTTGCCGCAATTAAGATGAGGATTGTTAATAAAAAAAATGCTGAAAAGATATTAGCACTTTCTTGTTTCATTACGGAAGTTAATAAGTTCATCGAACGAGAATATCGAGTGAGTTTAAAAACTCTTATCAGTCTTAAGCCTCTGAGAATCATAAAATCCCTAGAAACAATCACTCCAAGCCATGCAGGTAATACTGCCAATAAATCAATAATAGCCATGGGTGTTAGCATGTATTTTATTCGGCCTTTAAAGTGTTTGTAATTACTGTTTTCACCACTAGACCAGACACGCATTATGTACTCAATGCTAAAAACTGCGATTGCAATATATTCTAGAGTTAAAAATAAATTTTTGTGTCTCTGGTAAATTTCTTCATCGCTTTCTAAAACAACTGCAATAACTGTTATTAATATCAACAGCATTAAAGAATAATGAACCAGCTTATCAACCAGAGAGTGACTTTCTCTCTCTAAGATACTGTACACCGATTTTCTTATACTTGTTTTTGGCATAGTTACTTTGATTTTTTAGTAAATACTCCACTGATAAAAAGTAACCCAAAAAATATGATTGGAATGGTTAAAATTTGACCCATTGTCATCCAATCAAAGGCGATAAATCCACGGTTCTCATCGGGTTCTCTGAAAAATTCAACAACGAATCTCGATACGCCATAACACAACAAAAATGTTCCAGCTGCTATGCCTTTTCGGGTGAATTTTCTGGCTACGACCCAGACAATAATAAAGGTCACAAAACCTTCTAAAAAGGCTTCATATAATGTTGATGGGTGTCTTGCAAAAGAATCAAGTACTCCTTGTTGATTGAGTTCTTGCAGTTTTTCAATCGGTTGATTCCACAAGTTTGAAGGCAGTGAATCGGGAAATATCATGCCCCAAGGCTTATCTGTCAGCCGACCCCATAGCTCTCCATTGACAAAATTACCAATTCGAACAGAACCAATCCCTAATGCGCATAAGGGGGCTACAAAATCTGCAATTTCAAAAAAACCTTTCTTAGTTTTGCGTTTAAAATAGAACATCGCAAGAAAAACACCTGCTAGCCCTCCATGAAATGACATGCCACCTCCTTGAACTTTAAATGGTAACAAAGGATCTTCTAATAATGATGTATCACTGTAAAATAAAACCCAACCAATTCTGCCGCCTAAGATAACTCCCAACGCACCGTAGAATAAAAAATCAGATACTTGATCTTTGGTCCATGAAGTCTGATAGTTTTTAACTTGATAATTTCCCAACAAGATGAAAAAGGCAAAACCAACTAAGTAAGTGATGGCGTACCAATGTATTTTAATTGGACCTAAATCCAAAAAAACAGGGTCAAAATTAACAAGATAATGCATATTTTATAGGTGAATTGATAATGTTTTATTTTAACCCGAATATTTCATTCAGTCAGTAAAAATGCAAACATTAACGATTGATATGCAATATTAAGGTTCAGTTACAAACATTGTCAGAAATTGGTTTGGATTGTTTAATTCTTCCAGCGTTGTTGATGATTATGGCCAATGCATATTCAGCGCCACGCATATCACAAAAGTTAATTGAGACATTAGTTCCAGGAGCAAACCCAACAGAATTAAACCTGATTTTAGAACGAAACACCGATGAAGTGGCTTTGACAATATTGTTCATTGGATTTTCATACTGAAGTAACTGTTCATTTTCATCCTTGACTCTGTTCCTGTTGGTGTCTTCAAATACAATCCAGCCTTGGTACCAATTCGATTGATTGTCGCACTGAATTCTAGATAGACTAGGGCATACAACTACATTTTTTTGTTGTGTTATGGCAAAATTACGCGCAAAAGCAAATGATACAGTCAATCTGTCGCGTTCGTTTTGTAGCGTTTTATTTGATCTTAAGTTAGAGATACTGGGCAATGCATAACTGATTAAAACGCTGGCAATTGATAATGTCACCAACAGTTCGATTAGTGAAAATCCTTGTAATAATTTCATCTTAATTCCTTTTTATTGAAGATGTGACCATTGTATAAATACGAATAGATTTTAATATCAGCAAAAGTATTTAAATTTGTAGGAAATAATCTACAAGTCGGTATAAATATGACTACTTATGGCCTGAAAATTGGTATAATATAAAGATAGATAAGATCGAATTAATAGACTTAATTGGAGTAAGAATATGCATGATATAACCATATTGGCAATTATTTGGTTCAGTGTTTTTGTGGCATCTTATTTCGCCCATTTAACCCGTTTAACGCCAGTTTTGTGGTACTTGTTTTGCGGGGCTTTACTGGTCAATGTTGGTGCAGTGCCTGAACATATGCCTGAGTTTATTCACAATTTCTCTGAGTTAGGCATTATTGTTATCATGTTCGCTTTGGGATTTGAGGAAGAAACCGATAATTTTATACAGGGCATTAAACGCAGTTGGGGCATAGCTTTATTTGGTGCATTGGTTCCATTTGCGGTGGCATATTCGGCTACATACTATTTCTGGGGTGATGCCAATATGGCATTATTGTGTGGTTTGGCCATGACAGCTACGGCAGTATCTTTGACTATGGTTTCATTAAAGAGCGAAGGGTTAAGTAAATCACCTGCTGCGACCGGAATCATGACATCAGCCATACTTGATGATATTGCTTCATTGGCGGCAGTAGCCATACTGGTTCCATTAGCCGCTGGAGAAGCCACAGTCAGTGTTCCTGGTATCTTGTTTATATTGGGCAAAGCCATTGGTTTCTTTTTGCTTGTGGCAATAATTGGGAAGTGGGTATTTCCTTCATCACTAGGGTTGCTTCGTTTTATTCCAGTTTTAGGATGGTTTAATTTACGCAAAATCTTATCCATGGGCCATGGGGAATATACTGTTCTGGCATTATTGCTAATTGCTGTTAGCGTTGGCTTATTGGCCCATGCTTTTGGATTTCATCCCGCGATTGGGGCATATATGGCTGGCTTGGTGATTCATAGAGATTATTTCGATTTCCATAAAGAAAAGAAAGTTGACTATTTTAAAAACTCCAGAAGAATAATAGACAACGTCGCCTTTACATGGATTGGGCCAGTCTTTTTTGTAACATTAGGAACCAATCTGATTTTTGATATGGATATATTTACTTCAGTTTTACCCGAGGCATTAATTTTATTTGTTGGAATTTTTGTAGGACAGATTGTATCGGCATCAACGGCAGCCCATTACACTGGTAAATTTAATTGGCCAGACAGTTTAATGATTGGGTTTGGTATGTTGGGCAGAGCAGAACTGGCCTTTGTTGTCATGAACATCGCTTTTGTTCAATACAAAATCATGTCTGTTGAAGCCTTTTATACATTAATGTTAACAGCTTTCTTGCTAAATGTTTCGGTACCACTAACTATTAGGTGGTGGAAATCAAAGTTTCAACCTTAGGTAAATGATTATTAATTTTTTGAAAGTACATAGTTTTGTGCTTTCTCCATGATGTTGACAAAGGCTTGTTCTTGATCGTTATTAACCACTGTAATAATTCTTTGTACCGCATCGCCCAATGCATTTAAAGTAGACTTAGAATAATTATTGAGTTTTTGAATTTCAAAATAAAGATGGGGGTTTTCTGATACCACATTCTCACCTATAGATAATTGGGCATCAAAAGTTGTACTGGAAAGTTGTGCCAGTGTATCTGCGGCTTCACCCGATTCGGACAATACTGACATAAATGCTATATTAATAACATGTGACAGACCTAATATATAGGCAACCAATCTGTCATGATCCTCTAATTGCATATCAATTTGTTCAACCATGGTTGGTTTGAAAAGTGCTTTAACCTTATTTACTGAATCAAGATCTCCTAAATTAATAAAAATCACATGCTTATTTGAGAGGAGTTTGATATCCGGACCAAACATGGGATGAATTGAAACAACTTTACAACCTGCATCTACCAATTGCATTAAAGGTAATTTTAATGGGCTTTTGATTGAACCAACATCTAATACTATGCCTTGCGGTTTTAATTTTGCCAGATTTTGTATGATTTCTGCACTTGCTGCAATGGGTGCTGCAACAATGATGTAATCATATTCTAATTCACCAGTCTGATAATCTACATTGTTGTCGTCATCAGTATTAATGTCAGAAATATCAACATTGAATTCTTGGTTGCTTAAAAAACGCACAAACCATTGTCCCATTTTTCCGTTTCCACCTATGACTAAGGCAGATTTTTTTGATCCATAGCCAGATGTATTTATCTTTTGGTTCTCTTGTTTTTCTAAAGAAGTGCGAATAATTAATGAAAATATTTGTCTGGCAATATCAGGGTCTACGCCCTTTGAATTGGCACAATCCATAATATTATCAATGACTTGCTTCTCTCTCTGGTAGTCTCTTGTTGGTGATTTTGTGCTGAGCTTCACAGAACCAATTGCATCGACATTCATTTGACGTTCAGCCAATAATCCTATAATTTGTTCATCGATTTGATCTAGGTTTTTGCGAAGCGCATCAAGTTTTGAGTTATCTATCATTATTTAAGGTTTAACTTCGTTTATAAATAAGGTAAGATTGTAACAATTATTAACAAATTAATTACTATTTGGGGAAGATTTATGAAAAAAATATTATTAACAGTCATTCTGTCATTGATATCTTCAATGGCCATGGCCAATGGAAGACCAGTTGTAGCAGTTCTAGAATTTAAAAATGAAACATCTGCACCTTGGTGGCAAAACGGTGTGGGCAGAGAACTCAGTGACATGCTCTCTAATGAGTTACTTGGAACAGGGGCTTTTAAAGTTGTAGAAAGAAAAAAATTAGATGCTGTTTTAACTGAACAAGATTTAGGCGCTTCTGGAAGAGTAGCTAAAGGTTCTGCAGCTAAAATGGGTAAAGTAACAGGCGCTCAATATTTGATTACTGGTTCAGTAGCCTCATTTGAATCCTCTGGCAGTAAAGGTGGTGGATTTAGTTTTAAAGGAGTTTCATTGGGTGGAAAAAAATCCACAGTTTCTATGGGCATTGATATCCGTGTGATTAATTCAACTACAGGTGAAGTGGAATATGCAAGAACAGTTGAAGCCACAGCAAAAAGTGGAGGCATGAGTATTGGCCTACATAAAAATGGATTTGGTGGAGCATTAGGTGGTGAGAAAAAAACACCTACTGGTAAAGCTATTAGAGCTGTCTTAATTGAAGCCACTGATTATTTGGCTTGCGTTATGGTTGATCAAGATAGCTGTATGAAAGAATACAGAAACAAAGAAAGAAATAGAAGAAACAAAACTAAATCAGCTGTTAGTTTAGATTAATAGCAAATTTAAGAAGGAAAATGAAAAGCCAGAATTAATTTCTGGCTTTTTTTATGAAAAGAAGTAAGTCATTTAATTCATAGGTTGCTGCATGTTTTTTGTCCAGATTTTTGGGATTGTACCATACTGTATCAATGCCATAATTGATGCCACCTTGTATATCTGAACCCAAATTATCACCTATCATAAGCACCTCTTCTTTGTTGGGATGATTCATCAATTCAAAAGCATGGTCATATATTTTTGGAGAAGGTTTTGAATGTTTAATCTCTTCAGAAATAACAATGTGTTGGAAATATTTTCGAATAGGGGAGTTATTAAACCTGGGTTTTTGCACCATAGTCATACCATTGGTCATTATAATCATTTGATGCGTGTCATTTAGAGTTTGAATGATATTAAACGCATTATTTAATAACTGATCATTTTGAGACAAGTTAAACAGATAATCGTTAGCAAACTTATCTATGTCTCTTTGTACATTTAAAACCTCAAACAGTTGTTGGGTTCTTTTGTGTTTGATTTCAGCTTGTGATTTAACTTCTCCTGTTTCAAACTGCATCCACAATTTGTGATTGATCTTATGATAAGTATCAATAATACTACCGCTATCATAATTTATTTCAAAATCATCAAGCGTTTTCAATAATGCCAATTTTTCAGCTGTATCGTAATCGAATAAAGTATTATCGGCATCAAATATTAGCCATTTGTATTTGTGAATAATCTTATGCATTGAAAATAGTTCTAGATTTATTTAATTGTTTATTATATTCCAATATGTAATTGAGGTAAAATCCTAGCCATGAATACGATGATTAAAATCACTGAAGAAGAAAGGGTCTTTTTTCAAGAAAATGGTTACTTGGTTAAAACCAATTTTATAGAAGAGTCGCTGTTAAAAAAAATTCAGTCAACAGTTTTAGATCATTTAAATAACCGTATTCCTCCATTTGAATTAGAACACGAAGTGGATTACCCTGGTTCACCCAAAACCCTGAATGAAAAAGGTGGAGATACCATTCGCCGATTAAGATTGGCTTATGGAAGGGACATTGTTTTTAAACAATGGGCTGAAAACAAGCAAGTCAATGTGGCTTTGAAGACTTTGTTTGGCTCTCATTTATTATATCTTGTCCAATCTCACCATAATTGTGTCATGACCAAACAACCCCAGTATTCATCAGAGACACACTGGCACAAAGACATTAGGTATTGGAATTTTCAAAACAATTATTTGATCAATACTTGGTTGCCATTGGGAGATGAGACCATTGAAAATGGTTGTCTGCAAGTTATCCCTAAAACCCACCAATGGAAAACACCTGCTGATAGATTTGATGACAGGTTATTCTTAAGAAAGGATTTAGATGTCAATCAA
>Ga0316204_10009737_pt1 | contig 12698 bp, 8 predicted proteins | sample 6monrhotite_MG_2_FD_205661 | JGI IMG/M metagenome (GOLD analysis project Ga0316204, IMG submission 205661) | Microbial mat bacterial communities from mineral coupon in-situ incubated in ocean water Damariscotta River, Maine, United States -... | ecosystem: Environmental > Aquatic > Marine >...
ACATCCTTTAATTTACGGTCGGGATCCCGGCGTTCAAGGTAGTCACTGGGCAGGCCGTCATGGACCACGGTTTCGCGCTCCAGATCCAGTCGTCCCAGGTCGTGCATATGAACACCAGGGGATGCGTCTTCGTCGGAATAGTTATAAAATTCCTTGTAACGATTATTGGCGACGAGGAGTTGCCCATGGGAATCAAAAAGCGCAAAGCCTTCCGAAAGGCTTTCGATTGCGTCTCTTAACTGGTCTTCGGCTGCGGCCAGAGCATGTTCGGCCATAACCCTGTCCGTTATGTCCTGGCGGATTGAAAAAAAGCCAAGGCCTTCCATCCTGTGTTCCGAAACCAGTTGCCACCGCCCCGACGTGAACTGTTCAAATGGCCCTTGCGGCGGATTGTGCAGCCGGTCCAGACGCTTGGCTTGATAGGCCTTTAGATCTGTGTGCAACAGGGGGTCAACGACAACCCCGGGCATATCGACTGAATGCTGGATAAAATCGAGAAAGTGAATGCCGACAACATCCTTTAGCGGCGGCATGTAGGGAAAGAAATCGTGATAAGCCTGGTTAAAGAAAACCAGGCAGTCATCCAGGTCATAAATAATGACCGGATGGGGCAGCATCTCTATCGCCTTGTGCAACCGTTGTTCGAGTCTGCTATTCTTATGCTCGGTAACAGCTTCCAGTTCTTCAATGCGGCGCGTTAACGCTTTTACCTGACCGGCGAGCTCTGCCTTGGAATGTCGCATCAATGCGGTCCCGGTCGGGTCAGGTATTGTCATTATTGTTGTGCCTTCAGGGCTTGATTTTTCATTTTTTGGGTGTGGGCTTTTTTTTATCCAAACCTGCCCCCTCGCCACGCCCTACGGCCGCAACATCCAGGAAGATACAATGCCAACCTGAAGAGAGTATGACGTCTTTTTTAGATATTTCCCATGTGATTTTTACCATCGACACGATCATATAAAGCGAAGTGTTTTTTTGAAAAATTACGCCTTCCGGTCGCTCGACATATTGCACTTCGAAATCTTTGCCGGCGCCTTTAAAGTCTGTATTCAACTGCGCCACAAGGATGCGTCAGCCGCCCAAGAGCGGCAGACCTGCAAGGGAGGCATACCCATAAGGGGCCGAGTCAGTTTTCCCGGCGTTTGTCGGGAACGCTCAGCAGTAACAATCCGCCGATCAGGAAGAAGCCCAGGATAACGGCGATGCCGGCGCGGGTGGTGCCCGTGGCGGTGGTCGCCAGGCCAAACAACATGGGGCCTAAGAACGCCGTCGCCTTGCCGGAAAAGGCGAACAGGCCGAACATTTCCGTGCGCAGGTTATCGGGCGCCAGGTGCGCCATCATGGAACGGCTGGCCGCTTGCACGGGCCCGACAAAAAAGCCCAGCGCCGAGCCAAACACCAAAAACATGGTTTTGCTTTCGACGTTTATGACGATGCCGCCCAGGATGACCAGGCCGACCAGCGAAATCAGGATGGTGCGTTTCGAGCCAATCCAGTCATCAATCCAGGCAAAGCCGATGGCACCAATACCGGCGGTGATGTTGATAAAGACGGCGAATTGCAAGATTTCGTTGGTCGTCATGCCAAAGGCGCTGGCGGCAAAAACGCCGCCCATGGCAAACAAAGTGATCAGGCCATCGTTGTACACAATCCGCGCAATGAGGAACCGGGCGATGTCGCGATAATCGCGCACCCGCCGCAAAGTATCCTTTAGGGATTGCAAGCCACCGCTGACGGCTTCGCCCCAGCTTAGGCCGTTCGTCGGATTGTCGGGCGTGAACAAAAACAGCGGGATGGCAAACACCGCGAACCAGACGGCGACCAGCACGGACGTTGCGCGAATTTGTACAAGGGACGACGTATCGAAGCCCGTCAGGATAATGATCAGGCAGCCCAGTCCGCCAAAATACCCCAGCCCCCAGGCCCAGCCCGAAACCCGCCCAATCATGGATTTTGGTGCTATATCGGGCAGCATGGCATTGTAAAAGACAATGCCCATTTCAAAGCCGACATTGGCCAGGATCATCAAAATCAGCGCCATCATGATAAAAGACGGATCAGGCTCGACGAACCAAAGCCCGGCGGTCAAAACCACCGACAGGGCGGTAAAGGCAAAAATCCATGGTTTGCGCCGACCGCCCTTGTCAGCGATAGCCCCTAAAATGGGTGCCATCAGGGCAATCAGGACGGCCGATACACTGTTGGCAAAGCCCCACTGGGCGGCCCCGCTGACCGGGTCCACGGCCACGGACTTGGCAAAGTAGGTGGCAAAGACAAACGTAACGATAACCGTTGTAAAGGCGGAATTGGCCCAGTCATACAGGCACCAGGAAACAAGCGAACGTTTGTCCGGTTTGGTGCCGACTGCCATGGCGGGGCTCCTAGCTTGCCGGGGTTTCAGCCAGCGTTCGCAATTGGCGGCTGGCGACGGCGATCATCGCCAGGTCGTTGATTTCGGTCGAAGAAAGTTCGGATATGAGTTGTTCCGTTCGTTCCACGGCAACCGCGTTGTTGCCGACCCAGGCGACGATGGCGGTATCGGCCGAGGGCAGTTTTTTGGGCCCCGCGAAATCCAGCACCTGCGAGGCCAGGGCTAATTGATGGCTGTAGATTTCCTCGATCAGTGCGGCGATGGCCAGTTTTTGCCAATGGTTTTGCGCTTCCAGCCGGTCCGATGCGGCGCGCAGTGACCCCAGATGAAAACGGGTGCCCACGGCGTAATAATACCGGGCGGCATCGGCCACGGAAATTTTCCGGCCAACGGCAAGGCGGATGATGTCGCACCCGGAAAACAAATTGACCAGCCCTGCGATGGTGTGGGCCAGGTCTTCGGGTACCCCGGCATCGACATAAGGTTGGCCCCGGCGGACAACGTCGGCCATGTAATGTTTGGGCAAAAACGCTGCCAACTGACCGTACAGGTTTTTAAAGCCTTCAGTGAATTCCTGGACATGGCTGCCAATATCAAGGGGCCTGCGCCCGTTGCGCAGGAACCACAGCGTCACCCAATCAAGCAGCTTGTTGGTTTCCAGGCGCATGTCGGTCTGGATGGATGCCGGGACCTTGTTATCCAGGGCGTCGATCTGGCCCCAGATCGAACGCATGTTCAAAACCCTGCGGGCAATCAGGTAGGCCCGTACCACATCGCTGGCGGGCATGCCGGTGCGTTCCATCATCTGATTGACAAAACTGCCGCCGCCGCGATTAACCACGGAATTGGTCGCCAGTGTTGCGACAATTTCGCGTTTCAGCCGGTGCGACATAATGCCCTTTTGGAACTTTGTGCGCAGGGGTGTCGGGAAATAGGCAATCAGTTCGTCGTGCAGTTCGGGATCGTCGGGCACGTCGGAGGCGAGCAATTCTTCGTTGATCCAGATTTTTGAATACGACATCAAAACCGCCACTTCCGGCCCGGTCAGGCCAATGCGCGATCCTGTGCGTTCGATCAGCACTTCGTCATCGGGCAGGAATTCAACCTCGCGGTTCAAACGGCCCGATCGTTCAAGCATGCGCATCAGCCGGACCTGGTTATCGAACACCACCATGCCTTCGGCCAGGATCATGTTGATGGCCTGAGTCTGGCGGTAATTGTCGACCAGGCATTGCAGGCCGACTTCGTCGGTCATGCTGGCCAACAACGCGGTACGCCGGGCGGGTTTAAGGTCGCCGTTGCGGATTGCCGTGTCGATCAGGATCTTGATATTGACTTCGTGATCCGAACAATCGACGCCGGCGGAATTATCGATGGAATCCGCATACAGGCGCACGCCATGCAGGGCGGCTTCGACCCGCGCCCGTTGGGTAACGCCTAAGTTGGCCCCTTCGCCGATTACCTTGCAGTTCAGTTCGCGTGCATTGATGCGAATGGCATCGTTGGCCCGGTCGCCCACTTCGGCATGGCTTTCTTCGCTGCTTTTAAGATAAGTGCCGATGCCGCCAAACCACAACAGGTCGGTCTTGGCGCGCAACAAAGCGCCAAGTAAATCGTTCGGGGTAACGGTTTCTTTTTCAATCCCGAAGCGTGCCATGACTTGCGGGCTAAGCTTGATGGTCTTGGCCGACCGTTCGTAAATGGCGCCGCCCTTGGACAACAATTTCGTGTTGAAATCGGTCCACGATGACCGCGGCATGTTGAACATGCGCCGACGTTCGACAATGGTTTTTGCCGGATCGGGATCGGGATCGACAAAGATGTGCATGTGGTTAAAAGCACCGACCAGTCGGATATGGGGCGACAGCAACATGCCGTTGCCGAACACATCGCCCGACATGTCGCCAACGCCAACCACGTCGAAATCTTCCTGTTGGGTGTTGATGCCCATTTCACGGAAATGCCGCTTGACGGATTCCCAACCGCCGCGCGCGGTGATGCCCATGCCCTTGTGATCGTAGCCAACGCTGCCGCCTGAAGCGAACGCATCGCCCAGCCAGAAGCCGTATTGTTGCGACACGCCGTTGGCGATATCGGAAAATGTTGCGGTGCCCTTGTCGGCGGCAACCACCAGATAGGGATCATCGCCATCGCGCCTGACGGTGCGCGGCGGTTTGATGATCTTGTTGCCATCCAGGTTGTCGGTAATGTCGAGCAGGGCCGAGATGAAAATTTTATAACACGCAATGCCTTCGGCCATGAAGGCGTCCCGGTCCGATGGCGGTGGCGAATTCTTGACTACAAAACCGCCCTTGGACCCGACCGGAACAATGACCGTGTTCTTGACCTGTTGTGCCTTGACCAGGCCCAGAATTTCAGTGCGGAAATCTTCGCGCCGGTCCGACCAGCGCAAGCCGCCGCGGGCGACCAGACCAAAGCGCAAATGAACGCCTTCGATGCGGGGGCTGTAGACGAATATTTCACGCAAGGGCCGGGGCAGCGGCAGGTCATCGACCGCCATGCTGTCCAGCTTGATCGACAAATAAGGTTTCGGGCCGCCATCTTCCCCAAGCTGGAAGAAGTTGGTCCGCAGCGTGGATGTGACCAGGTTGACGAAACGGCGAATAATTTTATCTTCATCCGCGCTGACCACATTTTCCAGGCCCGCATCCAGCTGTTTTTGAATCCGCTTGATGCGCGTATTGCCGTCTTTGACCTTGGGGTCAAAACCGGCGTTGAACATGTCGACGATATTGCGCGCCAACTGCGGGTTATTGGACAGGGTCTGTTCCATGTAATCCTGGGAATAGGCGATCCCGGCCTGCCGCAGATATTTGCAATAGGCCCGCAATACGACAACTTCGCGCCAGCCCAGTCCGGCACGCAAGACCAGTGCATTGAACCCGTCACTTTCGATGTCGTGGTTCCACACACGGGCGAAGGCCTGTTGAAATTTTTCCCTGACAGCGGCCAGGTTAACGGTCGACCCGTCGCGTGTTTGCAATCCGAAGTCATGAATCATGACAACGCGTTTGCCCTCCAGCCGCAGCCGCACCCGGTAGGGCACTTCGTCGAGCACGCGCAGGCCCATGTCTTCCAACATGGGCAAAACGTCGGACAGGGGAATGGCCTGATCGACATTGTAAACTTTAAGGCCGACCCGGTCGGGTTCGGCATCAGACGGGCGATACAGGCTCATGCCCAATTCGCCGCTTTCAAGCGTGTGCTCGATCGTGTCGATGTCGGCCAGGGCCTGAACGGCGGTAAAGCGGTCCTGGAAGGCGGCACCAAACGCAGATTTATAACGTTCGAACAAATGATGCGCGGCTTCTTCGCCATGGGCCTTGACCAAGGCTTCGTTCAGGCGACCGGCCCACGACCTGGCGGCCTCGATCAGAAGACCTTCCAGTCGACGCACATCATAAACCGGGATTTTGCCCGGCGTTGTTTTGAAGATCACATGCAGCCTGGCCAGCGGTGAATCACCCAACTGGGCATAATGGGCCATCACCTCGCCATCGAAGGCGTCGGACAAAATGGCCTGCATGCGTTCGCGCAAAGCCATGGAATACTGGTCGCGCGGGACATAGACCTGACAGGAAATAAAGCGTTCAAAATTATCGCGGCGGGCAAACAGGGCGACCCGTTGGCGGTCTTGCAAATGCAAAATGCCCATGGCCGTTTCCATCAGGCCTTCTTCGGATACCTGGAACAATTCGTCGCGCGGATAGGTCTCCAGAATATTCAACAAGGCCTTGCCGTCGTGGCTGGCGGGTTCAAACCCTGTGTTGTTGAAGGTGGATTCAATTTTACGACGCAACAGCGGTATGTCGCGCGGCGAACGGTTATAGGCCGAAGATGTAAACAGCCCGACAAAGATGCGCTGGCCGACAACGTTACCGTTTTTGTCGTATTTCTTGATGCCGATGGAATCCATGTGAACGGGGCGGTGCACCGTCGACTTTGAATTGGATTTGTTGACCATCACCAAATCGCCGTGTTCGATGAAGTTGCGCATGTTTTTAGGCATGGCAGAAAGATCGCGCAGTTCGTGGAAAACCACGGCTTTGGGGTCGCGTAAAACGCCAAGACCCGATTTGCGGTTAACGGTAATGGCGGTCCCTTTGGCGCGGCCTTTGACCGGATAGTCGTATTCCCGATACCCCAGGAACGTGAAATGGTCGTTATGGACCCATTCCAAAAACTGCCGGGCTTCGTCGCTTTCTTCCCGGGCAATCTTTTTGGGCGGTGTGATCAGTTCATCGACAATCAGCGACATCTGCTGGCGCATGGCCAGCCAGTCTTCGACACAGGCCCTGACGTCATTGATGACGACGTCGATGCGGTCACGGATTTCGCCTAAGCGTTTGCCCGATTGCGCCGTTACCTGTAGCTGCATGAAGGATTCGCCGCGCGAGGTTTTGGTTGTTTGGCCGGTTGTGACCAGGCCCAGCAGTTTGCCGGTTTTTCCGCGCTCGACTTCATATTGGGGATGCACCACCAGGTGCAGGGTCAATTTAAGGCGGTTCAGTTCGGCGGCGATGGAATCGACCAGAAACGGCATGTCGTCGTTGACGATTTCGATGATGGTGTGGCTTGACGCCCAGCCGTTTTTGGCAACCGTCGGGTTATAAACCCTGATTTTCGCGGTGTGGGCTTTGCGGGTTGCCGCCAGGTCCCAGTGATTAAGCGCCGCACCCAGCAGGTTTTCGGCACTTTCGCCAACCAGGTCGCTGGGCGGAACGGTGTTGTAATACCGGCGGATGAAATCGGTTACTTCTGCCTGGGCTTTTTTACCGCGATACTTTTTCTTGGCACCACTTATAATCTGTTCGATTAATTTGGTCTTAGGTTCTGATGCGCTGCGTTTCATTTCGCCCTCTACTCCCCGTCAAGATAGAAACCGTTCCGCCACAATTCGAAACAAGATGATATAACCTTGTCAACACGTTACAAGCATGTTCAACCCCTTGCGAGCTTTTTGTCTGAATTGACAAACTGCGCCCAGTGCCCGATATAGCCCCATGATTGATTCCCTGATCGCCGATCCCGTTTTCCTGATCACCTTCGCCGCCGTGCTTTTGGGCACGGGCCTGGTTGCCGGTGTACTGGCCGGATTGCTGGGGGTGGGCGGTGGTATCGTTATTGTGCCGGTGCTGTTCAACCTGTTCCCGCTGTTGGGGATTGACGAGGCCGTGCGTATGCATCTGGCCGTCGGCACCTCGCTGGCGACGATCATCCCGACCTCGATCATGTCCATGCGGGCACACCACAAAAAAGGCGCTGTCGACTGGGATTTGCTTAAATCCTGGGCCCCGGCCATTGCCGTGGGCGTGCTGGTGGGGGCGGTGTTGGGGGCGTCGGCCAAGGGCTGGGTGTTGACGGCGGTCTTTGCCGTGGTGGCCATTATTGTGTCGGTCAACATGGCCTTTCGCAAGGAAGGTATGATCGTTTCGGACCGGCTTCCGGGCGGCATTATAAAGCACGTCATCGCCACCGTGATCGGCTTCTTTTCCGTGATGATGGGCATTGGCGGCGGCACATTAAGTGTGCCGATCCTCTCGGCCTTCAATTACCCGATCCGCCGCGCCGTCGGCACGGCATCGGCCATTGGCCTGATCATCGCACTGCCCGGCACCATCGGTTTCATCACCTCTGGCCTGGGGGCTGCAAACCTGCCGCCTTTTTCCTTGGGGTTTGCCAACGGCATCGGCTTCGCGCTGATTGTCCCCGCGACCATGATCGCCGCCCCCTGGGGCGCCAAAATCGCCCACGCCATCGAACCCGCGATGCTGCGCAAAGCCTTCGCGCTGTTCCTGTTCCTGACCTCGGCCCGCATGTTCTGGAGCCTGCTGGGGTAAAAAATCGCCAACGACGGCAGTTTTGATCCTGTTCTTTGGCATCACATGGTCGGCACATTTACGCCGGGGCGATAATCGGTTTATGGTGGGGGCATGAATACAGAACCGACAGCCGAACGGCCTACCGAAAGCGCGCTGTTGCGCCGACTGCGGGACGGTGAATTTGCCCTGACGGCGGAAATCACGCCGCCGGTTTCAGGCGGTGCCCAGGTGCTGCTTGATAAGGCGCTGCCCCTGAAAGGCCATGTCGATGCCATCAACCTGACCGACGGGGCCAGCGCCAGGGTGCATATGTCCAGCCTGGCAAGTTCGGCGATCCTGATCGCAAACGGCATGGAACCGGTCATGCAGGTGACCTGCCGGGATCGCAACCGCATCGCCCTGATGGCCGACCTTCTGGGGGCCGCGGCGCTGGGCGTTCACAATCTTTTGCTGCTGCAGGGCGATGACCCGACGGCGGGCGACCAGCCCATGGCCAAGCCGGTTTTTGACCTTGCCAGCATGGAATTGATTGAAGTCGCCGCGACCATGAGCAGCGAAGGCGTGTTGCCGTCATATGGTGCCAGCAAGACCGGCGGCGAGCCCGAATTGACCCGCCTGCCGATCACCGAGCCGCCCCGCTTTTTCGTCGGTGCGGCGGACATGCCAAGCGCTGTGGCAAACCCTTCGTGGCTGGCGAAGGTGCGCCAAAAGGCCGCCGCCGGGGCGCGGTTCGTGCAAACCCAGCTGTGTTATGACATGGATGTCATCGCCAAATACGCCGCCAATTTGCACGCCGAAGGATTGACCGAAAACCTGTTTTTCCTGATCGGCAACGGGCCGCTGGCGTCGGTCAAATCGGCGATCTGGATGCGGGATAATTTGTATGGCGTGATCATTCCCGATGCCATCATCGCGCGCCTTGACGGGGCGAAGGATGCAAAAGCCGAAGGCATCAAAATCTGTATCGAACAGCTGCAAGAAATGTCCACCCTGCCCGGCATCGCCGGGGCGCATTTGATGGCACCGATCAACACGGCAAGCATCCCCGAAGTGGTCGCCGGTGCCAAAATAGACAACCGCACTTAACCCATACCGTATATTCACCACGCCCCAAGGAATTCTTGAAATGGACAAACTGATCGACCGGGCCATCGAAGCCTTGAAGTCCCTGCCGCCGGAGGATTGCGAGCGGATCGCCTGGGAAATTATCGAGCGCGTCGAAGACAAGACGGAATGGGACAACATCATCGCCACGCCCAAGGCCCAGGCATGGCTTGAGAACGAGGCCGCGGGCGCCTTGAAGAAATTCAGGAAAATCGAAAAAAACCTGTCGCGTACATTTATATCCATCCCCCACGATCATCTTCTGCGCGAAGAGCCATACTGGAAACATTTCGACGAATTGCCGCCTGAAACAAAAAAACTGGCCGAAAAGAATTACCGCCTGTGGAAGGAAAGCCCCGGTCATCCGGGACTGCGCTTTAAAAAAATTCACGCCACCTTGCCGGTATTTTCATTTCGTGTGGGCATGCGCAACCGTACCGTCGGGGTGGAAGTCGAAGACGACAAGATCGCCTGGTTCTGGGTTGGCTCGTTTGAAAACTTCAAGGCATTGGTCGACGCCTGATTTCAGGCCGATGAACAGGCCCGGTGGAAATGCTCCGATAGCGGGTGGTTGGTAGCCTTTGGCGTTTGAGGCTGTTGATCATCGCATCGTCCTGCCGCTACACTGCCGCAAAATTAATACAAAACGGGGATATTCGAATTCATGCGCCAGACCACACGTTTCAAGCAGTTGATCCAGTCTCCTGAAATCTTGCTGCTGCCGGGTATTCACGACACACTTTCCGCCCGCATCGGTGCCGCGGCGGGCTTCAAGGCCATGACCGGGGGCGGTTATTCATCCTCTGCCACATTGTTGGGCCAGCCCGACACCTCGCAGTTATCGGTAACCGAAATGGCCGATCACTATGCCCGCATTTGTGATGTCATCGATGTGCCGTTCTTCGGCGATGGCGATACGGGTTTTGGCAATGTCACCAACACGGCGCGAACGGTGCGTATGTATGAACGCGCAGGCCTGGCCGGCATGTTCATCGAGGATCAGGTTTTCCCCAAACGGTGTGGTCACATGTCGGGCAAGGATGTTATCCCCGCCCAGGAAATGGTCGGTAAGTTGAAGGCGGCGCTGGACGCAAGGCAGGACCCGGATTTCGTGATCATGGCGCGCACCGATGCCAATGCCGTCAACGGCCTGGACGACGCCATCGAACGCATGGCGCTGTATCACGAGGTTGGCGCCGACCTGCTGTTCGTCGAAGCCCCCCGCGATGTGGCCGAAATGCGCCGCATTTGCAGCGAACTCGATGGCCCCAACCTGGCCAACATGATCGAAGGCGGCTCGACGCCGGTGCTGTCGCTGGCAGAACTGGACGAGATCGGATTTGCCGCCGTGACCTATCCGGTCGCCGCGACCTTCGTTGTAGCCAAGGCCATGCAGGACTTCATGGGCTACCTTGCTGCCAACGGCACCACGGTCGGTTTTGACCCCGACATGTTGCAGTTCGATGCCTTTAACGACATCATCGACTTGCAGGGATTGCGGGAACGTGAAGAAAGTTATTTGACCTATGCGGCCGACCTTTCGGCCACAAAACGGAGCTAAGTCTCCACCACGTAACGTGACGTTTCAAAAACTTAAATAAGACAGGGAGAAGATTTAATGAAGAAGTTATTCGTACTTTCCGCCGGGGTATTGTCCGCCGGTGTTTTATCAATGTTTAATGCAACGGGCGCGGCAGCGGCCACCGAAATGCGGTGCAGCCACCAGTTGCCGCCCAAGCACCACATCGCCCAGGTCATCGACATGTGGGCCGCCGAAGTCAAGGCCCAGTCCAAGGGTGATCTGGACGTTCAGGTGTTCGGTGCCAACAGCCTGCGCGGTGCCAAGCTGAACATCGGTGCGGTCGCCAAGGGCGATATCGAATGTGCCTTTTCCGTCAACTTCCAGTGGGGCAAAACCGTTCCCACCATGAACGTGACGCTGAAACCCTATTCGGTGACCGACAAGGACGTTCTGGCCAAATGGCCGGGATCACCTGCCGCTGCTTTCCTGGACGAAAAACTGCTTGAAAAAGGCGTTAAAAACACGGTCTGGCTGTTCACCACGCGCATGTCGGCCTACACCTCCAAGGGGGCCCCGCTGATCGCGCCGGCTGATTTCAAGGGCGTCAAAATTCGCGGCATCAATTCGCTTGTCGATGCGGGTCTTCTCGCCTTGGGTGCGGCCCCGTCGGCCATGTCGGGCAGCAAGGTTTATCAGGCGCTCAGCACCGGCGTGATCGACGCTGGCCTGACCGATATTTCGGCGGCCTATTCCAGGAAGTACTACGAAGTGCAGGACCACGTCACCGTGTCGCCCCTGTTCAGCGTTTTCTTCCACGGCTACCTGAACCCCGCTTGGTATAACGGCCTGTCCGATGCCAACAAGGCCGCACTGAAAGTTGCCGGCGACAAGGCGGCCCAGTGGGCGATTGACAAGACCGAAGAATCCGGCGCCAAGGCACCCGGTCAGCTTCGTGAAAAAGGCATGAAAGTGCATGTCCACACGGCTGCCGAAATCGCCACCATGAAAGGTGTCATGGGCCCTGCTTTCGATGCGGCCTTCGCCGATGCGACCGGCGACGACGGCAAGAAATTGCTGGATATGATCTCGAAGATGTAAGCGCGCTTTATTTATGAAGCTTACATCGTCAGATGAAATCGAAGCCGGGGGAACGCACGCCGTTCCCTCGGTGTTCGACCGCGTTGTTTCCTACGTTGCCTGGTTGGCTGCCGCCATCGGTGCCGGTGTCGTTTTATTGATGATGCTGGTGGTCGCCTATGCCGTGGTCAATCGGTACATTCTGGGAACCCCGATCACCTGGACCGATGAATTTTCGGGCTATCTGGTGGTCGCGCTGGTCATGCTGGGTGCGGCGGATACCTTGCGCCGGGGTGACCACATTGCGGTTGATTTGATCACAGCCCGGCTGTCCCCCCGGGGCCGTCGACTGGCGGCGATCTGGGGCCATGTGATGGTTTTGGTTTTTGCCGCCGCCCTGCTGTACAGCGCCAAGACGACTCTTGAATATTCCATCAACTTCGGCATCCTGTCCGAAGGATACCTTGAAGCCCCCATGTGGATCCCGCAATCGTTCCTGGTTGTTGGTGGCGTGTTGATGGCTTTGGTATCCGTGGCCAGTCTGATCCGATTGATCAAGCGAGATCCTTCCCTTTGACAACGTTCTTGATTTTAGGCGGGCTTATTGCCCTGCTGTTGACCGGGGCACCGATCTTTGCGGGCCTGGGCGTTGCCTCGATCGCCCTGATGCTGTTCGCCGAAGGCAGCATCGGCAGCATCGCCGATACCGTTTTTGGCAAACTCGACACCGGCTTGTTAACGGCGATCCCCATGTTTGCGTTTATGGCGCACGTGATGATCC
>Ga0316204_10009738_pt1 | contig 12696 bp, 17 predicted proteins | sample 6monrhotite_MG_2_FD_205661 | JGI IMG/M metagenome (GOLD analysis project Ga0316204, IMG submission 205661) | Microbial mat bacterial communities from mineral coupon in-situ incubated in ocean water Damariscotta River, Maine, United States -... | ecosystem: Environmental > Aquatic > Marine >...
CCTGCCGCGCTTCTTTGATTTTTTTGAAATTTAAATTAAGCGCACCTTCAAACAGGATGACCCCCACCGCCAATGATATTACAGGGTTTAAAAGATCGCCCAAAAGCAGCTCGGGCTGCACAACGTTCAAGACAGGACCGGCGATAAACCCGCCGATTAATAGAAAAACGATGGCAGGCGTTTTAAACCTCCAGCCAAACCATTGCGCCAAAATGCTAAAAAATGCAATCCATGCAATCTGTGCGAGAATGTCCATAAAAATAGCCTATGCTTATGCCGGTTCTTGTAAAGAAGAGATTTCGAAAATCCTTAACGCCCTTTGGCCCGTTCAACGCTGGAAATAATTGGCGTGGCGCGCAAGGCTGCTATGACGTTGTTAAGGTGCTTCGTGTCATTCACATAAATATCTATCAGGATTTCCCAAAAATCTGTAGAGCGACTGGTAATTTTCAGGTTTGTGATGTTCCCGCCATTATTGGCGATCACCGTTGATAATGTACCAAGAGCGCCCGGCTCGTTCTGGAACGTCAAATGAACCCGGCCTACATGTACTTCCGGTGTATCATGACCTTCACCCCAAGAAACATCAATCCAGCGCTCCGGGGTGTCCGCAAAAGTTTCAAGTGTTTCACAATCGATTGTGTGAATAGTTACGCCCTTACCCGTCGTAACGATACCAACAATACGATCCCCCGGTAGCGGGTGACAGCACAAAGCAAAATGAACCGCCATTCCGGGGATCAGGCCCTTAATAGGCATAGGCGCATCAGAACCGCTGAGCGGTTTGACCATAACGGCCTGGTCCATGTCCGCGGACGGGCGTTTTGCGACCTTGGTATTATGAGCAGGGAAAATAGCGCGAAAAATCTCTCTTGCGACAACAAGACCAGACCCTATCCGGGCGTAAATATCATCATTTTCATCTGCTTTGAATTGCTTCAAAATTCCTGACACCGCTTTTTCAGTAAAATCATATCCTTCTTGCCTGAAAATTTTCTGCAACATGGCTTTGCCAAGATTAATGTACTCGTCACGCTGCTGATTTCTAACGAACTTACGAATATGAGAACGCGCTTTACCGGTCACGACAAAGCGTTCCCATGTCGGAGACGGTTGTTGTGTTTTGGATGTGATAATATCGACCTGATCACCGTTGGCCATTTTGGTGTTTAAGGGTGCAATCCGGCCATTAATTTTAGCGCCAACGCAGCGATCGCCAATATCCGAGTGAATTGCATATGCAAAGTCAATCGGCGTAGAGCCAGAGGGAAGCTCTATCAAATCGCCTTTCGGTGTAAAGGCAAAGACATGTTCCTGAAAAAGTTCGAGTTTGGTGTTTTCCCAAAAGTCTTCAGGGCGTTGTTCCTGCTCAAGAATTTCGAGCAACTCTCGCAACCAGCGATATTTTGTTACATCTTTCATAGAGGGCTTTGCGCCGTCTTTATATGCCCAATGCGCCGCAACACCCATATCGGCCTGATAATGCATTTCCCGCGTACGAATTTGAATTTCCACACGTTGGCGCGCAGGGCCCATCACGGTTGTATGGATAGATCTGTAACCATTTGGTTTTGGCGTTGATATATAATCTTTGAAACGACCGGGAACACTGGAATATCGTCCGTGGATGATACCAAGGACCATGTAGCATTGCTCTACCGTGTCCACAACAATACGGAAGGCCATAATGTCGGACAATTGTTCAAACGCAACATTTTTTCGCTGCATTTTCTTCCAGATGGAATAGCGGGTTTTTTCACGACCTGTGATCTCCGCTTCGATATCCGTGCCTTTTAAAAGCTGGTGAAGCTCATCGATAATTGTGTCAACGACGTCCGTTTCTTCTTGTCGCAAGAAAGACAAACGATTGGCAATACTTTCACGCGCTTCGGGATTCAGGACAGAGAATGCCAGATCTTCCAGCTCTCCCTTTATTTTATTAACGCCGATACGTTCGGCCAAAGGAACGTAAATTTCCAACGTTTCCAAAGCAATACGGCGGCGTTTTTCCGGTTTTTTAATCCCGTCAATTGTCCGCATATTATGAAGCCGATCGGCCAGCTTCACCAACAGAACGCGGATATCTTCAGACATTGCAAGGAGCAGCTTACGAAAATTTTCCGCCTGCTTTCCCTCAACGGTTTTACTTTCGATACGGGTAAGCTTACTCACCCCGTCTACAAGATCGGCAACCTCTGCTCCGAATTTTTCCTCTAATTCATCGTAAGTGGCCTCAGTATCTTCGAGTGTGTCATGCAAAATCGCAGTAATCACACTGCCGATATCCATTTTCATTTCCGCTAAAATACCGGCGACTTCTACGGGATGCGTATAATAAGGCTCCCCAGAGGAGCGGGTTTGTCCTTCGTGCATTTTTTTGGCGTAGGCGATTGCGTCTTCTACGATCTGTGTGTCGAAGTCGGGGTTATAGTCCTTGATTTGATCAACCAGATGAAATGGTTCGCCCATCGCTTAAATACTTTAAAAATGTTTGTCTATAAGAGGTTCAGAATATCAGAGATTACCACGGATTCTTTATAAAATCATGGCCGCAATACGCATAAATCATAAAAAAAGGCCGGAAAACCCGACCTTTTCTTGAATTCTTTAATGATTTCACTCTTTTTCAGGGCTTCCGCCGGCGAGATCTTCGAGAGAAGGCTCGGAGTCTGCGGGTGTCACTTCTTCGTCACTATACATGCCAGAAGCGGGCGCTTCCTGATCAGCAGCACCGGCCATCGTACCCCATTCTTCTTCACCATCCATAAGATCGATTTGCTCATCTTCTTCCTCAAAAGCAACCATACGCTGGTGGGAGCGGATAAGCTCCTCTTTCAAAGTTTCGGTTTCAACGGTCTCTTCTGCAATTTCACGCAGGGATATAACGGGATTTTTATCATTATCACGCTCAATAGTCAGTGGGGCGCCAGAGCCGATTTTACGTGCTCTTTGGGCGGCTAACATCACCAACTCAAAACGGTTTTGAACCTTATCGATACAATCTTCAACGGTTACGCGGGCCATAAGTTCCTCTTTCTTTAGTAAAGCCTGCAACATATAAAAGTTTTTCAAATTAAAAGCAAGCCTGTTGCGGTGTCGGCGCGTAATAAATCTTGACGATTGGGTGCAGGACTGATGAACATAAGCTCTATGAAAGCAATTCTTCCAGATTCCGAGTGTTCCTTGTGCCCGCGTTTACACGGTTTTATAGCCGGAAACAGGGAAAAGTTTCCCGATAAATTCAATGCTCCCGTACCGCCGTTTGGCGCTTTGGACGCCCGTTTGCTTATTGTCGGGCTTGCTCCGGGCTTAAAAGGAGCGAATTTCTCTGGCCGGCCATTTACGGGAGATTATGCGGGGGATTTACTTTACCCGACCCTTATTAAATTCGGCTTTGCCCAAGGGGCATATGGCGCCCATCCCGATGATGGTTTGGAGATGAGGAATGCCCGCATTACCAATGCTGTACGCTGCGTTCCGCCGGAAAATAAACCTACGGGCAGTGAAATTAATACATGCCTTGATTTTTTAAAGGCAGAAATCGGGGCCATGGCCCAGCTTAAAATTATATTGTCTCTTGGACTTGTTTCTCATAAAGCCGTCCTCAAGGCGACAGGCCATAAGCAGTCCGCATTCAAATTCGTCCATAACACCGCGCATGAGATAGGAAACGGCCTAATTCTGGTCGATTCCTATCATTGCTCTCGCTATAACACGAATACAGGCCGCCTGACGAGCGCGATGTTTGAAGATGTTTTTAAAACGATAAAAAGCCTTTAACCTTCCGCTGCTCTTTGCGGGTTTACGCTTTCACGTTTGGTCATCAGCTTATTCAGCGCATGAATATAAGCGCGGGCCGATGCAACCAGCGTATCGGCGTCTGCGCCCTGCCCGTTGACCATTTTCCCATTTTCTTCCAAACGCACAGTGACCTCGGCCTGTGCATCCGTACCGCCAGTCACCGCATGGACTTGATACAGCTGAAGACGGGCATCAGGGTGATCGATAATCTCACGGATAGCCTTAAAAATTGCATCGACAGGGCCATTGCCCTCGACCTTGGCGCATTTTTCTTCAAAACCATCGGGGCCATCAATTTCAACGCATAAATCGGCTGTTTGCGGACCCTTTGACCCTGCAACAATTTGCAGAGAGACAAAGCGGACACGCTCGTTCTCACGCACAACTTCATCTTCGACCAAGGCAATTAAGTCATCTTCGAAGATTTCTTTCTTCTTATCGGCGAGGTCTTTGAATCGGACAAATGCGTCTTGGAACGAGTTTTCACCAAGCTCGAAGCCAAGCTCTTTCAGTTTGCTTTTAAATGCCGCGCGGCCGGAATGTTTTGCCATGACCAGTTTGGATTCATTGAGGCCCACGCTTTCAGGGGTCATGATCTCATAGGTTTGGGCGTGTTTTAACATCCCGTCCTGATGAATGCCGCTGGCATGGGCAAAGGCGTTGGCACCGACGATTGCTTTGTTGGGCTGAACGTTAAAGCCTGTAATGGTTGAAAGTGTACGCGATGTTTTGGTGATTTTCGTCGTGTCAATTTGTGTTTGATACGGCATGGAATCACTGCGTGTACGCAGCGCCATAACAATTTCCTCCAGCGCCGCATTCCCTGCACGCTCGCCAATTCCATTGATTGTACATTCGATTTGACGCGCACCGTTTTGTACGCCCGTTAACGAGTTTGCAACAGCCAGGCCCAGATCATTGTGACAATGGGTAGACACAATCGCCTGATCAATATTAGGGACACGTTCGAACAACATAGCGATCTGCGCGCCATATTCATCCGGTACCGCATAGCCGACAGTATCGGGGATATTAATCGTACGCGCACCGGCTTTGATTGCGGCTTCTACGCAGCGACAAAGAAAGTCATCTTCGGTGCGGCTGGCGTCCTCGGCGCTCCATTCCACATCATTGGTGAAATTGCGGGCAAGGCTCACGCTTTCGCTTACGGCGTTTAAGACATCTTCCGGCGACATTTGAAGTTTGTGCTTCATATGCAATGGAGAGGTTGAAATAAAGGTATGAATGCGCCGGCTCTCAGACGGTTTGATCGCTTCGCCCGATGCTTCGATATCGGCTTTTTTAGCGCGAGAAAGCCCGCAAACAGTTGCGTTCTTAACCGCTTTGGCGATTTCATTGACCGCTTCGAAGTCGCCCGGTGAAGCGACAGGAAAACCGGCTTCGATCACATCAACGCCCAGCTCATCAAGCATCACTGCCATTTTCAGCTTTTCTTCCAAATTCATCGAACAGCCCGGTGATTGCTCACCATCACGCAGAGTTGTATCAAAGATAATGATACGGTTGGGATCTTGTTGAACTTTATCAAAAGCACGGGTCATGTGCGTATACTCCTTAAATCATGCGCTTCTTTTTAATGCGCGTTTTATCTTTTGGCAATGTCTGGAATTTTTCCCCTGAAACGCAGGCATATAAAATGCCTCATTCGCCGCTCAGGGGCGCATAAGGAGGAGGAGGTCTAACAGTAAAATATTATTCTGTTTGCTCATGGAGAGTATATAAGCGGATTTAGAGAGGGTGATGCAAGCTTTTTATACGTTAATGCTTAGAGTGCTTTCAATGGCAGGTTCGTCAATCTGGCCTAAGGCGTTATAAAGAGGGGGAATAGCCGCACTTGAGTACACAGTTTGTTTGCTATGCATCCTGGTTGTTATCTTTTCAAGAATATCTTCAAAATTTTCAGGATTTACAGGCTTTACGCTCAGATACGCATTCCAGTCTTCTGGTTCATCCGGAGGCGTCTCCTTTTGATTCCAACCTTTAGTTAAATCAGGTTTCTCAACAGGCAGGACTGTATTCGGGTTATGTAACCCGTCAGCAATCAACCTTTTTGACCCACTAACATTTCTTATCATGACGGTATTTATATATTACGCGACGTTACGTGTCAAAATTACGGGCTTCATCGACCAGCATGATCGGAATGCCATCGCGGATCGGATATGCCAACTTGGCTTGATCAGAGATGAGTTCTTGTGCCTGTTTATCATAGCGCAGGGGGCTTTTAGTAAGCGGGCAAACCAAGAGTTCCAGTAATTTTTGATCAACATCTGTGCTCATCGTTCTATCCTTATCAAAAATCAATGGCAGTTATTAGGGAGCGGCGCTTTACCGGAACTGACGGCTATTTCCAGCATGCTCATGAACATTTCAGCCCGTGTTTTACAACATGGAGCCTCAAGCAATGCCTGTTTTTCCTGATGCTCGAATGGGCAAATCATGGACAGGCATGTGATCAATTTTCCATCCGGCGCGTTGTCCACGGCCTTCCAGCTACAATCCATTTCATGCTGTTCGAAGTAATCCTTTAGCAGCGCTTTCAGCTTTTCACGATCAAGGCCGAGGCAGCTAAACGCTTTTGAATCCGTTTCATAAGGGCCCCAGTCAGGTTTTACTACGCGATATAACGTGGAAGCCGAAAGCTCTTCGGCAACATTAAAACGGAAGGCACCCGAAAGCGTTATGAGATAACGGCCATCGTCTGTTTCACTGAATTCTATGATTTTCCCGGCGCATCCGGTTTTTTCAAGGGCTGGATTTTCAGCATTTTTATCGCCTTGACGCGGCAGGATCATGCCGATCATTCGATTGCCCGACAGAGCGTCATTTACCATTTGCACGTAACGCGGCTCAAAAATATTTAAAGGCAATTGGCCGGACGGGAGTAGAAATGCACTGCCAAGGGGAAACACCGAAAGCGTTTCCGGTAGGTCTTTAAACTCTGGTGCAAACGGATTGTGTTCCATAGCAATAATATAGACGGCTCAGATCAAGAAAAAAGGAGGGAGGAGAGTTTTTTTCGTCCCTGTATAGTTAACGGATCTGTATGGCCCAACGCCTCAAAGAACTTCAACAGTATCTGACGGGCTTCCTGCTCATTCCATTCTTTATCATAAGCGATCGCTTGCAAGAGTGTCTCTATTGCTTCTTCTTTGTCGCCTGCACCGAATAAAACTTCAGCCAAAGCGCATTTGGATTCCATGTCTTTTGGGTCTTTTTCAACTTTATCCTTTAATGCATTTATAGTGGAAGGGTCCGGAGCATTTTGCGCCATTTCCACGGCGGTGCGCGCGGCAGCGAATTCAGCGTTTGATGTGATTTCTTCTGGTGCACCCTCAACAAGGCCTGCGGCCTGCTCAATCATATCGGCCGCAATAAAAGTGCGAACCATACCTGCATAAGCAACAGCATTTTTTTCATCTTGCTGGAGAATTTGCGCGTAAATGCCCTGCGCCATTTGCAGGTCCTTATCAGATAGGGCCTGCGCCGCAGCCGTAAGAGCTTCGGGGATATCAATGGCGCCGGGTTGGTTGCCACGTGCGGATTGAATCAATTTATCAATAAATGCCTTGATCGCGCTTTCGGGCTGCGCCCCTTGAAACGCATCGACCGGACGCCCGCCCAAAAAGGCAAAGACCGCAGGCACCGATTGAACACGCAAGGCCTGAGCCAGTTCAGGATTTTCATCAAGATTAACCTTTGCGAGAAAAACTTCTCCGCCAGCCGCATTCACAGCCGCCTCGAGGACAGGCATGAGCTGTTTACACGGGCCGCACCATGGCGCCCAAAAATCCACAATCACGGGTTTTTCCATTGAAGCGGCAATAACCCGGGCTTCGAAGTCCTGCACATTTACATCAAATATGATGCCTGTATTTTCAGCGGCCGGTGCGGCAGCAGGTTTTGGCGTTAATCCAAACATTGTTCACCCTTTATAATAGACTACTCTATGTAAAGGTTTTAGATTACAAATCAAGTACAAGCGGCTCATGACCGGTATATTCAAGAAATTTCAATAGGTTTGCCGGTGATATCCCAATCGTTAAGCGATTATCCAGCGGATGGTAATTGACGATATCGGATTTCATCATGCTCGCATCGAGCACGATTTGCACCTGGTGTTCTTTGTCATTTATTACGGTGAAGGGACAAACCGACCCCGGGCGGATGCCCAAATATTGCCACAACCGATCGGCAGATCCAAAAGACAAACGGCCACAGCCCAGTGATTCCTGAAGACGCTTCATATCGACTTCTGTCCCGTTTGCGGCAACGATGAGGAAATTTTTCTTCTTTTTATCCCGAAGATACAAATTCCGGCAGTGTGTACCCGGAATTGCATCATTGATTTTCGAGCTTTCTTCCACGGTAAAAACGGCTTCGTGCTCATGATATTCATATTGAATTTCAAGTTCTTGCAGTTTTTTCAATAGCTCCTCCGGTGAGGTTGGCAGTGGAGGAAGATCCTGAGCTTGAGCCGCGTCTGTCATGTTTGTCATTCCTTATGAATAGGTACAATTTCAGCTAAATTGTTTGCGATAATAAGCACTTTTTAATATTTAACGCCTATTATAGAGGCAACTATAAAAAAAAACAGTGTGTGAATAGGGGACGAATGTCGGTAATAGAGGGTAACTCAAATTTAGAACAACAAATGGCTGAGCAAATCGAAAAACTCAGCGGTGGCAATATGTGCAAGCTAGAGCTTGCAACAGTGCGCGATGGCTGCCCGCCAGGCTCCGAAGCGGTGATTACACCGAAGGCGTATCAAGACGAAGTTACACTCGGAAATATTCCGGAAAATTCCAGATTATTTTCCCAAGCAAATGAGGCCCTTATTGAATTTTGTGGCCCAGGTCACAAGGTCGAATTTAACAAAGATTTTTCCAACAGCGCTGGGCCAGAGGCATCTCAAACCGATATGCAGCTTTCTGCACTCTTTAACCCGACACCAGGGGCTGTGTCATGAATATAGAGCTTGGAATTTTAAATGACGGGCGCGTTGCCATGGTTACCGACACCTTACTTCCCGATGTAGTCCGCCGCGTTGAATATTATCGTGAGCAAAGACTTTTTCAGCTTGTCTATGATGACGGGGAACTTGAAGACCATCTCATGGAATGTGAGCTGCCGGAATATATGAGCGCGCCGGTCGAAAAATGCCCGAATGTCATTATTTTGACTATTGTTGATGGTCTTGAGCCTCTTGGCTATAAAGCACCTCTTATCAAAGTTGGCGAGCTTTATTAATTTTCCTCTTGCTTTTCACCTGTAATTCTCTATAAATTCTCAAATCCGTTAAGGATGCGAGTGTAGCTCAGGGGTAGAGCGAAACGTTGCCAACGTTTAGGTCGAGAGTTCGAATCTCTTCACTCGCTCCATTTATCCATCCGATATAGTCTAATAAAGCCCGAAAACCACTGCGTTTCAGGGCTTTTTTATTTACTATTTGTCCAATGCAGAAAAACTTGATACCCCCAAATCCAAGATTTTTAAGGGTATATTTGGGGGTGCAAATAAGAATGGACGAAGTTGATACCCCCAATGGCATTAACAAATCTACAATGCAAAAACGCCAAACCAAAAGAAAAGGCTTATAAGCTGGCGGCTGGACGCGGTTTATATCTTCACGTTATACCGAATGGCAGTAAATATTGGCGCATGAAGTACCGCTTCGCTGGTAAAGAGAGGCTGCTTGCGTTTGGTGTGTATCCAGAAATTTCATTAAAAGAAGCTGATGAACGCTGTACAGCGGCCCGAAAATTACTGGATCAGAATATTGACCCCCTGCAAGCCAAGTATAGCCTAAAACGTGATGCGGAAACCAAGGCTGAAAACACGTTTGAATCACTTGCGCGACAAACATGATAGATGCTGGCAAGCCTGCGCTTGTGTATGGGCATGCTTTAATCACTTACCTCAAAAAGAACAATAATGCCAGCAAGTGCAAGACTGCCTTTGATGAGATGTATTGTATGGGGTGTCAGGACGCACGGCCTATTTTCAGAGACAAAATATCAGTTGGGCAAAAATTACAGTTCTTAAAGATACAGGGCATTTGCCACGAGTGTAAAAGGTCAATGTTTAAGAGTTATAATCGTGATCATGTTCTGCACCTTGGTCAGTAGTTGATAACAAAATACAACATTTCACAATAATAAGGTTTTGATTTGTTGTTAATTCTCCTCACCATCTCGACAAATTCTAAAATTTCGGCGATAATTCACCCATCAACACTCATATTGCGCGCTGAAAACACAAAACAACCGGACTTAGTCCGCGCCGCGGGTCCGAAGCTTTATGGAAATCAGAAAGGACACGGATCGGTGAATGTGATTGCCTCACCATTCGACGGATGAAAAATCGTCAGGCTTTCCGCATGAAGCTGTAACCGATCCGCCGCTGCTTCCGCCTTATCATGCGCATAAAAAACCTCGCCCAGCATCGGATAACCCAGTTCCTCCATATGCACACGGAGCTGATGCGATCGCCCTGTAATCGGCGACAATTCCACCCGCGTCACGGCGACACCATCAACAATCGGCTCCCGCTCGGCCACTTCCCAATCCGTCACCGCATTGCGCCCGTGTTCGTGGCATACCATCTGGCGCGGCCGGTTCTCCCAATCACAGCGCATCGGTAAATCGATCTGCCCAAGATCGCCCTCGACATGCCCCCAAACCCGCGCAATATAACGCTTTTTGGTTTGGCGTAGCTCAAACTGCCGGTTGATATGCACTTGCGCCGGCTTGTTCATCGCCATCATAAAAACACCGGATGTTTCAAGATCCAAACGGTGCGTCAGCAAGGCTTCGGGGAATTGTGTTTTCGCGCGTGTTTCCAAACAATCGCGCTGGTCCTCGGCCTTACCCGGCACACTGAGCAAACCGCTGGGCTTGGAAAGCACCAATAAATCATCGTCTTTATACAAAATATTAAGCGGCTCGTCCGGTGGATCGTAAATCAAAGGCGGCAGCTTCAGCGCAGGATTGCGGCCTGTATTACTCAAAAGAAACCTTCACGCCGCGCTTTTTGAAATAGCTCTGCATCATTTTGCGGCCCGCGCGGTTGCCCTGTACCAAACGATCCGTTTTGAACACGGCTTCCTTCGCGCCATCCGCATTCATCGCCTCTTTTAAAGTGGCGATATGCAGGTCAATATCTTCATTATCATTGTTCAGCGATGTATAAACGGCTTCTGTTGCCTCTTCCAAATTCAAAACACTCATCATTAAATCCTTGTATTGCTATCTGATATTGATGTATCAGATTTTTACTCCATTACAAATAAAAGGTATGCATATGAGCGATTCAAATAAAATGAAAAAATTGCTGGAACTTTCAACCACAATGCCAATGGGCGCAGGGCAGGAAAAACCATCTTTTATGACCGGCGGACATTTGAGCAGCCATGTCCATGGTGCGGGCTGTGGATGTAATCACGCCGATGACGATGAAGACGAAGATTAAAATTAAAATTAAAATTAAAATTAAAATTAAAAACTGAACTATGCCGCGCCGCAACGCAAGAGTCTCGTTGCTTTCGCGCGTTATATATGTATAAATACGGCACTTTCTGAAAAATAAGGAATAAATGATATGGGCGAGAATGTAATCAATATCAAAACCGGTTTGGCCGAAATGCTTAAAGGCGGCGTTATTATGGACGTTGTAACAGCAGAACAAGCCAAAGTCGCAGAAGATGCCGGCGCAGTGGCCGTTATGGCTCTGGAACGCGTTCCATCCGATATTCGCAAGGCTGGCGGCGTTGCCCGTATGAGCCCGCCTGAGCTTATCGAAGAAATTATGAAAGTTTCATCTATCCCTGTGATGGCGAAATGCCGCATTGGTCATTTTGCCGAAGCGCAATTATTGCAAGAAATCGGCGTTGATTACGTTGATGAGTCCGAAGTCCTCACCCCCGCGGATGAGCAGTTCCACATCAATAAACATGATTTTAAAGTGCCGTTCGTTTGCGGCGCAAAAAACCTTGGTGAAGCGCTGCGCCGCATTGGTGAAGGCGCTGCCCTTATGCGTACAAAAGGCGAGCCGGGCACAGGAAATATTGTCGAGGCTGTTCGCCATATGCGCCAGATCAATAATGAAATCCGCCGTGTTACAAATATGGATGAAGCCGAGCTTATGACACTTGCCAAAGATATCGGCGCACCGTTCGAGCTTCTTAAAATCGTACGTACAGAAGGCAAACTGCCTGTGCCGAACTTCGCTGCCGGCGGTATTGCAACGCCCGCCGATGCGGCGCTGTGTATGCAGCTTGGCGCGGAAACAGTCTTCGTGGGGTCTGGTATTTTCAAATCCGATAATCCCGAAAAATTCGCCAAAGCCATCGTCAAAGCCGCCGCGCATTTCGATGATCCGGCCGTGGTTCTGGAAGCCTCAAAAGAGCTGGACGGCGTCGCAATGCGCGGCACAGAGATCAGCGAAATTGATGAGCCAATGCGTATGGCCAATCGGGGCTGGTAAATGAATAAACCTCATATAGGATGTCTTGCTCTGCAAGGGTGCGTTGATCGTCACCGCCCTCACATCGAAGCCTCTGGTGCATCCTTCTCTGCGGTCAAAACAGCTAAACAATTCGAAGATGTCGATGGGTTTATCCTTCCAGGCGGTGAGAGCACAACGATGCTTAAGCTCATCGAGCGTTTTGATCTGTGGGATATATTGGCGCAGCAATTTGCAGCCAAACCAGTCTGGGGCATTTGCGCCGGTTCAATTTTATTGGCCGAAAAAGTGAAAAATCCATCTCAAAAATCATTCGGTATATTGCCTGTAACAGCCATCCGTAACGGGTATGGGCGTCAGCTGGAGAGTGAAATTATCAACATTAATGGTTACGATGTTTCATTTATTCGT
>Ga0316204_10009740_pt1 | contig 12695 bp, 11 predicted proteins | sample 6monrhotite_MG_2_FD_205661 | JGI IMG/M metagenome (GOLD analysis project Ga0316204, IMG submission 205661) | Microbial mat bacterial communities from mineral coupon in-situ incubated in ocean water Damariscotta River, Maine, United States -... | ecosystem: Environmental > Aquatic > Marine >...
TCCTTGCGATCTTTGACATAAAAGGCAGGCGGTATGCCGCCGCGAATGCACAGACTGGCGCAGGATTTGTGGACCTTGCCTTCTGAAGGACGCATCGCGCCAAACCAGCATTTGCTGTCCAGGATCTCGCCGTTTAGCGTCGCCTCAAAGAGTGGCTCTGGTGTCGGAAAGGCAAGATCGCCAATTTCACCGGACGCATCTTCGCGGATCCAGTCGAGACCATCAATAACGGCGATCATTGTGTGTTGCCCGCGCTGTATCAGCGAGCCTTTCACAATAACCGGTTTTCCAGCGAGCGCGCCAATCTTGGCGCTGACCCCGCATTTCCCCTGGCAGCCCAAGAGCGCTGTGCGCGGCGTGCCATCCAAGTCGAGTGTGCGTAGCATGCCATAAGGCTCAGCCGTTGCGATACCGCGCCATTCCCGGACTTCGCCCATATTCCAAGTGCCCGGGCCGACAGGTCGTTGTAGCGCCGCGACTCCGGCAGCCGTGGCCGCTGTTCCTGCGATCAGGCCAAGACCCGCGCCAAAGAAGAACCGTCGGTCGACTTTCGGCGTTTCAGCCCAGCCGATGAAGAAATCGTCTTTGCTCATGTCGTCGCTCCAATATGGCTCGGGGCTTGCGGGGTGCCAGGGGCGTTCGGCTCCGGGTTCACATAGATGGTGCCATCGACAATACGCGTCGCATACGTGGCGATCTTTTCCGTGAAAGGCGGCGGCGATTGCCCGTCTTCCATACGATACTGGAAGCCATGCCAGGGGCAAGTGATACAGCCATCGACAATTTTGCCTTCGCCAAGCGGCCCGCCCTGATGACGGCAGACATTTGACACAGCAGAGATTTTGTCGCCGTCCAGGAAGACGGCAATCGCTTCGCCCGATTGCGGTTTGATGATCTTGGCGCGGCCATCTTCCATCTCACCCGTGCGGGCGACGATCAGCCAACCATCTTGTTCAGGCTTTTTGGCGCCACCAAAGCTCGCCAATCCGGTGGCGATGTGAAGGGCGGCGACGATTGTCCCGCCAGAGGCGAGCAAGACCACATAGATTGGACTCTTCTCAAACTGGATTGCGCCGAGCGCGATATGGGCAATCAAGAGCGCGTAAGCCACGTAGACGCCCATATGCAGGGCTTTCCAAAAGCCAGGCCCAAGATTGGCATTCCAGAAATCGTGACTGGTCGCCGCCATCAGGAACATGATCAGCAGAGCGCCGACCCCGAGCACCTCGAATGGAAAGCCGGACAGGCTGTCATAACGCGGGTTGGAAATGAAGACGGATACCAGAGGATTGATGTCAGCGAAGCCATGATACCAGAGCACGACAAGCGCCGCATGCACCAGCGCGATCAGGAAGGTCGTCACGCCGAGGTGGCGGCGATTGTACAGGAACGGCTTGAATCGGTCTGTGATGCGCGCCAGCGGACCTATACAGAGGATGAACGTGAGCAAGAGAAAGGCCAGCGTGCCGGTTGCCCGCATCAGGGCCTGGATCGGTGTGAAGCTATCGCCGTCAGGTTGTGTCAGATAAGTGATCGAAATGAAGCCGACCAAATACATGGCGATCCCGCCCAGCATCCACAGATCGAACCGCTTCTTGAACGGCGTCCATTGTACGGATTTATAGTCATGCGACATCAGGACGCCTCCTCGATAAGCGGACCGGGCAGGGCGTGATTGATCGGCGCCGCAGGACGCTGAAGGACCGCGAGGGCGATGATAGCAAATATCGCCGGGCCAAGAATGAGCCATAAGATCAAATGCGTTTTCCGGTGAGCGCGTTTCATGAGACGGGCGGCTCCGTTTTCGTGAGCAATTTAGTCAGCATTACTGGCCACAGTCCTGCAATGCCCGGCAGGATCATCAGACGCACCCGAAATGGCAGACCTTTGCCTTTGGCGGCTGGATCTATACGGCCCGCACCTCCAAAGACATAAATCAAGCCAACCAACACCCCGATCGCGGCATAGATGCCGAGTCCGAGAACCACAAGTTCCGCTGCACCTTCACTCATCGGCGCACACCTGCATACGTGACCCCTGAAAGGTCCGACATTTCGCGGCTGAACGTCGTCAGGTCATCAGCATTGAAGCCGGACAAGGCGCCATGACCGCAAGCCCGCGCCATGACTTTCATCAAGTCAGTCGAGGCCTCAAAGAAATTCTTCAAGCGGTGTGCTGATTTCTCAATCACCAGGCGCGAGACCAGATGCGGTTTCTGTGTCGCGATCCCGACCGGGCAATTATTCGTGTGGCAAGCCCGCATGGCGATACAGCCAATCGCTTGCATGGCGGAATTGGACACTGCAATCGCATTGGCGCCGAGTGCCATGGCTTTGACGAAATCTCCTGGTTTGCGCAGGCCGCCCGTAATCACCAGCGAGATATCGCTGCGACCTGATGTATCGAGATGATACCGCGCCCGCGCCAGAGCAGGGATGGTCGGAACCGAGATATTATCTCGGAAGATGACCGGCGCAGCGCCGGTGCCGCCGCCGCGGCCATCAAGGATGATATAGTCGACGCCAACTTCCAGCGCCGCATCAATATCTTTTTCGATATGTTGAGCTGAGAGCTTGTACCCAATTGGAATGCCGCCCGTACGATCGCGCACTTCATCGGCGAAATCTTTGACCTGGCTGACTTCTGTCCAATCCGGGAAGCGCGGCGGAGAGATCGCAGCCTCGCCTTCCGGGAGCCCGCGGACGAGCGCGATTTTGCCCTTCACCTTATTCCCGGGCAAGTGACCGCCTGTGCCTGTCTTGGCACCCTGTCCGCCTTTGAAATGAAAGGCCTGGACTTTCTCGAGCTTGTCCCAGGAGAAGCCAAACCGTCCGGACGCAAGCTCATAGAAATAGCGGGAATTGGCTTCCTGTTCTTCTGGCAGCATCCCGCCTTCGCCAGAGCAAATACCGGTTCCGGCGAGTTCCGCGCCGCGCGCAAGTGCGACCTTGGCCGGCTCGGACAGAGCTCCGAAACTCATATCAGAGACAAAAAGCGGAATATCCAAATGCAGGGGCTTCTGCGCGTTCGGACCAATCACGGTTTTGGTGTCGACAGGCTCATCATCCAGCAGAGGCATTTTGTGCAACTGGGCAGTGATGATCTGGATATCATCCCATTGCGGCAGATCTTCTCGCGGAACGCCCATGGAATCAGTAATCCCGTGATGTCCGACTTTGCTGAGGCCGTCGCGCGCATATTGCTGGATCAGGCCATTCGTGGGTTCGGGATGCGGGGCGTGGCTGGGGTCCTGAAACAGGCCCAGATAATCGTCGCGCTGATAGGGCTGCGGATTGGCTTTGCCCCAGGCATTGATTTCATCGGCATCGACCAGGACATCGCCATTCTCGATCCAGGCTTGAAACTTTGGTAGTTTTTCCGAGTTTTCGTACTCGGACACACCGCTATCGAGGCGGTAATCCCAATTGTGGACGCCGCAGATCAGATTGTCATTTTGGTCGACATGGCCATCGGACATCAACGCGCCGCGGTGCAGGCAGCGGCCATAGAAGACAGACACGATCTCGTCATAGCGCACGACGACCAAGTCGACTTCGCCGACAATCGCGTATTCCGGCTGGCGATCCGCCAAATTATCCCACTTGGCGACAGCAATCTTGTTCATTCGAATAACCCCTCTTGATCCTGACCCGGCCATTATCGACTGGCGCGGTGACAGGCCAATCACAAGTGCCCAAGAAAATGTGAGCGACTTTTGATATGCCTTCGCCTACTGTTTTCGATAGGGCAGCGGAAAGCAAGCGAGGGGAAACATAAAATGTCTGGGACCAAGACAAACTTGATCTGGCACAAAGTCGCCGAAACCGGCGAAGTGTCAGAAGGCCGGGTAAAGTCAGCCACGGCCGGAACGCAATCTGTTGCGCTCGTCCATTTCAAAGGCGAGTACGCCGCGATGGACAATAGATGTCCGCACCAAGGCGGGCCACTGGGTGAGGGCTCGATCGAAAAAGGCCTGAATGATGAGTGCTGGCTCCGCTGCCCCTGGCATGGCTGGGACTTTGACCCGCTGACCGGCAAGCCGCCGGGTGGCCATGAAGACTCTGGCCAGGAAATGTTCGACGTCGATATCCGCGATGATGGTGTCTATGTCGGTGTTCCGGCTTTGCCGCCGCGCCAACGCACAATCGCTGATGTGATGGCTGAGACCATGACCAATTGGGGCGTGACCAGCGTGTTTGGCATGGTCGGTCACTCTAATCTTGGTCTGGCTGATGCGCTGCGCGTGCAGGAAGCTGAAGGCAAGCTCAATTATTATGGCATCAGGCACGAAGGCGCGGCAGCGTTCGCGTGTTCTGGCTATGGCAAGCTTACCGGTCATCCGGCAGCCGCCCTGACCATTGCTGGACCAGGCGCGACCAATCTGTTGACGGGTCTTTGGGATGCAAAAGTCGACGGGGCACCTGCTCTGGCGCTGACCGGACAAGTGCAAGACCAAGTTGTTGGTGTGCACGCTTTCCAAGACATTGATCTGGAGGCAGCGTTCCAAGCGGTGACGGAGTTTTCTGCAACCGTTCATCTGAACTCTGATCACGGCTTGCTGATGACCCAAGCGATCAAGACCGCGATCTTGAAGCGCGGTGTTGGACACCTGGTCTTCCCGGATAATGTCCAGCCGAAGCCAGCCGCAGAGGGCGCAGAAGCCTATGGTCCTGCTGGACGTATGGCAGACCTCGCCGTCGCGCCGCCGCCTTTGGCCGTTGACGAAGCTATGGCGCTTTTGAAAGGCGCGAAGCGTCCGATGATTATTGTCGGTTATGGCGCTCTGAATGGCATGGATCGGGTGATCGAGCTTGCCGAACAGCTCGGTGCGCCGGTCGCCACGACGTTCAAAGCGAAAGGTCAAATTGGCGACGATCACGCGCTCGCTGCCGGTGTCATGGGACGGTCCGGAACGCCAATTGCGAGCTGGTTCATGAATGAAGCAGATTTGCTCCTGGTGTTCGGCTCCAGTTTCTCTGACCATACTGGGATTTACGAAGGCGCGCCGACCATACAAGTCGATACCGATCCGATGCGTCTGGCCAAACGCCACCCTGTGACCGTACCGGTTATGGGCGATGTCGGTGTCACGGCTGATCTGTTCAAAGCGGCGCTCGCAAATGGTGACAGCGCGGCAGAAGACCTTCGCGGTGAAGTTGCTGAGCGGTGGTCACTCTGGCGCTCTGAAAAGGCCAGCCGGGTCAGCGAAGATCGCGGCAAGGGTGTCTCCGCAGCAGCTCTTTTCGAAGCGCTGACGAAGCATGCACCGGACGACGCCATCCTGCCGGTTGATGTTGGCAACAATACCTATTCATTCGGCCGCTATTTCGAGCCAACAGGTCAGCAACGTGTGTTGATGTCGGGTTATCTCGGTTCCATCGGCTTTTCCTTCCCAGCCGCAATGGGCGCCTGGGCTGCGACCCAGGAAGACGGTCCGTTCAAAGGCCGCAAAGTGGTGTCGGTTTCCGGCGATGGCGGCTTTGGTCAATATGCGATGGAGTTCACGACAGCCGTCAAATACGGCATGAACATCACGCATGTCTTGATGAACAATTCTGAGCTTGGCAAAATTTCGAAAGAGCAAAAAGCGGCGGAATTCGAAGTCTGGCAAACTAGTCTGGTCAATCCGAGCTTTGCTGGCTTTGCCCGCTCTTGCGGCGGCATGGGCGAGCTGGTGAAAACTCGCGAGCAATTGGATGAGGCGCTGGCCAAAGCCATCGCTCATGACGGGCCGTCTTTGATCGAAGTGATCACGGACGCGGAGCTTTTATAAGGCTTGAGGCTGAAATCCAATAGGGTCGGGAGCGCAGCGTTTCAGGGATGGAATGTTGCGCTTTTGATCAAGGCGTAGACTTTGCCTCCCGGACGTAGCGCCAAATCAGACACCGCTTTACGGGTAATGACGGCGTCGAGTCTTTGGCCATAGACACTCAGCGCCACGGTCTGGAAGGCGGGACGTTTTGCCTGTTCTATTCCGACAATCTCGGCTTCGATCATATTCTGAATGCTGATTTGCTCCGGGCGCACTGTCGCAATCGAAACGTCGCGTGCAGAGATTTTGAGCTGTATGTCCGTTCCTGGCTTAAGCGCGAGATCAGAGGCAAGCCAAATTTGCCCCTGGCCAACCCGAACTGCGAGCAGGTCTGTATCTGGTGACGGCTCATCCACAATGCCCAATAGCGTGCTCGTATGCTCATAAGGATTGCGGCCGGCTTGTAGGCCAAATCGACTCAGGACGTCATCGGTCGGACCAAACCCAGCCACCTTGCCGGCTTTTAGCATCAAGACGCGATCGGCGATCCGGCTGACTTCATCAACATCGTGACTGACATAAAGCGTCGGGATGTTGAATTGAGATTTCAACGTTTCGAGGAAGGGGAGCAACTCAGCCTTTCGAGCGCTATCCAGCGCCGATAGTGGCTCATCCAGAAGCAGAAGCTTCGGACGAGTGAGAAGACTACGGGCAATCGCAACGCGCTGCTTCTCACCGCCAGAGAGAGTCTGCGGATTGCGATCGAGCAAGTCGCCGAGATCCATCGCGGCGATGATGTCACGAAAAGCATGGCCGGCGCCCGCATCGGGTGCGCGCTTGGCCGCAAAATCGAGATTGCCGCGCACGGAAAGATGCGGAAAGAGCTGCCCATCCTGAAAAACCAATCCAACGCCGCGGCGATGCGGCGGCACCCATACGCCCGGGTCTGATTGCTGCCAGACTTCGTCGCCGAAAACGACCCGTCCGCCGCGCGGGCGCAAATTTCCGGCGACAATATTGAGCAAGCTGGTCTTGCCACTCCCGCTCGGTCCGAAAATCGCCGTCACGCCCTGAAGAGGCAGTGCCGCGTTTAGATCGAGCTCGAAGTCGGAAAACCCCTGCTTGGCGGTGATGACAAGCTCAGACGCGGACATGGGCGGGATATCTCTTATTGAACATGAAGACACTGAGCAGGGTAAAGAAGGACACAAGGAGCAAGATCGCCGAGAGCGCGTGGGCATCGCCATAATTCAGCGTTTCGACATGCTCATAAATCTCGATTGAAATCGTGCGTGTGCGCTCCGGAATATTGCCACCGACCATCAAAACAACGCCAAACTCGCCAAGTGTATGTGCGAAAGACAGGACGATTGCGGTGATAAAGCCGCGCACGGACATCGGCACGGCGACACTGAAGAAGGCATCCAGCGGAGAGGCACGTAAGCTTGCGGCGGTTTGCATGGCTTGCTTGACCGGGCCTTCAAAAGCGGTCTGCAAGGGCTGGATCATGAAAGGCAGGGAATAGATCACGGATCCAATGACCAGACCGGCGAATGAGAAGCTGAGCGTATCTCCTGTCACACTGACCCAGAATCCGCCAAGCCAGGTATCAGGGCTCATCGCGATCAGCAGATAGAATCCCAGCACGGTTGGTGGCAGCACCAGAGGTAGGGCAATAAATGCTTCAAAAACCGGTTTCATCCGCGACCGTGTCTGCGCCAGCCACCAGGCGATGGGGGTCCCAATGATCAGCAACACAAGAGTTGTGATCAAAGCGAGCTGCAGCGTCAGCCAAAGGGCGGAGAGGTCTGGCAGGCTCATTCGATGAGATACCCGTTCAACCGGATCGTTTCCTGGGCCGGTGGACTCTGCAAATAGGCGAGAAAGGCGGGCGCGGCTGGGTTGGTTTCGCGCCCGATCAGCAAAACTGCGTCCTGAGCGATTGGCGCATGCAACTGGTTCGGAACAAGCCAGTAAGCGCCCCGACGGTCCTCTGGCAAGGCGAGGACTTGCGCTGAGGACACAAATCCCATGTCGGCATTGCCTGTACTGACAAAGGCAAATGTCTGACCGACGCTTTCACCGAATACGAATTTCGATCGCAGCGTCTCGGTAAGGTCGAGGCGATCCAGAAGCTGTGCGGCGGCCAGTCCATAAGGCGCGAGATCCGGGTTCGCGAGCGCCAATCGGTTCAGGTCAGGTTCCATCAAACTGTTTGATGAGGCGTCCACTTCTCGTGGGCTCCATAGTGCAAGCCCGCCAACCGCATAGGTGAAACGACTCTGGGGGGCGGCCTGTCCATCTTGTACCAGACGTTCAGGGCGGGCCTGATCAGCGGCGAGGAAGACATCATAAGGCGCACCCTGGACGATTTGCGCATATAGCTTGCCAGTCGACCCTGAGACTATTTTGATCTCGAATTCAGTGCGCGCTTCAAAATCTGAAACCAACTGTTCCAGAGTCGGCTTGAAGTTGGTTGCAACAGCGACTGTCGCAGAAGACTGCGCCTTGGGCTGCGAACAATTGGCGAGCGCACCGAGCAACGTCAGCAAAAAGCAAATGAAAAAGAATGGCTTGATGGTGATCTCTCAAAGCAATTGCGCGAGGCAAAGTCCTATTACTGCAAAGCGCGTCTGTCGATTCCTCAAAAAAAGAGGCCGGAGCGAGAGAGGGCTCCGGCCTTTGCAAGTTTATCGAGAGACGGTTTTGCCTATTCAGCCGGCACCATCTGAGGCCGTTTCCGGGCCGCGCGGCGGGCGGCTTTGATGTCCTGGGCGCGGGCTTCCTGCTCGTCGAGGCGTTGCAGATAGTTCGCGTGCTCAGTGCCCATCCAGCGATCCCACCACGTGAAGTAGAAGCCGAAATTCCCAGTGCCGCGCTCATGATGCATGTCGTGATGAGTGACTGTGGTCAGCCATCCAAGGACCGGCATCCGCGCCCAGCTGCGCGGGAACACTTCATAGCCGCAATGCGCCAGGGCGTTTTTGAAGATCATAATGGTCAGCACGATATATAATGCCAGATTGTGGGTCGGGATCAGCATCAAGGCGATCGGGACGTACATATATTCGATCACAGCCTCACCCGCAGCGAAATTATAGGCGGTAAACGGTGTCGGATTGTGCGAGCGATGGTGTTGCATATGCGTGCGCTTGTAGAGCTTGGCGGAATGCATGGCCCGGTGCGTCCAATAGAAATACGTATCGTGCAGGATGATTAGAAGCGGGATCGAAATCCAGAACCACAGCATGCCATATTCAGCGAAATCATCATATTTCTGAAACAGCCCAATATCGGCCGCTTCGAAGATAAAGATGTCCATCGCAACGAACACACAGACTGTCTTGAAAGAGCTCTTCAACTCCATCTGAATCTGTTTTGAACGCGGTGTGGGTTTGCGGATTTTGCGGGTTTCGATGAACCGGTGCAGAAAGATCCAGAGAACAAAGAATGTTACCAGCGTGCCCATGGCATAACGGGTTGATTCAAACTGAATGCCGCCCAATACGCGGGGCCCTAGATAGTCTGTAAAGAATTGTACGAATTCCATTTTTTGTCTCCTCGTTTGTCGATGAGGCTAGACAATCAGGTTTCGAGAGAAGGCTCTCTGCAAGCGCGAAAATGCGCACACAATTTCAAAATTGAGGATAGTTTTTCAAGTTTGCGCAGCGTTTGAGAGCGCTTCTGCGCGGAATGTGCTCGGGGTGACGCCCTCTTCAGACTTGAACGCCCGGTTGAAGGTCGCAAGCGACGCATATCCGACATCCATGGCAATGGTCAGTATCGGCGTGCGCGCTTGCTCAGGATCGGACAGCGCGGCTTTTGCCTCCGCAAGGCGATACTGGTTCAGGAAGGCCGCAAAATTGCGATAGCCGAGGCCTTTATTGATCAGCGCGCGAAGTTGGTGTTCGGGAACGTTCAGTTTGGTCGAAAGATCGCCAATCCCGAGACCGTGTTCGCGGTAGAGTTTGCTGTCTTCCATGGCCGTTAGCAGCCTGGAATGGGTGGCAGAGTCTTTTGGATCGACCGAGGGGGGCGCAAAAACAGGTGTTCGGGTTGGCTCAAATAACAGAAACTCCGCTCTGAGACTGAGAAACCATAGCGCCCCGAATACGATCACCGGCAAAGCAACGCCAGCACGGCTGGTCGATAGCCATGCAGGATCGCTTCGATCTCCGGTCTGGAGGGAGTAAACCACTTCGCCAATCACAATTAGAGCCGCCGCGATTGCGGTTGCAATTGTGTACCAAAGCCGAGTTCGGCGTCGGGCTTCGATAAGATCGTCACGCCAGCCAGCGAACGCAGTCCAAAATAGGTGGAGGATCATTCCCACCGACACCACACGGAGTATGACGTCTATGCCAATCCAGAGAGGTTCATGACCGAGGAGGTGATTTACGCGGGCCGGTAAGCCCGTGACAAGATAAATGCCCAGCACGCCCCAATGAAGGCCCCGCAGGCGAAAATCGTCTTCAAAGAGCGATAATCCGAACCACCAAAGGAAGACGATATTGGCGGTATCGATCACTCTGAGCCCCTCATATACTGGGCTGGGCGGTCGTAGCAGTTCCGGTGCCGTTGATAATAGCATGGCTCCCAGAGTCGCGCAGAGCACGACGACGATACGACCTTGAATCAAATGGCGCGCATCGCGCAGTGACAGAACTGCCAGGAGAAATAACAGCGTCACGGCAGGAAAACGGAGAAGTGCATCTAAAAATAGCATCGTCGTTAGCCATGCCCGCATTCGGCGCGGCGTCAAGCACCGCACTTGCCTCTAGCCAAGGCTCGAAGTTCTGCATAACACGATGAACAGCTTCAAACTCATCAAAAAGATACGCAAATGCGCCTCTCCAGATACTTTATTCCTGTCTCAAAAGACGTGCCCGCTGATGCCACGATTGCCAGCCATAAATTGATGCTACGGACCGGCATGGTGCGCCAGAATGGTGCCGGTATCTATTCGTGGCTCCCGCTTGGTTTTCGCGTTCTGAAAAAGATCGAACAGATCGTGCGTGAGGAAATGGACCGGGCCGGCGCCATTGAAATGCTGATGCCGACGCTGCAGCAGGCCGACCTATGGCGCGAATCTGGACGCTATGATGACTATGGCGAGGAGATGCTCCGCATCACGGACCGGCATGACCGGGATATGCTTTACGGGCCGACCAATGAAGAGATGATCACGGACATCTTCCGCTCATTTGTCAAAAGCTACAAAGCGCTTCCGATCAATCTGTATCACCAGCAATGGAAGTTTCGCGACGAGATCCGGCCCCGTTTTGGGATCATGCGCGGCCGCGAATTCCTGATGAAAGACGCTTACAGCTTCGACCTGTCCGAAGAAGCGGCGCGGATTTCGTATCAGAAAATGTTCGCAGCCTATCTCAACACGTTTGCGCGAATGGGCATCACTGCGATCCCAATGCAGGCTGACCCAGGACCTATTGGCGGCGATCTCAGCCATGAATTCCTGATCCTGGCGGATAGCGGTGAAAGTGAAGTCTATTGCGACAAAGCGGTCCTGGATGTTCCGGCACCTGGCGCGGATTTCGACTTTGAAGACTTGGCTGCCCTCGACGCCGAAATGACCAAGCGGACGCAATTCTATGCGGCCACGGATGAGAAGCATGATGAAGCGGCTTTCGCGGCTCTACCTGCTGATCGCCAGATTAAGGCGCGCGGAATCGAAGTCGGCCATATTTTCTACTTTGGGACCAAGTATTCCGATCCTATGAAAGCAGAAGTTCAGACGTCCGAAGGTGATCTGGTGACCATTCATGGCGGTTCTTACGGCGTTGGCGTGTCGCGCTGTGTCGCTGCGATCATTGAAGCCAGCCATGACGAGAATGGCATAATCTGGCCCGATGAAGTGGCGCCATTTGGGGCCGGTATCATCTCGATGAAGCCGGATGCCGAGGATGTTGCCGCAGTGGCTGATGACGCCTATGCGAAACTGGTCGCGGCGGGCAAGGACCCGCTCTATGACGAGACGTCAGATCGCGCCGGTCCAAAATTCGCGCGTATGGAACTGATCGGTCTGCCTTGGCAGATCACTGTCGGTCCGCGCGGTGTGAAGAACGGCACCGTCGAATTGAAGCGCCGGGCAACCGGTGAGAAGCAGGACCTCTCGCTTGAATCTGCGATCAGCACAGTGACCGGAGGCTAGCGCGAGCATGGCTGGACCAGCGCCGTTTGGGCAAGTCGAACGCACGCTCGCCTGGCGATATCTTCGCGCAACTCGCGCCAATGGCGGTGTCTCAGTTGTGTCGATTGTCTCCTTTATTGGCATCTTGCTAGCCGTCATGGCGCTCATCGTGATCATGTCAGTGATGAGCGGTTTCCGCGCGACATTGCTCGACGCCATGCTGGGCGGGCAGGGGCATGTCTTCGTCTATACCCAGGACGAATCTGCAGAAACAGTGGATGACCTGGCGATCCGGATCGAGGCGCTGCCGGAAGTTGAGCAAGCGATGCCGATTGTCGAGCAGCAAGTCCTGGCGACAACCGACCGACGCCAGAGCGGCGCAATCGTGCGCGGGGTGCGAACCCAGGATCTGGACAATTTGCCTTTCTTGCAGGGCGGCGCAAAAGCAGCGCAGGAATTTGGCTTCGGCGAAGGCAAGAATGGCGGCGACGTGGTCATGGTTGGCCGCTTCCTCGCCGCTGAACTGGGGCTGTACCCAGGCGACAAACTGACTCTGATTACGCCAAATGGTATCAACGGACCGTTCGGAAATACGGGCGCGCGGAAAAAGATCTATACAGTCGGTCAGTTCTTCCAGACCGGCAGTGTGGAGCTGGATCAACTTTATATCTTCATGCCGATTGAACAGGCGCAGCTCTTCTTTGGCCGCAAAGGCCTCTATGACAAAATCGACTTGCGCGTGCCTGAACCGATGGACACTGATCCGGCCGAACAGGCTGTTCAGGCCGCGATAGA
>Ga0316204_10009741_pt1 | contig 12695 bp, 13 predicted proteins | sample 6monrhotite_MG_2_FD_205661 | JGI IMG/M metagenome (GOLD analysis project Ga0316204, IMG submission 205661) | Microbial mat bacterial communities from mineral coupon in-situ incubated in ocean water Damariscotta River, Maine, United States -... | ecosystem: Environmental > Aquatic > Marine >...
CACGTCGCTGTACAACAACGTCAAGGACTTCACCTTCATGATCGACTGCGCGCCAAAGGTAATGCGTTTCACCACCTATTTTGACGAATACTTCATCAATGTGCCACCGCCAATTTGAATATTGCTTAAGATAAGACGTGCGCTTCTTTCTGATCTTGGCCGCATACGCGGGGCCAAATCTATTCCACCAGAGACGAACTGTCTCATGGCAAATTTGACGTGAATGTCTGCTTCGCGAGCAATACCTCGTTCAAAAAGCATATCTTCTACTTGCCGAAGCGATAGTGGGTATCTGATATAAAGAAGTAAAGCCAGCTGGATGATCGCCGGATTATGTTTGTAATATTTAAATGAAATGTCCATGAAGGTAAAATATCTGATTAGAAAAACGGTGCAACAAGTTCCTTTGACAATACCCCGTCAGGGCTTATGGGCGTAATGAGTAGTATTTGATATTGGACGATTTACCTCATCTGCTATAAACTATTTCTCTATATAAATTTTCGTTTCATCGCAAAGTTATAACATTTCATCGCAATTCCATTGCGCCTTACACCTATCATTCCTATGCAAAATGTCGAGAGTTCAGAGGGGGTTTCCTAGGGCTCAGTAGTATTGCTCTGGGCAAATTTACACCTCAGTAATGTGCGGTTCAGCGTAAATTTCTATGGCTGCGGATAAACAGGAAGAGAGAGACCAATACGAGGCATTCAAACTCTATTGTAATGAGGATGTTAAGTAGTAAGTTTATCTCAGGTAAGGAAAAAATCATGAAATCAATTTACACTTCAATTGCTCTGCTACTTTCTGCCTTGATGATGAGCAGCCTTAGCTATAGCCAGGATGACTTTTCAGTGCTCGAAGGGCCTTATCTTGGACAAAAGCCACCGGGCTTAACGCCTGAAGTTTTTGCGCCCGGCATTATTTCAACAAAGGGTTGGGAATACGGCGTTGTTTTCGCCCCTAATATGAAAGAGATCTATTTCCTCAGAGAGGTAGATGTAGAGACAGACCCAAAACAGGAATTTGTTGTTTTTGAGAGCAAAAAAAACAGGTGGTATGAGCGCGTTATATCACCTCGTCTAGGGACACCAACATTATCTCCTGATGGTAAGATTATGTTTTTTGGTAGAAGTTATAAAGAGCGCACGGCTTCTGGTTGGTCAGAGCCAAAAAGGCTTGGTCCCGATTTTGAAGATATCCGTATCATGCGCCTTACGGCTTCCTCTAAAGGAACCTATGTTTTTGATGAGGCAGGCTCATCAGATGGAGATGGTGTTATTCGTTATTCACGATTAGTGGGTGGCAAGCGTGAAGAACCAAAACCGTTCAGCAAAGAGATTAACACAGGAAAATACAATGCCCATCCCTTCATTGCACCAGATGAGTCCTATATTATTTGGGATGGTAGTAGAGAAAGCGGATTTGGTAGTTCTGACATCTATATCAGTTTTCAACAGCAAGATGGCTCATGGGGTGCCGCCATTAATATGGGCGACAAGATAAACACAGGCGCATGGGAAGCGGCAGCGAGCGTGACGCCAGATGGTAAATACCTTTTCTTCAACCGCAATATGGGGCCGGATAATACGGATGATAATCCGGATACCTTCTGGGTCGATGCGCAGATTATTGAAGACCTTAAGCCTAAACCATAGTCCCATGCTAGCTCCTGTTAATCTCAATTAAGGAAAAATTTATGATACGTGTTTGTACCTCTACGATCTTGTTGTTTTCTGCTTTGGACTTGCATCAGTAAAGTGGAGAGACTATCACTCTGTTGTTGCCATTATGGACTCGAATAAGATTGGTGATTTTAGGCCACCAATCTTCTTGTCAACTTCCGTTTATTTCCAACCTCCGCAACCAACATTTAAGACAGTAACTATCAGTAGTTGCTATCTTTTTTACGTTTAAGGCCCCTCGATTTGACATCCCAAAAACACTACTATAAGCTGTAAAATGCCGAGCCAAGTTCTATCCCATTTTAACCCAGTTTGAAAAAGGGCGCAGGTCATCAACAACTCTTGCGGTGTTCCAGTTTAGTTTGACAATGTCCTTCCAATAATTAAAAAAAGATTTAGAAAAATTGTAGCCTCTTTATGATGTCAGGAGTCTTATAGTCGTAGTATAGAGTTAGCTGTAACTGTTTTTGGATAACAAGTAAGTCAAATATGACAATAAAAAGGATGGAACTCATACAGGAGTGGTATGAGCGATATGGTCAAGAGCTATATCGCACGCTTTGTAGTGCCATAAATAATTCCGATATTGCGCAGGAGATTTCACAGGAGACTTTTTTAAGAATGGCTGTAAAACTATCCCGTTCGGATCAAGGAGAGGTCATTGATAACCCGCGGGCCTTTTTGTATAAAATTGCTTATAATGAAATTTATACAAGACATAAGAGACAAAAACTTGATCCACATTCAGGGCCTTAAATAATTCTGCGTCAATGGTGTCACCATTGATGAATTCGAAACTGAATTCTTCTACTTCATCACCATAAGTATTTTTAAGATGTTTGCGTTTTTCAAGATATGTTTTTTCATCTTCAAAATAAAATCCTTTGGCATCCAAATCGTAGGGCATTGCATAAAACTGGCTCATTTCTCTTTTCCTTTAATAAATCAGGGGTTCAACATTGAAACCTTGGCTTCGCTCGAGAACGGGGGTGCAAACGGAATGAAAAATCGACGAGGGTGGTGCGGCTCGCTAGGGCTTTTTCCTGAGAACACGGCCTTGTCTATTTTTTATGAAGCGCGCTCAGGGGCAGCGCCCCAAGGCTTTGTTTATGGTGTGAATTTCTGATCTACCTATATCTCTTGGCTTGACCCAGCTTTGCCAGTTCGTCAGCTAGAAAGTCACCGGAAATATTGGCATAGCGTTTAACGGATTTTGGGTCTTTATGTCCTGACTGTGCCATGATCTGTATCATCGACCATCCTGCTTCAAAGAGACTGGAAATACGTTCATGGCGGGTATCATGAAAACAGAAATGGGTAACATTTGCCCTTTCACGGGCGCGGTTAAAGGCTAGTCTTAGGGCATTGGGACTCAGAGGAAATATATGCTCCGCTGTATGTGGTAAGGACTGTAAAATTTCAACGGCATAAGGGGTAAGGCCTATGGTGATATTGAGAATATTTTCTGGACTGCGGCTATTTTTAACGCCGCGAAGTAAGGCTGTTCGGCGGAATAAATCAACATCAGTCCATTTTAGCTTAAGAAGGCTACTCCGTCGCGCCCCTGTTTCAAATCCCATTGTAACAACGGGAAATAACAGAGGGTTTTTGGATTTTTTACATTCCGCTATAAGGCGTTCTCTTTCCGCAAGAGATAGTCTTATGTCACGTTCATCATTAACGGCGGGTCGTTTGACATCCTCGGCATTCATAGGGTTATAGGTAAGGCCTAATTTGCGTTTTCGATAATCAATCACCCGTTTTAATAGATTTAATTCACGTTTTACGGTTCCAGGCTGAATTGTTATATTATTTCGGGAAGACTTTTTTGACCGATTTACAGGCTCTTTTAAGCGCCGATCACGATATTCTTCAAAATGTTCTGGCTGTAAATTTATTATGGCATGGGAACAGAGCCGTGCTTCCACACGCAGGAACTTTTTTAGCCTTAATGTTTCTGAAATACATGATTCTCTATTCACACGTTTTTCTGTGACATTTTCCATGTATATTTTAATCAAGTCAGCAAGAGTTGTTTGACGCGCCGCTGTTTGATCTACGAAAACGCCTTGATCCATGTTGGATTCAATTTTTCTTGCCCAAGCCTGTGCGGTCCTTTTGGTTTTGAAGGTCGCACTTTGTTTTGGCCACCCTTTACGGCGGATTTGGACCTGCCATGCAGAGGCGCCTTTTTCACGAATAGTAGCCATAATTTTTGCACCCTTAAAAATCAAGTGTGCCAAAATTGTGCCAGAGATTAAGTTCTGGTTTCCTCGTGCAGAAAAATATTCTTATAAGGTGCTGATTTCATTATGGAAATTTGGTGCACCCGAGAGGATTCGAACCTCTGACCTCTGCCTTCGGAGGGCAGCGCTCTATCCAGCTGAGCTACGGGTGCCGATCATTGAGGCGCAGACTACGTTTAATTTGGTTTAAAGGCAATGACTATTTGGTACTTTAGATTAAAAAAACGGCCCCAGATTGAGGCCGTTTTTTTGAACATATATTAGGGGCTTAGTTTCTGTTACCCATAAAACGCAGCAGGAAAAGAAACATGTTCAGGAAGTCAAGATAGAGATTGAGCGCCCCCATAATCGCTTTCTTTTTAGCCATTTGATGACCATCATTTTGGGTATACATCAGTTTAATTTTCTGAGTGTCATAGGCCGTCAGTCCAGCAAAAATCAATACGCCCAGTATGGAGATAATAAAATCCATCATGTTCGATTGCAGGAATAAATTGACGATAGAGGCAAGAATAATACCAAACAGCCCCATAATCAGGAATGACCCCATGCCAGTGAGGTTACGCTTTGTGGTGTAACCATATAGGCTGAGCGAGCCGAATGCAGCAGCGGTGACAAAGAATGTTTTGGCAATGCTGGTGCCGGTATAAACAAACAGGATGGAGGAAATGGACATGCCCACAAGTCCTGCGTAAATCCAGAATACCATCTGAGCGGTTGAGGCCTGTATATGATTAATACGGAAACTTATGAAAAATACCAAAGCCAGCGGCGCAAACATGACAACCAGTCCCAGTCCGGTCATACCGGTCAGGTAAACAGCACCGTCAGGTGCGGTCTGAAAATTATACAAGAGGGAATATAGCGCAGGCACATTCGCCGTTACGTAAGCCATAAGCCCGGTAAGAACCAAGGCAGAGGCCATATAATTATATACGGTCAACATATAAGCCCTGAGGCCTTCGTCTATTTCGGCAGCCGTACGTGCACCTGTGCCTGTACCGTAGCGGGGTTTATAATCTTCAACCATTTTAAAATTTATCCTTTTGTGATTACGTCTTTATATGTGGACATATATTGTCATTGAATCAGAATTTTTCAAGTCTTTCTCAAAAAAATCGAACTTTCTGATCATTCTTGCTTGGCTTATAATTCATATTTGGCGAATAGATATTTTAATAAACCGTTGCTGCCCCGGTCTATGATGTCAAAAACCCTGTCAAAAGCTTCTATCTCGCCGGTGTAAGGATCCGGGACTTCGGTTATGCCGGGACAATTTTCGGCATATTCCATGAAAAGCTTAATCTTATGTTGGTGTTCTGGGGGGCAGATGGCTTTCATATCCAGTATATTCTCTTTGTCCATTGCCATAATATAATTATAGTCGGTAAAATCCTGCCGTGCGATCTTGCGGGCTTTTAAGTCGTCAAGGTTGACGCCATATTTCAAGGCGACCTGCCGGGAACGTCGATCCGGTTTTTTGCCAATATGGTAGGCAGCGGTTCCGGCAGAATCGATGAAAATATTCTCAAGATAGCCATCCTTGATGCCATTTTGATGTAATTTATGGCGAAAAACGCCTTCGGCAGTGGGAGAGCGACAGATATTACCCAAACATACAAACAGGATTTTAATCATTTTTGGTTACGCATTTCTCTGATATTTCACTATACTCATTATATTATACGCTAAAATCAAGCATTTAAACCCAAAAATTCAAGCATGGAAAAATTTTAAATATGGCAAAACTGGGTGATCGTGAGATTGAAGTGATTTTAGGCGAACTTGAAGGTTGGTCGAGCTGTGAAGATAAAGCGGCGATAGAGCGACATTTAGTCTTCAAAGATTTTAATGAAGCCTTTGCCTTTATGACTGCCGTTGCCCTGAAGGCAGAAAAAATGAATCATCACCCGGAATGGACGAATGTCTATCATCGGCTGGATATTATCCTGATGACCCATGACGAGGGCGGCGTTACGGCCAAAGATATTACTTTAGCCCGCTTTATCAATAAAATTTTGGCCAATAAAACTTCTTAAGACCGAAATTTACTAATGTTAGCGGGGCGGAAGACGGATGGCCCCGTCAAGGCGGATAACCTCGCCGTTGAGCATGGTATTCTCACATATTTGCTGGCAAAGCTGACCATATTCATCAGGTGCGCCAAGGCGGCTTGGAAAAGGCACGCTGGCCCCAAGGGAGTCTTGAATTTCCTGCGGCAAGCCTTGCATCATGGGGGTCAGGAACAGGCCCGGCGCGATGGTGCATATGCGAATGCCAAGCGGAGCCAGATCACGGGCAATGGGCAATGTCATGCCGACGATGCCGCCTTTGGAGGCCGCATAGGCCGCCTGGCCGATCTGACCATCCATGGCCGCGACCGAGGCGGTATTGATCACGACACCTCTTTCGGTCGTATCCAAAGGGTCAAGGCCCGCCATGCGCGCTGTGGCCAGACGGATAACATTGAAGGTGCCGATCAGATTTACCTCAATGGTTTTTTTGAAACGGGCATAATCATGGGGCATATTTTCCCGGCCAACGGTTTTTTCGCCAATGGCAATGCCCGCACAATTGACCAGAATTCTGGCCTCACCATGAGAAATTGCACTTTTTTCAAGGGCAGTTACTACATTTTCCTCAGATGTTACATCAACATTATAAAATCGCCCGCCAATATCTGCCGCAACCGATGAGCCGCGTGTGTCGTTCATGTCAAACAGGCTGACTTTTGCCCCGGCCTTGGCCAGCCGCCGTGCGGTTGCCTCGCCCAGTCCCGATGCCCCGCCGGTGACGATGGCCGCTAATCCTTGAATATTCATTTGTCTGCTCACTTTTATTTGGAATGATATGTTACTCTTTGGTAACATAATGCCGCAATATAGGCCCGATGTCGAGTTTAAAGTGTTTTCGCCTGGCGTTTCTTTCTGGCTTCCCGTAGGGCAATAAAAAGTGTGGAGGCACATATGATGACCGCGCCAAGGACAGTCCAGTTATCGGGAATTTCGCTAAATATCAGGAAGGCTGCGATGGCAATGAAAATTATTCTGACATATTCGAAAGGCGTGACCACTGTGGCTTCGCCGTAACGATAGGCCTGTACCATACAGACCTGGCCAAGATAAGCACTTAAGCCCAAACCGGCAATCATGGCCAGTTGAACAAGGCTCGGGGTCTGCCAATAGGCGATGGTCGGCCCGATACAGACCAATATGATGAAGAGGTTACCATAAAAGACCAGCGTGTTTGTTGAATGATCCTTGGTCATTTTTTTGGTGATTACTGCGATGAGGGCCATGCTGATGGCGGCGGCAAGGGCAATGACCTGGGCGGGGTGGGTTTCTGCCCCAGGCTGTAATATGATCACGATACCAATAAAGCCGCATAGGGTGGCAAGCGTTCGGGGCAGACGAATTTTTTCAGACAGGAACAAGGCCGCCAAAACCACCAGAAACAGTGGTTTAGTAAATTGCAGGGCGGTCACCTGAACCAATGGCAAATGAACGATGGCATAAAAATTACCCAGCACGATGATACTTAAGATCACTGACCTGATGATCAACAAAAGCGGGCGGGGCGATGTGAACAGGGCGGCGCCCAGCCGCGCATTCAGGATTAAAACATAAAATAATGTAAAGCTGCAGCGGATCAGAACGACCTCAAAACTGCCTAAGTCTTTGCCGATGCTTCGGATCAGTAGAGCTGAAATGGTCATGGTCAAACAGGCCAGCAAGATAAAACCAATGCCCAATAGATTATTTGTTTGCTCTTGATCTTGACTCATTTAAGGATAGGCTGGAACAGCCATGTTTTAAGACGCTCCATCACTTCAGGGTTGGGCAGGTCTTTTTTTCCCATCATGACAAAAACGAAATTTTCCGCCAGAACCTCCTCAGGATGAATGATATAGCTGGTATTTCTGCCAATGGCGGCAAAAAAATCAGCCGTAGCGGCGGGATTTAACAGTTGGGCTTTGCCCTCTGCGTCCGTATCAACTATGCATTTTCCGTCATCGGTTTTGACTTTGAGCAGACCGAAACCAAAATGGCCGCCAAATCCCTTTTCTATGGTGGGATCAAAGGCCGCCCTTGCGGCATGAAGATACGTCATAATGGCAGAAGCCTGTCCGTCAAGGGTAACGGGCAGATAATAGCCCGCCGCCGGCACGTCAGGATTGGTCAGGCTCTTGGCGTTGACCTCATCATTTCCGCGATAATCACAGGGTTTGAAGCCGAGAAGGCCATATAGGCTGTGATGTTTGTCCAGTTGATGGCGTGACAGGACATGGAACAGTTCATGATAGAAGAGCTTCTCTGTCAGCGGGCCGCCGGATAGGGGCAGAATGATGGCGTTGGCTCTGGTGTGGGGCAGGCCGCCCTCAACCTTGTCATTGACCTTGATGAAAGTGACTTCGGCTGGCAGTAAATGCTGAAGGCTGGTCAATTTCTTTTTATTTGCGCTGACAAGGGCCGTGATATGGGCTATTTCCGCTTTACTCCAATCAAGGACGCTGGCCTGATATAATTTTTTCAGGTCTTGAACGGTCTTGTCAGCCGTGACCGAGCTGGTGCGAATGGCAATTTCAGCGGCGGACATCCGGTTCATATAATTATCATCCGCTGTCAGGATCTGTTGCCCACGTTCACGGTCTGAAAAACTATATTCTGTCGCCCCGCCATCCGTTGCGAAAGCCAAATTTCCTAACGCGAAACTTAGCCCAAAAATTAACCCGAAACGCAGCGCAATCAACAAATTTATCATTTTCATCGTCAAATCCTCGGTAATGGGTGAACGGACATTCGGCCCTATCATATCCATATTACGAAACCGAGAAAGCAAAAAAACATATGACATAGATATTTACGCCAGCAACAACAATTCACTGACTGCCTGATATATTATACAGCATTGTAAATTATGATTTGTTTTTTGACTTCACATAAATGGGAGACAGATCATTCCATACCTGATTAGCATTATATATTCGGCCTTTGTGAAAGCTCCATTTTTCAGGAAGATTATCCGGGTCGACAAAAACGACCTTTATCGATGTCATATAACCTGCAAAGGTTCCGGGGCCAGTGGAAATGCCATTGTATGTCGTATAGCGTGTTCGTGTGTAATTATTGAGTTTAAGAATAATAAAACCTGACTTTGATGCCTTTTTGGCCAGATCAGCCGCCCTGAGTATGCTCATTTCCTCAACAATGCTCCTTGATGACGTGCTGCCGGTAAATTTGATTAAATAACTGCCGTCTTTACGTTTTTCTTCACTAAAACCATTATCTTTAAAGAACCAGACTTTGCCGGAATAGCTGTTTACGTTCCCCTTGGTTTCTAAAGTTGGTAATCTCCTGAATAGGCTGCCATAAAAGTCTCTGTCTGCTTTCAGGGTAATAGAATTCGCACGCAGTTTGGCCCATATTGGCGCCACATCCAGCTTTAAAACTCCTTCACGCTGTTCGGTGGGAAGATTTTCTTGTAATTTTTCAATTAATTCGATGGCAGCGGCCATAACAGGGAACGACCCTCCTTGTGAGGTCATAGTATGTCTTGCCCCATCGATATTTCCGTTATGATATTGCCCATAAGCATTGACCAATACCTCTAGCAGCATAACCATATTTTCATCACTTTTGGAACTGCCGCGCCTTAGACGTCTCATGATATCAGCTTTGGTTTCCTTTTGTTTGACTGAGCCCACAAGGCTCGTTTTTGCCTGATTGATCCATTCATGGGCCTGATCCATACGGTTCACACGCGCCGCAGCGAGGGCCGCTTGCCCCAAGGTCATCGCATCAGCTTGGGTATTTCCTTGCTCAATTTCAACATTATTGTGAGCCGACATAGACCGAGAAGTTGATTTTCTATTATATCCCCCCTTCACAAGTTGAGCCCAATGATCTGCCGCTTGTTGCTCGTTACCCTTTTCTCGGTTAAGAAGTGTCGCATGTCCATAAACAAAACTGGCATCTTGCTTAACAAGCCGGCTCATAATCTTGACACGCTCCTCTGTCAGATGTGGCCAGGCCATAGTCTGTACATTTCTGCTGTAAGGGCGGCTATCAGAAAATTTCTTAAAAGCTCGGTTGGCGGCAATTTGATCGCCCTTTGCTTGATGGGCAAGACCCTCTAAAAAGATTATGGCCAGTCCAAGACTGCGTTGATAAAAGAGATTATTCGCATGTTTCCCGGCAACTGGTTTAATAGCGGCTAGATCAATTAAGGCTGCATCTGGATTATTATCCTTAAGGTGATGAATTGCCCGTGCCTTTAAGACGTTCGTGTGGCTAACCCAATGTTTGCCGCCATCAAAAATTCCGCTATTAAGGGCTTGCGTACAAGCCGCTACACCTTCCGCACCTTGTTTGCGATAGTGAGGGCGGGCCTCTTCCGGCATTTTTCCTATCAGACCCAAAGAAGAAATAAGAAGTGAGGCATTAGCGATCTTATCACCCTGTGATTTAGGCGCAGGATCACCATTACATTTCACCCATTCATCAGGGGTATAAGGCACCCCTCTACCGCAGCCCGCAAGAATGATACTCACTAATATGATGGATATATATTTGGACATATTGCCCTCCCCAAATTTGCCAAATCACAGAATGATTATATGGTTTTTAATAATTATTTTGATAAAATCTATAACATTAACCTAAAGCTTGTCAATAAAGGAAACAGTCATAAGGGCAATACTTTTTCTTGCATTGGCGGGTAAAATATTGTCGTATAAGTTTCATATAGCTACTGTCAAAAAATCAAGAGGGGTTTTCCATGCTAAAAAGAATTTTTCACATTTCTATGTCTTTTGTCATTTATTTCGCTGTTGCAAGCCTTACGCCATATTCTTCTTTTTTGGCATTGGCTCAAACATATGATGCCGAAGCGGCCAAAGAGAGAAGTCGTGGGAAACGCCGGACTCCGGCTTTATCTGAAAAAATTTATAAATATTTAGGCGAAGCGCAACAATTCGCGGATAGGGGGGATTATAATACTGCTCTTGATGTTATTGAGCCTTTGGGAAAGATGAAACTAAACGCTTATGAAGAGGCGCAATATTGGAATTTCAGCGCTTACCTATTTTATGCTCAGGAAAATTATCCTGCCGCCATAGAAGCCTATGAAATGGTGTTGAAACTGCCAAATTTGCCCATCGCTATGGAAGACACTACTGTTTATACATTGGCGCAATTAAATTTTATTGCCAAAAATTCCCAGCAATCAATTGATTATATGTATCGTTGGTTGAAATATCAGAAAATACCATCTGCTCAACCATTTATATTATTGGCATTAGCTTACCATGACTTAGAAAATTTTGATCGTGCCCTCCATCACATGTTAATAGCAAAAGATAAATATGCCGAGGCGAAAAAACCGATGAAGCATAAGCATTACAAACTATTAGCTAGCCTATATTTAGAGCTAGATCAAAAGTATAATATCCTTAAACTTCAGCAGGATATGTTGCGTGATTATCCAAGCAGTGAAGGCTGGACCATGTTGGCAAAGATATGTACAAAACTGATCGCAGAACATGATGATCAATCCCCGCTTTCTGTGGCGGAATTACAGACTATTCAGTCTGATGCGCTAAACAAGGCCGAAGATGTGACCATTCACCGCCGTGATAATTATAATGGCGCAGAACATCCGATAGAGTATATGTCCCCTATTTACCCTCGGGAGGCCCTTATTGCAGGTAAAAGCGGCGAAGTCACCTTGTTCTATGATGTGTCAGAAGACGGGTTCGTGACGAATATTCGCGTGAATGCGTCAACGGATCATATTTTTGATCAGGCGGCGATCAAAGCCTTGGAATCCTATAAATTTAATCCGGATAATTTTCAGGAAAAACTCTCTACCGGAAAAGCTGTTATCGTCATGCCAGAGGAGAAAAAACCTGACAGCCCTTTAACGAATCCCTTGAAATTGGATCAATATCCTACCAAAGCACTTCCTTTAAGAAAAAATATAATGCGGGTGTTTAAATTTGATAGTGATATATGGGCCAAGGTCGATAAAGATGCCAAGACCAGCTTAACAGATGCTGTGAATAAATGATCTGATTTTGCTCTGCTTTTAAAGATAAACTGAGTAAAAATTTCAAATATTTTCAACAATAGTTATCGTGTAATAATCACTTTATTTTTGCGCCGTGGTCATGGAGATTATTGTGCCTCGGACGATGGGGGTAGGGCCGGTGCCGAGGAGTTGTTCATCACCGGGCAGGATAATCAGGGCGATAGCGGCATTTTCCGGGGTTACGTGGGCATTTAGCGTGAGGGTATTTCCGTCGCTATTAGCCGTGACATCGAACTCTTTGGCGCGGCAAACTTTTGTCTCAACCTCTGAGCCTTGGATCCATACCTCATCACCGGCAACGCCGCCTTTAAGACCGTTTGGCAAGCAAATTGCGATCAGTTTATCACGCTCATTCAGCTCCGCTTCGCATTGTACCGTTTGCCCGGCGGTCATTGTTTCAGGGCAAGTGATGGCTGGAAGCTCGGCAATGTCGGCCATTTGGATGCCACCACCGGGGCCACCACTGGGTCCACCACCGGGGCCACCGCCGGGACTTGGTAAAATCTGGCCAATGGGCCGCCATTCAATGAAATAATCTTCAACTTCGCCCTGGGCAAAACCACCGGCAGGGCCGCTGCCATCCCAGTTGGACATGGTCACCGTATCGGCGACACTTTCTGAGGAGACCATATTGCGCGCCCATACCGGAAATATAAGGCGGCCAAAGGGGCCTGAT
>Ga0316204_10009743_pt1 | contig 12693 bp, 11 predicted proteins | sample 6monrhotite_MG_2_FD_205661 | JGI IMG/M metagenome (GOLD analysis project Ga0316204, IMG submission 205661) | Microbial mat bacterial communities from mineral coupon in-situ incubated in ocean water Damariscotta River, Maine, United States -... | ecosystem: Environmental > Aquatic > Marine >...
ATAGGATAACAAAACTAAATAAAAATTAATGATGGGTCATAATCGCTAGGAACTGGACGCGAAAGAAGCGTTCAGAAGGGCTCATAATCGCTAGGCTAAAACATAAATTTCTCAAAAACTAAAGATATTTTAATAGTATCCGATGAGGGGAGTCGGAGACTATTTTCATGAAAAACTTTGTATATCTACTTATTTTTAGTATTTTTATTTCTAGTTGTACTTCAATACCTTTAAGTACGAATAGTTCACGATATCCTGCTGCAATTTCGAAATATCAAAATGAATGTGCTATTGCAGTATCAGAAATATTTAATCAAAGACAATATAAAAGTTCATTTGATAATCTAACAAAAATAGAAAAAGAATTACAAGAATTACCAAAAAATATAGGAACTCCTCGAGAACAATTAGTAGCTTCCATTGATGAACTTAGTAATACAAATGAAGAGTTGGCAGTTTTGGTTCGTGAAGCATTAACAACTCAGGACAATCTCGGAGCGAAAGAACTATTAATCGACACTTCTACGTTACCTTCAAAAATGTCAAACTTTGTAAATGGAACTTATAAAAAAATAGTCGGTAAAAGAGGTGTTTCAAAACCATTTATGCGCTTTGAAGTTATCAATGATAATACTCTCTTGATTCATCATTTAGAAGACAAGTTTCCAATGATCGTCAGATGGGATGATATTGTTAACCCTAGTGTCGACTTAGTGAATAAAGTAGAACTTGGCAAAGTAACTCTTGGTGATTTTAATAAATTTGAACAATTTCAAGTCTTATCCATACCAAAATCTTTCACAAGTAATGACTCTCTTTCTAATTTTGACAAATATGTATATTCTTTAATCTCAGGAAGTAGAGTAAACAAACATATTCATAGTGAAAAATCATTAGTCATGAAAATTGCTTCTTTGTTGCACGACAAAACTTTAATCCATGACAGACCCACTCAAAAAGAATTTAACGCTGTCAGAAAATTACTAGATACAGATATTGATTTTAGAAAAAAAGTAAAATCACTTTTATTTATTGCACCAACAGCTACAGGAAAAACACGTATTATTGGAAATAATGTAGTTAACAAAGTAAGTTTTATTAATCAAAAATTAGTATCAATGCCAAGTTATAAACAAAAGTTAAGTGTTGTCATGGCCAATACTCCAGATCTTGTAAATCAATTAGCCAAAGATCTAGGAGAACAATTAAACTCAGAAGTTCATTCTCAAAATTTTAGAATAATTCAATGGGGTGGTCTAAATAGTGAAAAAATGTCAGCAAAAGAATTGCAAAACTTTATTGATAAGTCAGAAGTTCCAGTGGTTTTAGTGACTAGTACGCATACCATTGCTTCAAGAATGAGATCTAACGAATTAATTGAAGAGCTGTTTACAAGAGCCAATAGTATCTCTGTTGATGAGGCACATAACTCAAGTTCTAATACTTTCAAAAGAGTAATGAGTGTAGGACTTGATGTCGCTAATAGACAAAGAGAGGGGAGCAACGTATTAGATTCTTTAGATATTTTAGGTGTTACAGCTTCTCCCATAACAAGACATGAGAGAACTGTCGAATTATTCGAAAGATCATATTGGGCTTCAATAGATAAACCAAAAGATTTTGCCTATAGAGTAAAAACATTTACAGGTAAAATAAGTTCTACAACAAATGATATTTTAGAGTGGGTAAGGATTCAAAAACAGTTTAAAAATGCGAAGGAACGAGGAGAGATCACTGCTCCTGATACACCTATGTATTATAAGCCAAAAGACTTTGGGCATACATTTGATACCCTCTTTAAAAGAAAGGGTAGCGGTACTCATTCCTATGTAAATTTAAGAAGACTTAAAAATGTTTGGAAAGAAATTAATCCTCTTATTGATAATCACGGTCCTGGAGTTATTCATGCGTACCCTCGTGATGCCGCCAATATAGCACAAACATTATCTGAGCTTACTGGTAAAAATTATGTATCACTAACAAAGTTAAGTGCTAAAAAAACGAATGCCGTACTTCAAGCATTTAAAAACAAAACTTTATATGATGGAAAGAATGTTGATGCTATCGTCGGACAAATAAAAGAAGGACTCGATTTTCCTCATGCTGGCTGGTATTTATCTTTTAAAAGATATGTAAGGTTTCCTGAGAATATTCAAGGAATGGGGCGAGTCGTGCGCTTGAATTTAGATAAAGCAACACCAAGAATAATTTATTTTGGAGATAATGTTGACTCTATCGCTTTTAGAGATGTTAAAGAGCTAATTCTTAGAAAGATGGGACGTTTACCGAGAAAACTTCAATCTGGCCGAGGTTTTAGCGGAGCAAGAAATCCTATTAGGCACCACCCAGACTCTACTCTTGGAAAACTAATGCCAGACCTTAATACGGCAATGGAAATTGTGTTCAGACAAAATTATAAATTATCTAGAGAATTTTCGCTTGCTAAAAAGGTAACTCCAGAAATGATAGAAAGTTTTGTTAAAATATTAAATAAGACAATAAAATCACAAAAAAATATTGAAATTGGAAATGTTTTAAAATCTCTTGTTTCTGAAGTAAATACTTTTTCTTTTTTTAAAGGTAATTTAAAAGATACGTGGAAGTTTTGTGACCACATTTTAAAAGTAGCCAAAAAAGGAAAACCATATCCAAAAACTCTTAGCAAAGAAGAACTTTATATCTTAAGTAGTAAAAGTGAGATGTCCCAAGTTGCTGAGTTTCGTGCAATGAAGTCATGGATTGGTGGAAGCGGAAGAACTGCTTTAGAACAACTAGAATTAAATCCAAGAGGTGTCTATGATTTTGCGGAGGTCATTAATTCATTAGTTGCTAAAAATCCTGATATGCTACTTAAAGATTTTAAAAATCAAAAATTAAATAAACAATTTAAGGATTTAATTGCTACAACATCGGAAACACTATGGGATAGATTATCATATTCATCCAGAATCGTTTTTGAGCAACTTTTTGTAGAAGGTAAGATTGTTCCAATTGAATCAACAATAGATGACTTTATAGCAAGTAACGATGCTCTTCCTCGGTTTTATTATCACAAATTAGAGAAAGGTTTAGATGTTACAATTGATGATAAAATATCTCATAAGTTAGCACAACGTTTAGAGGCTTATATCCATTCAGGAAAATTAAATTTTAATAATTTATCGAAAGATTCAGCCAACTTTATACTCAATAGTAAGTTTTTTAAGAAAATAATTTTTCAAGCAATTCAAGCTTTAGAAAATGAATTATCTAAAATTCCAAGTCATTTAAAAGTTAAAATTACTTACAATGATTTATTAAAACACCAATCATTTGGCAGTTTTCGAATACTCGAAAAATTTGCTCAAGATGGAAACGTCGAAGCCTTAGCTTTAAAAGATGCTATAAACCAAATTCTAAATTAATAAGTTTTTGAATTAGGAATATAAATCAGGATTATGCCTTACTATTTCACCGTTAACCATATAGATAACATCTTCAGCAATATTGGTTGCATAATCTGCTATTCTTTCAAGGTGTCTTGAGGTTGATAAGTACTGTAAGTAAAACTCTGTTCTTTCAGGGTGTATGTTGATTTTCTCACAAATTTGTTTATACATATCTTTGTTAATTTTATCTACTTCATCATCAGCCGTGCATACTTCTTTAGCCGATTTTACATCTTTATTTAACAATGAATCGATTGCTTTTTTTAACATATTTCTTGTCAAAGATGCCATTGTTGTAAAGTCAAAAGGAGCGTCATGCTTATCTAGTTTTGATAATGTTAGTGCTCGTTCTGAGATGTTAACAGCAAGATCGCCAATTCGCTCAAGATCATTGTTTACCTTAAGTGTTGTAATTATAAATCTAAGGTCTATAGCTACAGGTTGATGAAGTGCTAATAGTTGTAGACATTGTTCTTCAATGTTCACTTCCATTTCGTCAATTTTGTCATCACTTTTGATTACTTCTTTAGCTTTGTCATAGTTCTTATCTGCGACTGCCTGTAAAGCAAGATCAACTGTTTGTTCAGTATATTCCATTAAAGTTAATAAATTATTTTTAAGTAGTTTTAATGAATGTCCTAAATGTTGTGGCATATATTCTCCATTTTTTATCCAAATCTTCCAGTAATATAATCTTCTGTTTGTTTTTTCGTAGGTTTTGTAAATATATCTTTTGTTTCACCAAATTCAATTAATTCGCCTTCATAAAAAAATGCTGTTTTATCTGAAACTCTCGCAGCTTGCTGCATATTGTGAGTGACGATTACAATCGTGTAATCTTTTCTAAGTTCGCCAATTAAGTCTTCTATTCTAGCCGTTGATCTCGGGTCAAGCGCGGAACAAGGTTCGTCCATTAATATTATTTCAGGTTGCATCGCAATTGCCCGGGCAATACATAAACGTTGTTGTTGACCACCTGACAAATCTGTTGCCATATTATTTAATCGATCTTTAACTTCATCCCATAGACCAGCTTTTCTTAAACAACTTTCTACTAATTCACTTTGGTCAAAGTCTCTGCCGTGAATACTTGGCCCCCATGTGATATTTTTAGCGATATTTTTTAAAAATGGGTTGGGTCTTTGAAAAACCATACCAACTCTTTTTCTAAGGTCGGCGACATCTATTTTTTTGCTTAGAATATTTTTTTCTTGAAAGTATATTTTACCTTCCGTATGAAAACCCTCTACAAAATCATTCATTCTATTTAAAGTTCTAAGTAATGTACTTTTTCCACATCCACTGGGGCCTATAATAGCAGTAACTTCATTTTTATTAAAATTGATATTAATATTTTTAACAGCTTTAAATTCGCTGTAATAAAGATTTAAATTTTCTGTGCTCATAATTGATAAGTCAGTCATTTTTTGTCCTTTGAAACTTATTTCTTAAATAAATAGCAACTGAATTCATTGTAAACATTACTGCTAATAATATTATAATTCCTGCTGCGCTAAGACTGTGAAAATCTTCCTGAGGTCGACTTGTCCAATTAAAAATTTGTATTGGCATCGCTGTGAATTCGTCCATAATTGATTCAGGAGTGAATGCAACATAGGTTGCTGCACCAATGATAATTAAAGGAGCTGTTTCTCCGATGGCTCTTGATATTGATAATATAATTCCTGTTAAAATTCCAGGCAAGGCGTAAGGCAAAGTATGAAAAAGAATAACTTGCCACTTCTTTGCTCCTAGAGCGTAAGCGGCAAAGGGAATTGATTTTGGAACTGACTGTAATGCTCCTCTTGTTGTGATTATAATAACAGGCAAAATTAAAAGCGCTAAAGTTAAGCCACCCGACAAGATACTTCTTCCAAAATTAAAGTAGTGAACAAAAATTGCTAAACCTAAAAGCCCATAAACAATCGAAGGAACTCCTGCGAGATTTGAAACATTTACATCGATAAAACGAGATAATCTATTTTTTCCCGCATACTCTTCTAAAAAAATGGCGCTTCCTATTCCTAAAGGAATCGCAAAAGCAACAGTAGTCATCATAAGCCACAAACTTCCAAAAATAGCCGTGTATATTCCAGCTCGACTCGGTTTTCTTGAAGGAAGTGAAGTTAAAAATTGCCAATCAAACCATTGGGCACCTGATCTTATAATATGAGTTAATAATATTATAAGAAGTAGTACTGCTGAAAATGTTATTAAAATTGAAAATATTTTAAAACATTTTTCGATAAATCTTCTTTTTTTCAGTATTTTTTTTGAAGATAAGCTCATTAGTTAATTCCTTTGTGAAATCTTTTTGATACTTTTCTTCCGATTATATTCATAACTAAAGTTATAATAAAAAGCAGGGCGCCTACAGCAAAACAAGTCTTGTATTCAATACCATCAGCGGGAGTGTCTCCAAGACTTACTTGAACAATATAAGAAGTCATTGTTTGAATACTTTCTAAGAAATTCAATGTTAACTTTGGGGTTGCTCCTGCTGCTAGAACGACAGCCATTGTTTCACCAATTGCTCTTGATATTGCCAATATAAAAGAAGAGATAATTCTATTTAAGGCAGAAGGAATGAGTATACTAAAAATAACTTCAAAACTTGTTGCTCCCATAGCGTAAGCCCCTTCCTTTAACGATCGTGGTAATGAATTTAAAGCGTCATCACATAGTGATGAAATCATTGGAAATATCATTATCCCAACAACAATGGCTCCACTTAAAGCATTAAAAACTTCAATATCGGGAAAAATATTTTTTAAAACTGGCGTTATCATCGTTAAAGCAAAATAACCGTAAACAACTGTTGGTATTCCTGCTAAAATCTCAAGTATTGGTTTAATAAAATTTCTAGTTTTTTTTCCTGCATACTCACTTAGATAAATTGCTGTGATTAGTCCACAGGGAATAGCTATAACGGCTGATCCTAAAACAATTAAAAAAGTACCAGCAATGAGAGGTAGGACACCAAAATGTTGAGGAGAAAGAAGAGGCTCCCATCTGGTTCCAAATAAAAAATTTGAAACAGAAACTTCTTTAAAAAATAAAAGAGACTCACTTCCCAAAATATAGATAATGGCAAATGTTGTAAATATAGAAATGAGGGCACATGCCCCCACAACTAATTTGAATGATAAATCAAAGTTAAAATATTTTTTACAACTTGTTAATTTTCTCAAGTGATTCCATATATTTTGATTTAGGAAGAGGGACGTATCCAACTTCTTTTACTAAAGCATCAGCTTCTTTTAAATAAAATTTTACAAACGCATTAACTTCGGGTCTTTTTAAAGCCGATTTTTTTAAATATATAAAAATTGGCCTTGAAAGTGGGGCGTAAGTTCCATTATTAATAGTCTTTAATGTTGGAAAAATATCTCCATGTTTATTAGTTACTGACAATGCTTTTATCTTATTTTTATTTTCAACATAATAAGCAAAACCAAAATAACCTAACGCATATTTATCACCTGCTACACCAGCGACTAGAATATTATCATCTTCGCTCATTGTGTAATTTGACCTACTTTCATGCTCTTTACCATTAATAGCTTTTGTAAAATAATCAAATGTTCCTGAATCTGTACCCGGGCCATATAGTTTTATTTTTTTGTCTGGCCAAGATGAGCGAACGTCTTTCCAAGTTGTTACAGTTGATCCTGGTTTCCAGATTTTCTTAAGTTCTTGAGTTGTAATACTTTTAGCCCAGGTATTAGCTTTACTAACAACTATTGTAATTCCGTCGTAAGCTACGGGAACTTCTAAATAAGTAATATTTGCTTTTTTTGCTTTTTTTATTTCTGAGGATTTAATTCGTCTTGAGGCATCATTTATATCAGTAGAGCCGGCTAAAAATTTTTTAAATCCACCACCTGTTCCAGATACTCCGACAGTTACTCTAACTCTTGGTGAGACTGCTCGAAACTCTTCTGCAACTGCTTCGGTAATAGGAAAAACGGTACTAGAACCGTCAATTGAGACTTTTCCTTTTAAATTTTTTGAACTGTTTGCAAAACTCGGTTGCCCAATAATTGTAATTAGTAATAGTAATGAAATTAATTTAATTTTATTCATAAATTCTCCTTTTGAGGTATTATTCAAAATAAATTTCAAGATGTATTGTCAGGGTTTAGTTAGGCTTTTTATTCGTAGCATTATAGCTTGTAATATTATATATTTATGAGATACATAAATCATGAAACCTAAATTATTACTTGTTGAAGACAATCCCGATATACAATTCTTAATTTCAAATCAATTAAAAGTACTCAATATTGAAACTACGATCTGCGGAAATGGTGATCAAGCAATTGAGTTAATACATAAAGAACAGTTTGATTTATTCATATTAGATAGAATGTTGCCAGGTAAGTCAGGCTTAGAGATTTGTAAAATTTTAAGAACATTAACTAAAAATATTTATAGTCCAATATTAATGGTTACTGCTATGTCAGATTCAGAACAAATAATTGAAGGTCTAAACAGTGGTGCAGATGATTATATAACAAAGCCCTTTAACAATGAAATATTATTAGCAAGAGTGAGGTCTCAAATCAGACGCTTGCAAATGCTTTCGAATGAAAAATCAACACTTCGAAAACTCGAGTATGATCAGATGAAGCTTGAACTTGATGCTCATCGATTTTTTCTTGAGGATAAAGAAGTTTTATTAACAAAATCGGAGTTTGTTTTATTAGAAGCTTTAATTAGAAATGTCGGTAAGGTTATGAGTCGAAACGAACTAAAGACAAAAATCCAAGGTAGTGAAAGTGTCTTTGTCACAGATAGAACAATTGATACTCATATCTTTGGTTTGAGAAAAAAACTTTCTCACTATGCTTATCAAGTCGAATCAATAAGGGGAATAGGGTATAGAATTAATGATCAAAAATAAACTAATCCTTACTCATCTTCTTATAATATTAATAGTCATATCCTTCTATTATTTTCAAATGTATCTATTACTTTTTGTTTCGACTTTAATATTATTATTTTTTAATTGTTATTATTTACTTTTAAAAACTTCCAAACAGGAAAGAGAATTCAAACAATTTTTTTCTTTAGTAACTCACGAAATTAAAACTCCAATGACTGCTATTATAGGATATCTCGATCTCGTTACATTAATGACAAATAACAATATAAAGAATAAAGAATTCTCTCTCTATATTGAACGAATAAAATATAATATAAACAGGATTGAAAACTATTTTATCAATATGACTCTTCTTTTTAATTTTGAGACATTCAAAGATTTAAATATTATTGAAATTGACTTAAGTCTTTTTATTAAAAATCTGATAGTGGATTATAAATCAAATTATCTTTCAAAAAATATCGAAGTTTTATTTCATGCTAATAATATAAAAATTCACACGGATAAATTTTTACTTGAACATATCTTTTCTAATATTATTGATAACGCTTTTAAATATAATATTCAAAATGGTTCTATCTCGATTGATATAATAAAATTAGATACTAATTCAATTGAAATACTAATAAAAGACAATGGAATAGGACTTTGTTCTGATACAAAAAAGAAATTATTCAATAAATTTTCAAGAGGTAATAATTTTGTTAACGAAGAGATCTCTGGTTCAGGAATTGGCCTTTATATCGTTAAATTGGCAATTAAGAAGCTAAATGGCGAAATTAAACTATCTAGCGACGACAATGGCACTATTTGTAGTATAAAATTAATTAATTTAAAATAAAATGTAATAAATCCAAATATCGTTACACTTATATATAAATCAATAATTTTAGAAATATAATATAGAGGATTGTCATGAAAAAAAAGCTACTTTTGATCTTGGGACTAATAGCCGTTGTTATTATTATTAAAATGACAGGTGTTACAAATTACTTATCTCTCGAATATATAAAGCAAAATCAATTATTATTTAAAAATTACTATCAAACTCATCAGTTTTTAACCATAGGTGTTTTCTTTTTAAGTTATGTATTAGCTGCGGCATTATCTCTACCCGGGGCCACTGTTTTGACATTGCTTGGTGGAGCATTATTTGGCTTAAAAATAGGATTAATTGTTGTTAGTTTTGCAAGTACAATTGGAGCAACCATTTCTTTTCTACTTTCTAGATATTTTTTAAAAGACTATATTGAAAAGAAATTTCAAAAATATATAAAACCGATTAATGATGGTATAGAAAAAGATGGAGCATTCTATCTTTTTACATTAAGATTAATTCCTGTTTTTCCATTCTTTATTATAAACCTTGTCTTAGGCTTAACAAATATCAAAACATTAACTTATTTCTTTGTAAGTCAGTTGGGAATGTTACTAGGAACTGCTGTTTATGTTAACGCAGGTTTACAACTTGGCTCTCTTAAATCACTTTCTGGAATACTGTCATTTAACGTTATAATTTCATTTGTTGTTTTAGGGCTTCTTCCTATTATTGCAAAAAAAATAATCACATTTATTAAAGCAAATAAAGTTTATAAAAATTATAAAAAACCAAAAAATCTTGAATATAATATGGTTGTTATTGGTGCTGGATCAGCAGGTCTTGTTACTTCATACATAAGTAGTGCAGTAAAAGCAAAGGTCGCTTTAATTGAAAAACATAAAATGGGGGGAGATTGTTTAAATACAGGATGTGTTCCCTCTAAAGCAATTATCAAATCTGCCAAGATTGCTCATCAAATGAGAAATGCTTCCAAGTATGGTATTGAAAAAGTTGAAGCAAAATTTGATTTTAAAAACGTCATGAATAGAGTTCATTCAGTAATTGGAAAAATTGAACCTCATGATTCAATTGATCGTTATTCCAGTTTGGGTGTTGAATGTATAACAGGTAGTGCTGAAATTATATCTCCTTGGGAAGTCAAAGTTAATGGGAGAGTTTTAACAACAAAAAATATCACGATAGCAACAGGGGCGAGTCCTTTTGTTCCACCAATTCCTGGAATAAAAACTATTACTCCCTTAACATCTGAAAATTTGTGGCAACTTGATTATTTACCTGAAAGATTTATCGTTCTAGGGGGAGGCCCAATCGGATGTGAAATGGCACAAAGTTTCGCGAGACTTGGTTCAAAAGTTTTTCAAGTAGAGATGAATAATCATATAATGGGTATTGAAGATGTTGAAGTAAGCGAGATCATAGAAGAAAAGTTTAGAAATGAGGGCGTTGACGTTTTAACTAATCACAAAGCAAAAGAAATTAAAGTTGTTGATGATAAAAAATTATTAGTAGTTGAGTTTGAAGGGAAAGACATCGAAATTGAATTTGATGAAATCTTAGTTGCTGTTGGAAGACGAGCAAATATAAAAGGTTTTGGATTAGAAAATTTAAATATAACTTTAAGAAAAAATCAATCGATTGAAGCCAACGAATTTATGCAAACAAATTATCCAAATATCTTTGTTAGTGGTGATGTCACAGGACCTTTTCAATTAACTCATACGGCTGCTCACCAAGCTTGGTATTGTGCTGTGAATGCTTTATTTGGTAAGCTTAAAAAATATAAGGTTGATTATTCTGTTATCCCATGGGCAACCTATACTGACCCTGAGGTAGCTAGTGTTGGGGTAAACGAAAAAAGAGCTAAACTTGCTGGAATTGAATATGATCTAACAACCTATGGGATCGATGATTTAGATCGAGCCATAGCTGACAGTGAGGATCACGGAGTTGTAAGAGTATTAACAGCTAAGGGGTCTGATAAAATTATAGGTGCTACAATTGTAGGAAATCATGCTTCAGACTTATTATTAGAATTTATTTCAGCTATGAAACACGGTTTTGGGTTAAATAAAATCCTAGGTACAATTCATATTTATCCAACAATGGGCGAGGCGAATAAGTACTTAGCAGGAAATTGGAAAAAGAAGCAAACCAGTAAGTTTGTATTTGATATGCTTGAAAAATTTCACAAGTTTAATCGTTAAAAAGCTCCTGCTTCTTATTGATAGGAATCTCTACGAAAAAAGTGAGCAAATATCGTAGCTGCTCATATGTACAAACTGGTACACAGTAACACCGATATCCCTTAACATTTTAACTCTTACTCGATGTTATTCTAAGTGGATGCACTTTTATGATAGAGACCCCTTTAATAGGGTAGTTTTTACAAATCGATTGTTTCATGGTGCTCCGTGTTGTATGGTGTTAAAAAATATAACGCATGTAGCCAGGAGAAAAAAATGAAAAAAATTACTATCGCATTATTTACTATTTTAACAATTTCAACAGCAAACGCAGATACATTTAGTGTATGTACTGGTGTTAAAAATGTTTGTGTCGAAGGAGTTAAGCTTTTTACTGAAAAAATAAGTCCTGACAGAGTTGAAGGAATATATAGATGTATGGTTATTAAAAATGATTGTAATAATCTGTTTTCAAATATTACAGCTCCTCTTGACCAAATAAAAAAATAATTTATGATCTTAGAATATGAAAAATTATAAAAAAATTGTTTTTTTTGTATTCTTACTTATAAGTGGAGTACTCTTATTTTTAACTTTTACTAAAAAAAATAAGAGTAGAATTCAGTATTTTAAAAATTTCAAACAAGCTAATCTTTCAAAAAAAATATCGGGAGAATTTAAGTATTCTCCTGATAATTTTGAAACAATTTCATTTCAATTTGTTAATTTGAAAGGACGAATTAGAAATAATTATAATAATAAACTCATTTATAACTGTAGTTATAATTCAGAAGCCACAAAACCAATTATAACAAAAACTCTTCTTGATTTTACTAAAACAAAAGGAGCTAATTGTCGTATAAAAATTCCTGTTAAACATAAAATCACTTTTAACGTTGTAAATACCAACTTGAGATTAGATAATTTAAATAATGATATTGATGTTAATTTTGTTAATGGAAAAGTTAAGTTCGAAGCTGATGATCAAGCAAACTACAAATATAACTTAAATTTAGTAAATGGAAGAATCAGCGAATCATTCAAAAATAGTACCAATACAAAATCATTTCAAATAAATATAACCGGAACAAACGGCGTAATCACCAACTAGTTGTTTTTCCCAAAAGGTACGTAGGTACTTATGGCGGAGTTCTCGACCTACTTCTAGTCATTTAATAAAGCTTGAAATCGCAAAGTACGAATCTCTATGAAAAAATTGAATACATATCGTAATTACTTTCTAGCTTCAGGAATCAGGAAACAGGTAACGGATTTTCTGGATTCTGAATTAATATCCAAATATGTTCCCCTAAAATATCATATTCTTCTTTAAGAACAATATGTCCAATAATA
>Ga0316204_10009744_pt1 | contig 12692 bp, 13 predicted proteins | sample 6monrhotite_MG_2_FD_205661 | JGI IMG/M metagenome (GOLD analysis project Ga0316204, IMG submission 205661) | Microbial mat bacterial communities from mineral coupon in-situ incubated in ocean water Damariscotta River, Maine, United States -... | ecosystem: Environmental > Aquatic > Marine >...
CTTATGAGGCCGCTTCGAGCACAGCAAATGAGAGATTGATGGCAAAAGAAGAAGTTCTTGAATTTTCTGGGGTCGTGACCGAACTCCTGCCCAACGCAATGTTTCGCGTCGAATTGGAAAACGGACATGAGATCCTGGCCCATACGGCGGGCAAAATGCGCAAGCACCGTATCCGCGTTCTCGCGGGTGACAAGGTGACGGTCGAAATGACTCCTTACGACCTGACCAAGGGTCGCATCACGTTCCGCTTCAAATAAGGTCGTTCCCGCCTTTGCGTGGTTCTGATCATGAAGGAAGGGGGCATCTGCGCCTTGACCGGTCAAGTTTCTTTGATTCTGGCCTCCGCTTCGCCCCGGCGCGTTGAGCTGTTGGCGCAAATCGGTGTGACACCCGACCAGATTTTGCCCGCGCACGTGGACGAGGTCGCGCTCAACGACGAACGCCCCATCGACATGGCGCGCCGTCTGGCCGACGCCAAAGCCCAAGAAATCCAAAAAGCTCATCCCGGCGCATGTATCATCGGCGCAGACACCGTGGTTGCGGTGGGCCGGCGTATTCTTGGTAAGGCCGAGGACGAGGCCCAGGCGCGGGCGTACCTGACATTGTTGTCGGGGCGCAGCCACCGGGTGATCGGCGGTATCGCCATCTTAGCGCCCGGCCGCATAAGCGTGATCAAGGCGATCACCACCAAAGTTCATTTCAAACGCCTCAGCGCTGAAGAAATCGACGGTTACATCGCGTCCGACGAATGGCGTGATAAGGCTGGCGCTTATGCGATTCAGGGCCGCGCGGGCGCGTTCGTCAAATCGATCAATGGCTCCTATTCCAATGTCGTGGGTTTGGCCGTTCATGAGGTCGCCAACACGCTTAAGGGCATTGGCATCCATCCTGCGGGCTTGATTTAAGGAGCGGGCGCGATGGCTACCCTGATCGTCCGCGTTCGCCCCGGTGAAACGCGTATCGCGCGTAAAGGTGAAGACGGACGGCTCCAGGAGTTCGCCATCTACCGCGATCAAAGCGCCGGTCTGGTCGGCGATGTATTTTTGGGCCGGGTGAAAAAAGTCATCCCCGCCATGGAAGCCGCGTTCGTTGGCATCGGCGCGGATCGCGACGGTTTTTTGGCGTTGCCCGAAGCCCGACCTCAGCAATATATGGGCGGTGGCGAAGCCCCGCGCGACCGCATTGCCGATTACGTTCACGAAGGTGAGGCGGTGCTGGTTCAAGTCCTGGCGGCGTCGCGTGACGGCAAGGGGCCGAAATTGACGCGACGCGTCAACGTCACCGGAGCATTTTTGGTGCTGACGCCGGGTGATCCCGGCATTCGTGTCTCCAAACGCATTCGCGACGACGCGGAACGCAATCGCCTGCGGGCACTGCTTTCAGGGCTGTTGAAGGGCGATGAGGGCTGTGTGGTGCGTTCCGGCGCCGAAGGGGCGGGGGCGAAGATCCTACAGGGCGAAATCAGTCTTCTGCGCGCGCGTTGGACTGATATCGGCGATCATGTGGCCGGGCAATCACCGCCCGCGCTGGTCAGCGGCGACGTGCCCGCCACCATTCAGTTTCTCACCGAAAATAGCCACGGCGGCTTAACCAAGATCGTCGTCGATGATCCGGTCACCGCCGGGCGGCTGGAAAAAGATCTGCAAATGCTCGACGCGCTGCCACCCGGCGGTATTGAGCGTGCCCCCACCAGCGGCGACGTTTTCGAACAGCAAGGCGTAGCCGATGAGCTCGCGGGCTTGATGAACGCCCAGGTGCGCTTGTCGGGTGGCGGCTCGTTGATCATCGAAGAAACCGCCGCCGTGACCACCATCGATGTGAACACAGGTGGGGCTGGTGGTGGCACTGGCCGTGCCGGAGATGTGGCGCTGGCGACCAACCTCGAAGCGATGAAAGAAACCGCCCGACAGATGCGGCTGCGCAATTTGGCGGGCTTGATTGTGATCGATTTTGTCAGCATGTCGGGCAAAGACGGTCCGGGCCGCGTGGTCACGGCGCTGAAAGAGGCGCTGGCCCTTGATCCCGCCAGTCCCCAGGTTTTGGGCACCACCCGCGGCGGATTGTTGGAAGTCACCCGCCCACGCCGCCGTCCGCCGTTGTCGACCCAATTGATGGCCCCGTGTCCGGTGTGTCAAACAGGCCGCGCCGAAGCGCCGCTGTCGGTGGGTTACCGGGCGCTGGACCGGGTGTTGGCGGAAGTGTGGGCGCAACCGTCGCTGATTCCCGCGCTACGCACCCACCCCAGCGTGACGCGCGCCTTGAAAGATGAAGGCCAAGCGGCGCTGGATGAAATGGAAAGCAAACTGGGCCAGCCCCTAGAACTGGTGCCCGACGAGGCGATCGCCCACGGTCAGTTCCGGGTCGAGCCCGCCCAAAGGTAAGTGCACAAAGGTAGATGTGATGAGCGATAATAAAGTGGTCGAACTCAAAACGGCGAAAAAGGGCGCAAAGTGCCCGATTTGCGCCAAACCGACGCAAGAATCCTACAAGCCGTTTTGTTCAAAACGCTGCGCCGACCTCGACCTGGGCAAGTGGTTGGGTGACGGTTATCGCATCCCCACAGACGAGGTTCCCGGTGCGGATGGCCCGTTTGACGAGGACGACGGATAAAAGACTGAAAAAAGGTGAATTCCAGTGCTGGACAGCGGGCTCGGAATTTCCTATAAACCGGGCCTCACCAGCGTTTAGGGTGCGCGCACCCGGTGACATATGCCCAGGTAGCTCAGTTGGTAGAGCAGCGGATTGAAAATCCGCGTGTCGGTGGTTCAAATCCGCCCCTGGGCACCATTATCAAAGGCCTCGGCTCACGCCGGGGCCTTTTTTGTTGGTTAGACGGCTTAACAAAACTATCGACGGTGCTCCTTGTTCACGATAAGCATGCACGATGAATTTGGACAAAAACTTAGAAATTTTTCTTGTGACAATTCCAGGGTTGGAACGGCTTTTGCGTGCGGAAGCCGAGGAGAAAGGCTTCAAAAAACCGAAGATGACGCCGGGCGGTGTCAGGTTTCGGGGGAAATGGCCGGACGTGTGGCGGGCGAACCTGGAATTGAGGGGGGCCAGCAAAGTTCTGGTTCGCATCGGTTCGTTTGAAGCCATGCAGCTTTCGCAACTCGACAAACGTGCACAGCAATTTCCGTGGGGCGACTTCCTGCGCCCGGATGTTTCCGTGCGTGTCGAGGCGTCTTGCAGCAATTCGCGCATATATCATTCCGGCGCGGTGGTGGAACGGTTTTCCAAGGCGATTGAAAAACAACTCGGCGCATCTGTATCACGCGACGGTGACGTCACCGTCAAGGTGCGCATTGCCGACAACACCTGCACCATCAGCATCGACACGTCTGGTGAAGGCCTGCACAAGCGCGGCCATAAAGAAGCCGTCAACAAAGCCCCCTTGCGTGAGACCTTGGCGTCGCTGTTTCTGCGCCACTGTGGTTATGACGGGGGCGAGCCCGTTGTCGATCCCATGTGCGGGTCGGGCACCTTTGCCATTGAGGCCGCGGAAATTGCCGCAGGCCTTCAACCGGGGCGATCACGCACATTCGCCTTTGAGCACCTGGCCAGCTTCGACCCTGAGGCATGGCAAAGTCTGCGCCGCGATGATGACGTCATCGATCCAGGTGTACGTTTTTACGGCTATGACCGCGATGGCGGCGCCATCCGCATGAGCCGCGCCAACGCAGAGCGGGCTGGCGTATCGGACCTGATCGCGTTTCAAGTTCAGTCTGTTGATCAGTTGACGCCGCCCTGCGATGGTCCCGGACTGGTGATCGCTAACCCACCCTACGGCGCGCGCATTGGCGATGTGAAGCAGCTCAAAGCCCTGTACAGAACTTTCGGCGAGACCGTTGTGGCGCAGTTTTGTGGATGGCGGGTCGGCTTGGTGACGAACACGGAATCCCTGGCCAAGGCAACACGCTTACCGTTCACGCACATCAGCGATCAGGTGTCCCACGGCGGCATCAAGATCAAGGTGTATGCAACAGACCCGCTGCAATGATGTTTTCGCGCACAATGTGCCACAGGCTCGGATGGGCTTTTCTAGGGTGGGGCAAAACTCTCAATCGTTTTAAAGGTCGGATGCAGTTATGAATCCCGGAATTCTAGGTTTAGGCACGGCTCTCAGTTGGGGCACCAGTGATTTTCTGGCGCGTCTGTCGGGGCGTGCGGTGGGGCCGGGGCGGTCCTTGGTGGTGATCTTCGGCATTTCATCCGTGTTGCTGGCTCCGTTCGCCTTGCCTGTTGTTGAGACGATGCTTGACGATGGCGCGTTGACTGCGCTGGTGGGTGTGACCGGGTTGAGCGTGCTTCTCGGCACGTGGCTTTTGTATCTGTCTTTGACCCGTGGGCCGCTGTCTATCGCGGTGCCGATCGTGTCCAGCTATCCGGTGCCGCTGGTGATTTACGGGGTTGTGGTTGGCGGTTTTGTCCCTGCACCTGCAATGTGGGCGGCCATCGGTGCGACGCTTGCCGGGGTGTGGATCGTCAGCCGCGCCGGGCACAAGGTCCAGCACAAAGAAGGCCACGTTCAAGGGCGCATCGGCGTGACCATCGCGATCTGTATCGCGACGATTATAGCCTTTGACGTCGCCATCGTGTTGACGGACAAACTGGCGGCCCAAGTCGGGTTGTCTGCGGCCTTGTGGAGCACGCGCACCACCGCGTTTTTAGTGCTCGGTGGCTTTTTTCTGGCGCGTCGCCAATCGATGAACATCGGTCTGAAATGGTGGGGTGTGTTGAGCGCGCAAGGCGCGATTGAACTGTTGGGTTATGTGGCGCTGTTTTCGGCGCAGACCATGGGGGAAACCACCATCGCTAGCGTGGTCAGTTCGGCATATGGCGTGGTGACGATCTTGCTGGCGCGCACCATCCTTAAAGAAGCGATGTCACTGACACAGTTGGTGGGCATGGCGTTGGTGTTTGCGGGGGTGGTCGCGGTAACAGCCCTGAACTAGGGCATCACACTGCCGCCATTGGGGCCGATGATTTGTCCGCTGAGGTAGGTCGACCCCGGACCGGCGAGGAACAGCGCCACCGCCGAAATCTCGCTCACCGTGCCGATGCGTCCCAGCACCGTCAGCTCTTTTTCTTTTTCCGCCCACTCCGCCGACATGTTTTCCAGATCCAGCATGTCGGTGTCGATGGGGCCGGGGGCGATGGCGTTGACCAGCACATGCGGGGCGAATTCTCGCGCCCAAGATTTGCTCAGGGTGTTGATCGCACCTTTGGATGCGCAATACACAGAAAAGTCTTCGCGCCCGGTGAAGCTGAGATCGGATGAGAGATTGATCACTCTTGAGCCCGCGCGTCCGGCCATGCGCCGCAACGCTTCGCGCCCAACCAGAAACTGACCGCGCACGTTGATGTTCATTAGCCAATCGAAATCCTCAGCGCTGGTTTCCAACAACGGCTTTTCCAAAATGACACTGGCGTTGTTGACCAAAATGTCGAGCGGTCCGATCTCGTCCACCGATTTGAACAACGCTAAAATTTGTTGCTCGTCGGCGACGTCGGCGGCGATGGCGAAGGCCTTGCCGCCTTGCGCGTTAATCTTGGACACCACGGCGGCAGCTTCGTTCGCGCCAGAACGATAGCTCAGAACCACCGTTGCACCCTCGGCGGCGAAGGTTTCGGCGATGGCTTTGCCGATGCCGCGTGACGCACCGGTGACCAGGGCGATCTTTCCGTCAAGTTGACCTGATTGATTTGCGCTCATCCCATCAATTCTCCACGGTCCACGTTGAGGCTTTGGCCGGTGATGTTGGCCGCCGCGTCGGACGCCAAAAACAAATAGGTGCCGATCATATCGTCGGGTTCCATCAAGCCGCCGATGGCCTGGGCCGAGATGATTTCGACCAGTAAATCGCCATTGTCGCGGCCGGTTTGTCCCGCCATGTGCTTGAGCGAATTCATCGCCGCGTCGGTTTTGACCCAACCCGGGCATACCGCGTTGACGTTGATGCCTTTGGGGCCGAGTTCTTGGGCGAGCGCGCGCATGAAACCGATATTGGCGTGCTTGGACGCGCAATAGGCCGACATGTCGGCAACCGCCGTTTGCCCCCAAATCGATGAAGTGATGACGATTTTACCGCCCGCAGCCATCTTGCGCACCGCTTCGCGGGTGACGTAATAGGTGCCCATGACATTGATGTCGATGATGCGGCGAAAGGTGTCTTCGACCGCGTCGCCGTCTTCCAAGATCGGCGTCGGGCGCTCAAAGCCCGCGTTGTTGATCAGCACATCTATACTGGACATTGAACCGACAACTTCACGCACGCGTGCTCGCTCAGTGATGTCGCAGATATGTCCTGTGATGGCGGCACCGGTTTCTTCACTCAAGCTTTGCGCCGTTTGCATGACCGCGTCGTTGGTCGCCAAGATGTGTAAATCCGCACCCGCTTGGGCGAAACCGCGTGCCACGCCAAGGCCGATGCCGCGTGATGCGCCTGTCACCAAAACGGTTTTGCCGGAAAAATCGAATTTGACGTTGGGCATACGGATCACACCTCGAATTCGTTTCGCACGGCAGCGACAATATCCGAACCAACCTGTTCGGCGATGATGCGCCCCTTGTCCGCCGTAGCACCTTTTGCCGAAATCAGCGCGCCGCTATCGGGCACCCAATCGCGGTGCGGCGGCCATACATCGTATGGCCCACTTTTGGCCGCCGGGTTATCGGGCAGTTTATCGGCGTGCACCAAGTCTGGATGGTAATGCATCATCAAGGATGTTTCCAACACGGCGGCGTGTTCCAGCTCAATCCCGGGAAAGCCGTCGGGGAATACTTCATCCAAGGTTTGTTTGGTGAGGAACTCCCAGTGCTGCAACACCATCACCTTAAGGCCGCTGTCCTTGAGTTCGCGGTAGGCCAAATCGACGCCTTCGTTGAGGAACCACAGGTTCTCGTAATTGCCGTCGATGACGCAGATTTTGCGCGCGCCGTGGCGCACCAGTTCGCGGATCAAATCGCGGATCACGTGGGAGAACGTCGCACCGTCCAGCCCGATGGTTCCGGCGAAAAAAGGACCGCCACCGGAACGCGGCATGGATTTATAACCAAACGGGATCGGCGGGGTGACGATGCCGTCCACCGCGCGTGCAGCATCTAACGCCATGGCTTGGGGCAATTGGAAATCGACGCCCAGCGGCAAGTGCGGGCCGTGTTGTTCGGTGGTGCCGGTGGGAATGAACAACACCGCGCCCGCTTCGATGCGGGCGGCGAATTCGGGGGATGTCATTTCCGCCATCAGGTGACGATCAGCCATGGGCTCAGTTCCTTATAAGTCGTCGGCGTGATCGGTGCCTTGTTCACGCATCAAACGCATGATGTTGCGTTCCATGTCGGCGTAACCGGGCAAAGTCAGGGCGTCTTCTTTTTTCAAAATGCGTTGGCCGTTTTTGAATTCGGGCAGCAGATTTTCCAAAACCGTTCCAGGGTGGCTGGAAAAGAAAATGATCCGATCGCCCAAAAACAGCGCTTCTTCGATGTCGTGAGTGACCATCACCACGGTGGTCTCGGTGCTTTCCACGATGGACACCATCAGCTCTTGCATGTTCCAGCGGGTTTCCGCGTCCAGCGCGCCGAACGGCTCATCCATCAGCAATAGGCTGGGCGAATTGGCCAGGGTGCGCGCGATGGCGACGCGTTGCTTCATGCCGCCGGACAGTTGCTTGGGGTACGCGTCTTTGAACTTGGTGAGCTTGACCAGGTCGATGAACTCGGCGGCGCGTTCGCGGCGCTCGGCTTTGGGCACACGGTTGAGCTTCATGCCGTACTCGACATTTTGCTGAACCGTCAGCCAATCGAACGAGGTATAGCTTTGAAACACCATGCCGCGTTCGCGGTCCGCGCCGCGAATTTCGTGACCGTCGAGTTCCATGGTGCCACCGCTGGTCTCTTCCAACCCGGCGATCATGCGCAGCACCGTCGATTTGCCGCAGCCGCTGGGGCCGAGCAAGATGCAAAATTCATTGTCGAGCACGTCGAAGGTGGTGTCGGTGACGGCTGTGATCTGTTCACCGGCGCTGACTTGGAACGTCTTGGCGACGTCGCGCACGGCCAGCTTGGTGGTGCGTTGTGGAGTGTTCATCGTCCGTGGTCCTCCAGATAGGGGAACAGCTTTCTGTGCGCGACCTTGAACAGGTAGTCGAACGCCAAGCCCAACAGGCCGATGACAAAGATTCCGGCAAGAATTTCGTCGGTGTGCAAAAACCGTTTGGCGCGCATCATCATCGCGCCGATGCCGTTGGTGGACGCGACGATTTCCGCGATCACCAGATAGGTCCAGCTCATCGCCAACATTTGGCGCATGGCGGTCATCACGTCGGGCATCACGGCAGGGATCATCACGGTGAGCAGGATTTGCTTGCGATTTCCGCCCAGCGTCAGCGCGGTTTCGATCAGTTCGGTGCGCACATTTTTGGTGTGGTCCATGACGATGGTGGTCAAAAACCACACCACGCCAATGAACAACAGCACCAGCTTGGGCGCTTCACCGGTGCCGAACCACATCAACAAGATGGGAATGAAACTGGGCGCGGGCAGGTAGCGCCATGCGGACACGAACGGGTTGAAGAAAGACTCGATGGATTTAAACGAGCCCATCAAAATGCCAAGCGGCACGGCAACGGCGCACGCTGCGATAAAGCTGGCGAGGATGCGATAGACGCTGATGCCGACATCGCCGAGGAAGTTGCGCTCAGCGATCAGGTTATACAGGGCAACGAGCACTTTTTGCGGGCCGGGCACCAACAGCTCGCTCACCCAGCCCATGGCCGAGGACATTTCCCACACGCCAAAGAAGATCACCCATACACTCACGCCCAAGCCGACCACGGCGGGGGCGGGGATGGATTTTTTGTAATCGAACCAGCGCCAATGTTTCATGGTGGGGGGTCACATTTTGAGTTAGCGGGACATGCCTTAAGGGGGAGGTGGCGACCCGATTTCAGGTCGCCACCCATCTTGATGCTTTTACTTGCGTGCTTGAAGGGACTGGCTGTAGCCGCCCTTGGCCAGCTCATCCATCAACGAGCAATCGATGCCCTTGGCCGGGTCGTTGGCGCCTTTCAACACACCCAGCTTCACCCACCAGTCGTTGGTGGCTTTGACGGCGTCTTTGAAACCGCCATGGGTGCCGAACGGGGGCTCGCCCGCTATGGCACCGCAGAACTGTGCGGCTTCGTTGAAGTCAAACATATAAATGCCGCCCAAGAAGAACTTGCCGTTGGTGCCGGTGACGAATTCGATATCGCTGACCGGCCACTGCAGGTATTCGGCCCACAGCTTGTTCACTTCGGCAGTGTTGTCATGCCAGTACTGCACCGCGTCCCAACGGACTTTCAGCATGTCCAAGGCAGCCTTGCGGTTATTCTTGATGAAGTCGGCGTTCATGTAGATGGAATCGCCGAACAGACCGAGTTTCTTGTAATCGTCTTGCGCGGTGTCGGCGACGATCTGCGTGCCTTTGAGCGCTTCGACGAGCTTCGACGTCCACGGCTCGTACATGTATGCGGCGGCGATGTCGCCGGAAATCATCGGTCCCACGCCTTCGTCGGCGTTGAGGTTCACCCATGTGACATCGGAAGGCTTGATGCCATTTTTCTCGAGCCACAGGCCGACCACGATGTGACCGATGAAGGCTTCGGGTGCGGCGACCTTTTTGCCTTTGATGTCGCTAACCGTGATGCCTGGGGCGAGCACCACCTGATCGACGCCGAAAGACGGATTGGTGAACGCAACGTTGACAATCGGCAGCTTGTTTTCGACGGCGACCGGGATGTAATCCAGGGTCGACACGTAAACGTCGATGTTACCCGCGGCCAGCTGATTGTGGCCCGCGATGGGGTCTTCGAAGATGGTGATTTCCATATCGTAGCCGGGGGCCATGTTTTTGACCCGCGCCAATTCATAAAACGCATAGCCCGGCCATGACACGGCGACGCCGATCTTGATTTTGTCTTTGGCTGATGCCTCGGCGACGACGCCAAAGGCCATCAGAGGCAGGAGCAGCAGTCCTGCAATCACTTGTTTGAAGTTCATCAAACCCTCCATGAGAAAACAATACGACACGGCACGCGTCTATAGATTGAAATATGGGGCGTCACGGCCTGGTTCAAAGGAAACATTACCCGACTTAAAGCTTTAGTCCACTAAAATTTTATTCGACTATAGTTTTTTCTTTCGACCTCAGCGCCCGACCGACTATCCTTTGTTCGATTCTTCCGAACCGATTGGGCTGTTGCATGTCAGGATTGCGTGAACATAAAAAAGAAGGCCGCCGCCAGCGCATCTTGGATGCGGCGCGCGAACATTTCCGCGATCGTGGCTTTGATGCGACGACCATTGAAATGATTGCCGAAGGCGCCGATGTGTCCGCCGTGACGGTTTACAATCACTACCGCACCAAGGGCGGCGTGTTGCTGGCGCTGGTGACGCGCAGCGACGATTTGTTGATCGGCAAAATCGAAGCGTTGATGGACATTCCTCAAACGGACCCGCTGGAAGCCGTCGTCAGTTTTTCCAACACCATCAACGAACACGCGTTCACCTACCTCAACCGCGAAATCTGGCGTCACGTGATCGCCACGTCGATTTTGGAAGGCAACACAGAATTCGGCGCGGTTTACCGGCGGTTGGATCAAACCTTGATCGAGCAGTTGGAGCGGTTTTTGAAGCGCTTCGAAAAGCTAGGCAAGGATTGCGACTGCAAAACCGCGGCGGAGGTTCTTTACAACGTGCACAACGCCCGCTTTTTGGAATTCATTATTGATCGCACCCTCACACGCGAGGCCCGCGATCGCTTGATCCGGCGCGACCTGGCGTTCGTTTTGGGGCGCTTGAACTAGCCGCGTTTGGCGTGGGCGTCGGCGAGCACGCACAGAATCTCAAACATCAACGTTGCGCCCACCAAGGCCGTGGTACCCGACGGGTCGAACGGCGGCGCGACTTCCACAACATCGCCGCCGACCAGATTGAGGCCCTGAAGCCCACGGATCATGACCTGGGCGTCGTATGTGTTGTAGCCGCCGATTTCGGGCGTGCCGGTGCCCGGCGTGTAAGCCGGATCGATGCCGTCGACGTCAAAGGTCACATAGGCCGGGCCGTCGCCGATGACGCGGCGAATTTCTTCGACCACCTTGTCCGCGCCCAGCTTGAAGTATTCTTCGATGTAGATCACCCGCATGCCGTTGTCTTCGGCAAACGCCATGTCTTCAGCCCCATAAATCGATCCGCGAATGCCGATTTGGATGGTGCGTTTGGGATCGATCAGGCCTTCTTCCACGGCGCGGCGAAACGGCGTGCCGTGGGTGTACTTGTTGTCGCCGAAGTAGGTGTCGTTGGTATCGGAATGCGCATCGAAATGGATCAAGCCCACGGGGCCGTTTTTGGCCACCGCACGCAGCACCGGCAGCGAGCACAAATGATCGCCGCCCGCCGACAGCGGCACCGCGCCGGCTTTGATCACGTTATCGATGAACGCGGTGATCTGGTTCATGGTGTCGATGATGTCGAACGGATTGGTTTCGACATCGCCCAAATCGGCGACCCGGCACAGATCGTACGGCGCGATGCGGCTGACGTGATGCACAGCGCGCATGAAGCTCGACTGGTTGCGAATTTCGCGCGGACCGTGGCGTGCCCCGGCCCGGTTGGTGGTGCCCGCGTCCCACGGCAAACCGATCAAGGCGATGTCGACCAGCGCCGGATCTGTCACATGGGGCAGGCGCATGAACGTCGGCATACCGCCAAAACGCGGCATGGCGCTGGCGTCGATGGGCTGGAATTTTTCACCGGGTTTAGACGTAGGGTTCGACATGGGAGGCCTCAGGTGTTGTGTGGGTCGCAAAATCATGGACCGAAAGCGAGTAGGCGATCAACGGCTTTTGCGCAAGGACAAAAGGGCGCGTGCACCCTACAGCCGACCCTGCACAAACGCATAGTCCATTGATATTACAGGGCATGTGATGCGTCGCCGTTACAAATGCACAATAAATAATCACAAGAATGCCGAGTGATTAAAAAATACGCTTAATTGCGGGATGGAGAGCGTAGGAACAAGCAGGTTTGTCAGGAGCATCACTGGCAGCAGTGACACTCAGGTTTGGATTTTACGCGCAAAAGGGGGCCCGAATCTAAGAGCCCCCGCAGGTTTTCACCTACGGGGGCCGAGGGTTGTTCGGTGCAACAACGCCTCTCGGGCGGTGGAGTGAATCCATCATCCCGTGCCGAGAGCATGAACGCACCTGTGGCTCACGTCAACACATCTAAGCCGTTAAAAACATTGGACAAATGAAGGTCGTGATTAATTCGCGAGCAGTTTTGTGCGATTGGGTCGAGCGTGCTTGTGAGGGAAACGGGGCGGGGTGTTGAGCTAATGCGCAGAAATCATGAAGAAAAATGTGATTATAGCGGGTTTGTGACAATCTGGCCCGGTTCTTGCCTTTAGGGGGACGGTGCAACAACGCAGTTTCCTATTGGAGGAGTGATTTTATGAAGAAAACCATGAAAGCCCTGGCAGGCGCGGGCGCAATCGCCATTTCGGTGATGTCCGCCACCGCCGCTCAGGCCGCCGACACCATTAAAGTTGGTGTTCTGCATTCCCTGTCCGGGACCATGGCGATTTCCGAGACCACGTTGAAAGACACGGTCTTGATGATGATCGAAGAGCAGAACAAAAAAGGCGGCCTGT
>Ga0316204_10009745_pt1 | contig 12692 bp, 12 predicted proteins | sample 6monrhotite_MG_2_FD_205661 | JGI IMG/M metagenome (GOLD analysis project Ga0316204, IMG submission 205661) | Microbial mat bacterial communities from mineral coupon in-situ incubated in ocean water Damariscotta River, Maine, United States -... | ecosystem: Environmental > Aquatic > Marine >...
GGGTCGCGGGGATCCACCAGGGTGGCGGTGATGCCAAACCGGGGCAGGGTGTGGATGAACATGTTGTTGGACCCGCCGTATATGCGCGACGAGGCAACAATATGACTGCCCGCCCCCATCAGGGTCGATATGCCCAAAAACATAGCCGCCTGACCGCTGGCCGTACAAACCGCACCAACGCCGCCCTCTAAGGCCGCGATGCGTTCTTCCAGCACCGCCACCGTGGGGTTGGAAATGCGCGAATACAAATGCCCGGCCCGTTCCAGATTAAACAGCTCTGCCGCGTGATTGGTGTCGTCAAACACGTACGACGTGGTTTGATAAATGGGCACAGCACGGGCCCCGGTAGTGGGGTCGGGGCGTTGCCCTGCGTGCAGGCTCAGGGTATCGGGGTGCGGGAATTTTGACGAACTCATGGGAGGGACCTTCCTGATAATCTGCACTCACCGTACATGCGGCAAAAGGCTCCGTCCAGTATCGGATTATCGGGAATAATTAATGCGGGACGATGCCGTTGGATTATCAGATTTTCGGGGCAGTGAGTTGGTCCAAGCACTGCCCCCGGGGCTTCCAGTAAGTGCAGATAAGCAAACATCCATTCGGGCGGGTGATAAGGTCTGTCAATCACCCGAAGCGGACCTTTTTGCACTCTTTGTAATTCATGTCCTGGGGCTACGTCGTCAGTTCCTTTTCGATGGTTTCGATAATCTCTTGCACCTTGAACGGTTTGCTCAGGTATCCCTTGAACCCGGCAGCCATCCCTCGCTCGATGTCATTTTTCATGGCGGCGGCGCTAAGGGCGATGACGGGAATGTCTTTTGTTTCCTCTTGTTGTGAAAGCACTTTCATGGCGGCTATGCCGTCCATGCCCGGTAGATTGATGTCCATCAGGATCAAGCCAGGTTGATGCTCTTCGGCCATCGACATGCCCAATTCCGCATTATGGGCCGAGATCAGGGAAATACCGTCCATTCTGTCGATGATCGTCTCCATCAATTGCAGGTTGGCGGGGTTATCTTCAATGTATAGCACCGTGGCAGCGAAATTCTTTTGTTTCGGTTGTTGATCCGTTTTCGGGATTTCGATTTGCCCTGTCTGTTTTGCCGGCGTGTTCTTGATTGCAGGGAAATCAACCCAGAATGTGGAGCCCTTTCCGACCTCACTTTCAAAACCAATATGACCGCCCATCGCTTCAACAAGTTGCTTGGAAACCGTCAGGCCGACGCCAGTTCCTTCAATCTCACTGGCTTCCTTGCCAAGGCGGTTGAAGGGCTCGAACAATCCAGCTTGTTCTTCCCGGGCAATGCCTGAGCCTGTATCGGTAATGAAAATTCGTACAATATCCCCTTCTTTATCAAGACAACCAAACTTAACACTCCCCTTATCCACGTTGTATTTGATGGCATTGGAAAGCAAATTGATAAGCACCTGCTTGAACCGAGCAGGGTCAGTATTAATTAATTGGACTGATTTTTTTTCTCCGCTTAATTCAATCCCCCTTTTATCAGCTGCCGGCCTTAACATTTCCAGGCATTCACGGAAAAGATCGCTTGGCAAAACCGGTTCAATTGTCAGTTGGAGTTTTCCGGATTCGATTCGAGCCAAGTCAAGCACCTGGTCGATCAATCCCAGAAGATGCTGTCCTCCCTTTAAGATATGATCGACGCAATTCTTCTGTTCTTTCGTCAAAGATTCTTTGGGGTTGAATTCCAACATCTGCGCAAAGCCGAGAATGGCATTCATCGGGGTTCGAAGTTCGTGGCTCATGGATGATAGGAATTCAGATTTAGCTTGGTTGGCCTGTTCGGCCTCATCCCTTGCATCTACTAATTCTTTGGCCGCTTTATTGAATCCAGTAATGTCCGCAACCTCGGCAACGACGTGAGGCTCCCCATCCAGTTCAACAATTCGGCCGCTAATATTTGCGTCGAATTTTGAACCATCCGCCTTTCTTAAGCAGGTCTCAAAGCCGCTGACTGAACCGTGGAGCCTAAGTTGTTCGGTGTACTTCTCTTGATCTTCTGGATTGTCAAAGTAGTCGGGCGCAATTTTTCCGATGAGCTCTTCTTCTCGGTAACCTGCTATGTCGTACACAGCGGGGTTAGCAAAGGTAATTCTGCCATCTGACATATTTGTTATTGCGATGATGTTAGGGGATGCATCTGTAATTGTTTTGAACTGCCTGTTTGAATTTTCAAGTTCCAGAGTTCGTTCTGCTATCCGAATTTCAAGAGATTTTGCCAGTTTATTGAGTTGTTCCCCCGTCTTATTCTCCTCGATTAAGGCCGTATACATGCTTCGGTTTGATGATGCGACGGCGGCGACCAAAGCCCCGACAGCGAGCAACATAGAAAACAGATAGGTAACCCAGGTTGATGGCGACATACCGTAGGCCGCAATATCAATTCCCGAGCGAATGACCCCATTGACGCTAAGCCAACCGATAGTTCCAAACGATAATACGACGATCAGCGCCAGTCCTATCCCCCAACGCCAATTGAATAAGATTGTCGCAAGTGGAGCACATATGATTAGAAAAGGGATGCCACCGGCAGTAAGCCCGAACCGCGCAATGCCAACCACACCGATGAGATAGAAGAAAGCAATGACAGTTGCGGCTCGAACGGGATACGGAATTAAATGTCGAAACCAAGTAACGCACCATAAAACGATGGCGAAAAAAATGTGAGCGGCCATTAAAGGCTGCCAGCCAATTGCAGAAACCCTATATAAACTTCCCGCCAACGCCGGAACAGCCAAGACAGCAAAGGCAAGCAAGGTCCAGTTGCAGATGCGGTTGCGTGACGTTTCCAAATTATGGGTTAAGTCACTCAAAAGAAGTTATCCCTTCCTACGCGGGTGGTAAAAAAAGAAACGAGCGGCAACAAAACAACCACCAACCAACTGAATAACACTCTTTCAAAATAATCGACATAAAAAGAACAGGAGTGACTGCTTCTGGCTAACGAACCCCGCTTCAGCAATGATCTTGGCGGCGTCACTTAAGTGAATATTGTGCCAGCCCGGTCCGGGCGTTATGGTGTGCCGCCACAACAGAAGGGATACCGAACACATGAGCCGCAAGATCAATTCCGTTGCCGTCCTGGGCGGCGGCACCATGGGGGCTGGCATCGCCGGTTTATGTGCCGAGCGCGATTGCAAGGTGCTGCTTCTGGATATTTCCATGGAAGTTGCCGAAAAATCGTTGGAGCGCATCGTCGGCGGTCGGCCCCCGGCGCTGGATACGCCCGAAAAAGCGTCCAACATTACCCTTGGCACGCTGGATGACGACCTGGGCAAAATCGCCGATTACGACTGGATCTGCGAGGCGGTGATCGAGGACCTGGCCACCAAGCAGGCGCTGTTGCTTAAAGTTGAAGCGTTGCGCAAGGAAGGCTCGGTGGTGTCGTCCAACACGTCGGGAATTCCGCTGCGCGATATTACGAATGGGCTGCCCGAACGGTTGGCTTGTGACATTGCCATCACCCACTTTTTCAATCCGGTCAAGATCATGCGCCTGATGGAACTGGTGCCGGGCGAGGCGACCACACCTGATGTCATGGAGGCGTTTTCCGATTTTTGCGGCGGCACGCTGGGAAAGGGTGTTGTCTATGCAAAAGACACGGTTAATTTCATCGGCAACCGCATCGGTTGTTTCTGGATGCTGATGGGCCTGCACCGGGCCGACAAGGCGCTGGATGCGGGCGTTGATATGGAAACCATCGATGCCCTGATGAGCGGCCCGGTCGGCCTGCCACCTACGGGTTTGTATGGACTGGTCGATTTGATCGGCCTGGATGTGATGAATTTTGTCGGCAAGAACCTGGCCATCAACCTACCCAAGTTTGACAAGGGCGAAGGGTTCACTAACTTTCCCAAGCGGGTTCAGGACTTGTTCGACCGGGGCCAGCTGGGCCGCAAGACTGGCGGCGGTTTTTATCGGGTTCAACGCCTGGACGACGGCAGCAAAAAGAAGGAAACGTTCGATCTGCTTGCCGGTGACTGGCGTGCGGCGAGGGATATCACCCTGAAAAAAGAACATCGTGATTTAACGGCTTTGCTGGCCGATGATCCGCTGGGCTGGCTGGCTTGGGATATCATGGGCGAAACCTTGTGTTACGCCGCCGATCTGGTGCCGCAAATTGCCGACGACATCGTCAATATCGACCGCGCCATGCGCTGGGGCTTCGCCTGGACTCACGGCCCGTTCCAGATGCTTGATGCGCTGGGCCCCATCAAGGTGATCGAAAAACTGCAAGGCATGGAAGGCGAACTGCCCAAAATGCTGAAGGTTCTGCAAGACAGTGGTGCGACCCATTTTTACCGCAATGACGGCACAGAATACCTGGGTGCCGACGGCAAATATCATCCGGTGCCGGGGGAATAGGGGATCATGGAAGAGAAACGCATCGCGCCGAAGTGGCTTAAACCGGCGACCGAATACGGGCCGATCGTGATCTTCTTCATCGCCTATTACACGGGCGATCTGTTCATGGCGACGGGTGCGATCATGATCGCGACGCTGGTCGCGCTTGCGGTGTCCTACCTGTTTGAACGGAAAATTCCGATGATGCCGTTGGTTACGGCCATCATCATTGGCGTTTTTGGCGGACTGACAATATGGCTGAAAGATGAAACGTTCATCAAAATGAAGCCGACGATCATTCAAATCCTGTTCGGGTTGGCCCTGTTGGCAGGCCTGGCATTTGACAAGTTGTTTTTGAAATCCGTGTTGGGGGCTATCTGGGAATTACCGCGCGCGGCGTGGCGCACGCTGACACTGCGGTTTGCACTGTTTTTCTTTGTTATGGCGATCCTGAACGAGGTTGTCTGGCGCACTCAAACGACCGACTTCTGGGTTAATTTCAAAGTCTTCGGAATCATGGGCCTGACGTTTGTTTTCTTTCTCTTGCAGGCCTCTTTTGTTCAGGCGAACCTGAAATCACCGGAACCCCCTTCATCACATGATTAGGGTGATGCGCCAGCAAAACAGCAGCACGTCACAATTTTACCGTAATGACGGTACAGAATATTAACTTCGGGTAAGTTAGGTTCGGTGACGAACAATTGCTGCAAGGTTAAACGGGTACGTACAGTGTTTCGAACGGGAACATTTTCCAGGCTGGGATTATTCCTTTGGCTGATGGCTGTCATGGCCGTGGGGCCAATGGCGCATCGTCATGTGACGGACGCCAGCGTGGATGCCGCCGTCGCCCATTCGGGGGGGCATTCGCACGATTACAATGGCGGCACGATTGATCTGGATATTAAGGGCGCGGAACGCGCTGATGTCCCGGGCCCAAACCATTCTCATTCGGATTTATCCCTAGATCACCTTCATGATTCGTGGATTTACCTGACCGCAACGATCGCTCCCGGTGCGGACTTATTCACCCTTCCGGATCATGTGGATCCACGCTTCCCCCCACAAAATAAACCGCCGCAACTTAAAAAGCCGCCCCGGATACCCTTGACAGGTTGAAACGCGGGCCGCCGTGCGCGGCCTTGCAATGTTAATTCTTCCAACGATCAAGGAAATTACCATGGTTCCTTTTATTCGGGGTATGGGCATACGTGCCGTGCCTAACCGATTTGCGTGCACTGTTTTGTTTGCGGTGTTCGGTCTGTTTCTATTTGCTTTAACACTGTCAGACGCCCTGGCCCACGGTGTCGCCCTGGGCGACAAGGGGTATATTCAGGAAAGTTCAGGCGTGCTTTTTGCACCCTTTGTCTATCTGGGTGCCAAACACATGATGACGGGATATGACCACCTGTTGTTCCTGTTCGGCGTCATCTTCTTTTTGTACCGGCTTAAGGATGTCGGCATTTATGTGACGTTGTTCGCCGTGGGTCATACGGTGACCCTGTTAACCGGTGTTTTATTCAACATCAGCATAAATGCTTTCATCATCGATGCGATCATCGGGTTATCGGTGGTCTACAAGGCGCTCGATAACATGGGGGCGTATCAGCGGTGGTTTGGCGTGCAGCCCGATACCAAAGCCGCGACCCTGGTCTTTGGCCTGTTTCACGGATTTGGACTGGCGACCAAACTTCAAGACTTTGAAATCTCGCCCGATGGCCTGATGGCAAATCTTGTCGCCTTCAATATCGGCGTTGAACTCGGCCAAATTCTCGCCCTCGCGGGCATCCTTATCCTGATGGGGTTCTGGCGGCGAACGTCCAGTTTCTGGTCGCACGCCTATACAGCCAACGTCGCCTTGATGGTCGCCGGTTTTGTTCTGGTCGGCTATCACCTCACCGGTCTTATGATCTCCTAATTACAGGGAACTCTATTATGTACAATGCAAACAAACCCTCCGCTCAAGACTTGCCGTCAACCGGCCAGCTTTTGAAATCCACCATTATCGCCATCGGTATTGCTGCCGTTATTCTTGTCACGGCAATCCTTCCGGGAGAATACGGGATCGACCCGACCGGTGCGGGCCGTCTGCTTGGCCTGACGCAAATGGGCGATATCAAAAACCAACTGGCAGAAGAAGAAGCGGCAGAGCAACAAGTCGCCGTGAACACGCCACCCGTTTTGGCCCCGGTCCTTGAGGTCAAGGCCGTTCAGCCTGAGCCAATTGTAGCCAAGGTCGTTGCCATTCCGGTGGTGAAGGCTAAGCCTGTTATTGAACCCACCGTCACCACCGTGGCAGAGCAAGTCGTTGCCGCTGTTTCCGCCGAGCCCGTTCGCAGCGATGTGATGACCATTAAACTGACCCCCGGACAAGGAGCCGAAATCAAGCTGGAAATACTGAAGGGCAAGACGGTCAAGTTTCACTGGACCGGTAATGGCGGCAAGGTCAATTTCGACACGCACGGTGACCCTTACGGCGCGCCGCGAGATTTTTATCACGGTTATGGCAAGGGGCGCGGTGTACTGAGTGATGAAGGCGAACTCGTGGCCGCCTTTGATGGCAAGCACGGCTGGTTCTGGCGCAACCGCAGCAAGCAGGACGTCACCGTTACCCTGCGTGTGGAAGGCGATTATATCGCCATCAAACGGGTTATTTAACCGCTGGGCCTCTCGCGCAATCGGCGCGGGAGGCCTTTTTGGCAATGCCCTAGGCCATATCGAAAAGCAGAAATTCCGAATTTTCTGTGGCCGTAACTTTAAGGCTTTTTTCGTTCTGTATCGCCGCCCCGTCCCCCTTGGCTAGGGATTGTGTGTTCAGGGTTACAGTGCCGCGCACGACCTGAAGCCAAAGGCTGCGACCCGCAGCGACGTGATGTGTGATCGACGTCGATTTCGCCATTTTCGCAGCATATAGATCGACCGACTGGTTGATCGCAATCGATCGGTCCCGACCGTCGCGTGACCCGACGAGGACCAACCCGCTGTCACCTTCGCCAAGATCAAAATGATCTTGCGCGTAGCTGGGGGGCAGGTTTTTCTTCTCGGGTAAAATCCAGATTTGCAGAAAATGAACCGGGTCCGTATTCGAATTATTGTATTCGCTGTGTCGAACCCCGGTTCCGGCGGTCATGCGCTGAACATCGCCGGGTTTAATGGTGGTTTTCTTTCCCATGCTGTCTTTGTGCCGAAGCTCGCCTTCAAGGACGTAAGAGATGATCTCCATGTCTCGGTGCCCATGGGTATCAAAGCCGCTTCCGGGGCCTACTTTATCTTCGTTGATGACCCGAAGGGGGCCAAGCCCCATATGCTTTGGGTCATGGTAATCGGCAAACGAAAATGAATGTTTGCTGTTCAGCCACCCGTGATCGCCCGTTCCGCGATCTTTTGATTTTCGCACTGTAATCATGTGTCGTCCTTCAGGCTGGTCACTCGTAATTGATTTCTTCTGGTCTATGTTTCAGTCTTGTAGCCGTTCCCTGAGCACATATTTCTGGATCTTGCCGGTCGAGGTCTTTGGCAAAGGCCCGAAAACAACTTTGGTCGGGGCCTTGAAGTGGGCCATGTGGTCGCGGCACCAGCCGATGATACCGGCCTCGGTTATATCGCTTTCGCTGCCGGGTTTGGGGGTGACGAAGGCGCAGGGGGTTTCGCCCCATTTTTCGTGCGGGGTGGCGATCACGGCGGCTTCCATGACCAGGGCGTGCTTGTACAGGCATTCTTCTATTTCCAAAGACGAGATGTTCTCGCCGCCCGAAATAATCACGTCTTTTGAACGATCCTTGATTTCCACATAACCGTCGGGGTGGACAACGCCCAAATCTCCGGTGTGGAACCAGCCGCCCGAAAATGCGGCGTCCGAGGCTTCGGGGTTTTTAAGGTAACCCTTCATCACCGTATTGCCGGCCAGCATCAATTCGCCCATAGTCTCGCCATCGGCGGGAACCGGGTTCAGGGTCTCGGAGTCCAGAATCGCCTGATCGAACAGGGTCGGGTAGCGGACGCCCTGGCGGGACATTTTTTGCGCCTTGGAATCCAGGCCCAGATCCGCCCAGTCGTCTTGCCAGGCGCAGTAGGTGGCCGGGCCATAGCTTTCCGTCAGGCCATATAAGTGGGTAACCCGAAACCCCATGCGTTCCATGCTGGCGATCACAGCACTTGGCGGTGCCGCACCCCCGGTTGCGACCTCGACGGTTTGATCGAATTTTGTTTTCATGTCATCAGGAGTGTGAACCAGCATGTTCAGGACAACCGGCGCACCACACATGTGGGTGACCCGGTGATCGGCGATGGCCGGGAAAATTTGTGCCGGGTCGGTTTCGCGCAGGCACACGTGTGTGCCGCCCACGGCGGTCACCGCCCAGGGGTAGGTCCAGCCATTGCAGTGGAACATGGGCAGGGTCCACAAATAGACCGAATGATGGTTCAGGCCAAACACCATGGCGTTGCTCATGGCGTTGAGGAAGGCACCCCGGTGGTGATAAACCACACCCTTGGGGTTGCCCGTGGTGCCTGAAGTGTAATTCAGCGAAATCGCCTGCCATTCATCGTGCGGCGGGGTCCACTGGAAAGCCGGATCGCCTTCGGCCAGGAACGCCTCGTAGCCCATGTCGCCGATCAATTCGCCGCCCTTAGCCAAAGGATCGTCGATATCAATGACCAGGATTGGCCGGTCGATGATGGCGAGCGCCTCCTTGATGACCGATGAAAACTCCCGGTCGGTCAGCAGCACTTTTGCTTCGCCGTGATCAAGAATGAACGCCAGCGTGGGCGCATCCAGCCTGAAGTTGAGCGCATTGAGAACGGCGCCGCACATGGGGATTCCGTAATGGGCTTCGAGCATGGCCGGGGCATTGGGCGACATGACGGATACCGTGTCGCCCAGGCCAACGCCGCGTTTTTGCAAGGCGCTGGCTAATTTGCGGCAACGGGCATCGAACTGCGCCCAGGTGCGGCGCAGGTCACCGTGGATCACCGCCGTTTTGTGGGGGTAAACGCCAGCGGCCCATTCAAGGAAACTGATCGGCGACAGGGGCCGGTAATTGGCCGGTCGTTGCTGAAGATCACGTTCATACATGTTGTCGGTGTTGCTGCCGTCTGTGGCCAAGGTCGTTCTCCCGGATTATTTGTGATCCTAATATTGCAGATATCGACTTTCCCTGAAAGTATGACCGTCGAATTCAATTCAAATAATAAACAGAGGGCGAACGGATCATGACAGGGCAACTAACAGCGGATCTAACGGGCCGAACGGCGCTGGTGACCGGGGCTTCAAGCGGGCTGGGGCGGCGGTTTTCCTGTGCATTGGGGGCCGCGGGCGCCGACGTTATTGTCGCGGCCAGGCGGGCAGACCAATTGGCGAAAACCGTCGAACTGGTGAAGGCCGCTGGCGGTACGGCTCGTGCCGTGGAACTGGATGTGGCCGACGGGGCCAGTGTGGAAGCGGTGTTTGAAGAAATTGGTGCCGTCGATATCCTGGTCAACAATGCCGGTGTCGCCTCGACCAAGAAGATACTCGAGTGGACGGAAAAAGACTGGGACTTCATCATGGATGTCAATCTGCGCGGGGCCTGGATGGTGGCTAATGCCGCTGCCAAGGCCATGGTCGCGGCGGACCGTGGCGGCAGTATCATCAATATAGCCTCCATCGCCGGAGAGCGGGTCGGCAAGGGAATCATGCCCTATACGGTGTCCAAGGCGGGTGTCATCCAGTTGACCAAGGCCATGGCGCTGGAATTGGCGATCCATAACATTCGCGTCAACGCCATCGCCCCCGGCTACATCATTACCGATATCAATCGGGATTACCTTGAAGGGGACTTTGGCGAAAAGATGAAACGCGGCATTCCGCAACGGCGGTTTGGCGATCCTGAGGATCTGGATGGGCCGCTTCTGTTGCTGGCATCCGATGCGTCGGGTTTCATGACCGGATCGGTGATTGCCGTAGATGGCGGCCATTTGGTTGGCTCCATGTAAGGCGCCTGTCCCGCACATTTCTTGAAAGACCCCTACATAATGAAGCTGTGTTTCCTGTCGATCCTGGCCGAACCGGGAACCTACGAGCCGTCGCTGTATGACAGCATGGACGGGGGCGACAATGAATGTATCTGGATCGAAAATACCTTCGGTCATCTGCCGGGGTTGACGATCCAGGGGTACCGGGTGGCGATGGGTGAGGCGGTGCCGGACCCCGGTGATGGCGATATTTTTATCCTGGGCGGCAGTTACAATTCGATCCATGACGGGTTCCCCTGGCAGGCTGAAATATACTGCTGGCTCGATAAACTTCGGGCGACGGGGAAACCGTTGTTGGGTATTTGCGGCGGTCACCAGATGATGAGCCACTTGCAGGGTAGTCCCGTTGAATTCCTGTCAGGCGGTGTCATTGCCGGGACTGAAGCTGTGACCTTAAGCAAAGACGGTCCGGCATCGCCCCTGATGGACGGGCTTGGGCCATCGCCCAGGTTCCACTTTGGTAATCAGGAACATGTTACGCAGGTGCCCCCAGGCGCCCGCGTGCTGGCCAGCCATGAGCGGAACCCCATCGCGGCCCTTGATTATGGGGACGGTTGGTTTTCGACCCAGTTTCATCCCGAAGCTAAGGTTGAAACGCTCAAGGCCGCGTGGCGTTTAAGCAAGCCCGAATATATGAAAAATTATACCGAAACGCAGGACGGTTTTCGCCTGGTCAATAATTTCCTCATGATGTTTCAATAACCCGCCAGGCCATAAACAACAAAAACCCACCGTTGGCCACGAGTATCACCGGCGCGACCCCGCTCATGATGGCGCTCCAGCGCGCCGCCGCCAGGTGCCCGACCACGCCGACTGCCAGCAGGGCCGGAACTGTGCCCAGCGCGAACGCGGCCATGGCGAAGATGCCCGCCAACGCGTCTCCCGTTGACGCCGCGGCCGCCAGCGCCCCGTAAAGCAAGCCACACGGCAAGAAGCCCAGCGCCAGGCCAAGCCCGTAGCCGCGCCAGCCGGTGGGCCGATCCAGCAAGGGGCGGGTCAGGCGGCCGATTGCCCCTGCGAATATGGCCGGTCGAGAGCCGGTCAAGCCGGGAAGCGTGACCTTCAAGCCGCGTAGTGCGTAGCCCAGAAAAAACAGGGCGGCGAAAACCAGCAGGGCGGCACCCAGGTATTTCAATCCGCTGACGGTAATGATGCCGCCCGATAAAACCGCAGCGATGCCGCCCAGACCACTGTAGGTTGTGATGCGGCCTAGGTGGTAGGGAGCCAGGGCTGCACCGGTCAGGCGATGCATTTCGGTCATAGTCGACGCCGGTTCGCCTTGTAAACGAGATGTCACTTGGGACAACACAAATGGGCCACACATGCCCATGCAATGAGCAACACTGCCGGCCAACCCGGTTAAAAACAGGGCGCTGATGGTGGCGCCATTATCTATGGCGATGGCTTTGCATTGGGCATAGCCCGTAGCGAGCAAGTTGACGAGATCTTGTTCTGACATGCTGTTTTGGGCCCGAATTTCATCTAATCAGTTGTAAAATATGAAGTAATAAAAAAAATAGGTATTCCCTTACCTATTTTGTTGAAATATCTGTCAAGATCATTTACCTAATCATTTGTGTGTTTAAGGCCCCTGATTGCGACACGGGAAACTTTAGAACACTATTGTATTCTTTCGCCATATTGTTACACTTTGCAGCCTATTCGGAACATCAAAAACGGAGCCTGACAATGACCGATCAAAACGGTCCACCATCGTCCGCACAAGCAAATTCAACGCACGACATTCCAACCTATCAAGATGCCGCCATCAAGAACTTCATGGTGGCGACAATTTTCTGGGGTGTCATCGGGATGTTGGTGGGGGTCTTGATCGCCTTTCAATTGGCCTTCCCGATGCTGAACCTGGACCTGGAATGGACATCGTTCGGGCGGTTGCGTCCGGTCCATACGTCAGCCGTAATTTTTGCATTTGGCGGTAATATTTTGATCGGGTCGTCGTTGTATATCGTGCAGCGAACCAGTCGGGTGGCGCTGTTTGGTGGTTCTGGACTGGTCAATTTCGTGTTCTGGGGCTACCAGCTCTTCATTGTCATGGCGGCGCTCAGCTATGTGCTGGGGTATTCACAAAGCAAGGAATATGCAGAACCGGAATGGTTCATCGATCTGTGGCTGACGGTTGTCTGGGTGGTCTATCTTGTGGTGTTTGCTGGCACGGTATTCATTCGCAGGGAATCTCATATTTATGTGGCCAACTGGTTCTTCCTGGCGTTCATTGTTACCGTCGCCATGTTGCACATCGTCAATGGTCTGGCGGTACCTGTTTCCTTCACCGGGGCTAAAAGTTATATCCTGTGGA
>Ga0316204_10009747_pt1 | contig 12689 bp, 13 predicted proteins | sample 6monrhotite_MG_2_FD_205661 | JGI IMG/M metagenome (GOLD analysis project Ga0316204, IMG submission 205661) | Microbial mat bacterial communities from mineral coupon in-situ incubated in ocean water Damariscotta River, Maine, United States -... | ecosystem: Environmental > Aquatic > Marine >...
AAATGCGGTTTCCGTCCTGGAGATGCTGCGCCTATGGCTGTTGTGGAGCTTGTAGATCGTCAAGATCAAGCTGAAGCATAAGTAAGCGCATATCGTAAACAGAGGCGCGCGTGTTAACAAAGCGCGTGCACTCACGACATAACCTCCACAGAAGCGCATGATATCGAATGAGGCGTGTACTAGCGATACAACCTCCGCAGAGGCACACATGCAAAACATCATCGATACACTCATCATCATCGCCACGTCAATCCAGCAAAATTTTACTTTCATCTTGTTATTGTTATTCGTGCTCTGGGTTGTTCATTTTATCAATCAAGCTTCACACTATCGTTTAAATAATTTTGGTATTTATCCACGATCCCCTAAGGGGATTCCCGGTGTTTTTATTTCGCCATTTTTGCACGGTAATACAAGCCATTTAGTTGTGAACAGTTTGATGTTATTTGTGCTTGCAACGATGGTGTTAATCAATGGCCGACCAACTTTTTATTCGGTATCTATAACAATTATTTTAATTAGCGGGACTTTAACCTGGCTGTTTGGAAGGCCCGGCGTACATATTGGTGCAAGTGGTTTGATTATGGGGTACTGGGGGTATTTGATTATTAATAGTTATCAACATCCAACTTTTTTAACAATTATTATCGCTATAGTTTGTCTTTATTACTTTGGCGGCATGTTCGCAAATCTCTTTCCTCGAGACAAACGTATTTCCTGGGAAGGTCACGTCTTTGGCTTTATTGCAGGTATCGTAGCAAGTTTTATATCACTCTGAAATTTAAAACCCCTCTAGTATTCTTATCTCGTTTTAACTTTTTTTCTGCGACTTGTCCCGCGACTATTCTTGCATTGTGGATATTTGTATAAAACCCCGTATACCAAACTATTATTTTTTTGGGTATTGTGTTTCTCCATTAAACGCAAGGAGGTTTTAGGTGAAACAAGTATTTACATTACCATCACTATCAGCAGATGAACTGCATGTGCTTCACCACAACGTAGGTATTGAGCTTGTTGGAAAAGAAGCGCTTAGTTTTCTTTCTACACTTTTTCAGACAGTCGATGCTTATCAAAATTTAGCAATGGGGATGAACCCTAAGAGAATTAAGCGGTATCGTTCAGAGCTCGTGTTAGTGAACGATGATCTTCACAAAATTCACCATTTAGTGAAGCGTATGAGGCAACACAAAGAACGTTATGCTTGGAATTTTAATCTCAGCAATCATCTTTCTCAGGATCAGTTTTGGAAAACACAAAATCTACAAGGAAATTTAAAATTCGAATGGAATAATATAGGACATTATTCTTATTACTCTAGTGAAGATCTTACATTTCTCAGTGCAGTTGTATTTCCTAAACTAGCATCCTATCTATCAATGCTCACGATGGAGCTTTCAAGCGTTAATCGTGGAAAATACAGACGATTTCAAAAAGAGATAAATCAGTTAGATCTTTATGTTGCTTCATTAAAGCAGTCATTTGAGTTAGAGCAAGCAAGGTTGGCGCGAGCGATGCTGACTCGGTTGCAATTGGCTGCTAAATATCAAAGTCTGAATTTTGATGATGTGATGTTTGATTTTTCGGAACAATTAAAAACATGTGGTTTTCAACTTGATTCGGTAAGCACTTTAGGAAGACGCCCCTATGAAGCAGCAAGTAGAGGACTAACACCAAAGCATTTTTATCAGTTCCATTCATTCATTCAACAACATGGCGATAAAGGAATGGTATCTGATTTGCAAAAATTACCTTGGGTGAAGCAAAGACACTATGTTTACAATCAGAAAAAGAGATCCTGGGAAGTGGGTCCTAATATCTTTGGAGGAGGAAATATTCCTCGCTCGATTGGGTGGCCAAAAAGACTTTTTCGTGGAAGAAATGCACGCCATCAAGCGTTTCATGATGTAACAAAGCTTATAGAGATTCGATTATTATCCAATGCTGTAAAAAAAATGCAAAGTCAGTTAAGGCAAGTACTTTTGAGTGGGCTGGATTCAGAAAAATTACAGTTTCATAAGGCAGGTTTTTATTTGGTTCAGAATGAGCATGGAAGGATTGCAGCGCTTAGAAAGAACTTAAATAGATTTATGCATTCAAAATCAAGGCGTGTATTACAGGCCTATCAAGATGAATTAATTCAAGTGGTGGAAGCTATTCTTTTGTCGCAATTAACTGTGTTGCAAGGTGCGCATGATTCGTTAGTACGTATTATCAATGATGCAGAAAAACTTGATTGTATTATGCAACTTGCCGAAGATGTTTCTGAAACTATGGTCTTGTTGCCATCAGATCATGTCTTAGTTTTACAAGCACTTCAGCTACAAAAAAGTGTTCGTGAAAAGGTTGCCAGACATAAACTGGATGCCTTTTCTCTAGATATTAGAGAAGTGAACTTTCAAAAACGTGCTGTATATGACGGAAAAGGCGTGGTATATGAGATAGCTGATCGTGAGGTAGTGCATAATTATTTTGTAAAAATGACAAGACATCTTTCGCCAGAACAATCAGAGGCCCTTTGGTTTGTTGCTAGAATTTTAACGGGGGAACACTACCAAATTGGTCGTCACATTACGTATGATGACATTTATACAGCAATGGATCTATGCTTTGATAATCCGGGGCCTGTTGTACAAGATATTTTTGAAATCTTTATTGCACCTTCTGTTTATACGACAGATGGTGTTGCTTATCAATTGCTAGTGAGTTGTGAAGATCGAATAGGACAAGATAAACGAAGTCGCCTTTTAAAACAATTAGGGCAAAGGCAAAAAGAAGCTATGTTTGTTGCATTGCGGCAGCTTTTTGAAACAGACTTGGCTCTCAATGAGCAGAGTATCGTTATTGTTGATTCCAGAGAAATTCCATTAGGTGAATTTATCGCAATGCTCAGCGTATTAGAAAAGTCATCACTTAATACACTTGCTATACAGTATCTCAGTCATTATCAAGGTGATCATGAAAAATTGTGGCGGCTTTTTGGTGTTATGCCAAAATCATATATTATTGCCTATGCCCTAAAGCGCCTGTCATATCTATTAGAGCATGGCGATTGTCAATCGATTATAGATAGTCCCTGTTTGATAGCACTTCAGAGCGCTATGCTTGAAAAAGATGTGCAGGTTAACCAATTGCTAGCGCAGTTTATAGCAAGATTTACAATCAATTTGAAAAATATTTCAGCGCTCAGGATGCTAGTTCATCGGTTTGGGGGAGAATCAATAAAACTTATTTTAGAAGAAAAGATTGAAAGTTTTTTATTGCAACATTTTATTCAAGCACTTCACTCCAATGATGTTAATGCTATTAATAATCTTAGCGCCTACTTAAGTCAGCACGAAGTGTTTCCTAGCTCACAATTTGCCAAAGACCAACTTGCACTGCAGTTACAGTACATGCCGCATGAAGCTTGGACGGAGAAACATCATGCTTTGCTTGATACATTGGTCGAAGTTGATCTTAGGCAAGTATATTTAACGCAGCTATTACGTCGAGTCTTATTTGATCGTCAATTTTCTTCGGGGTATGGACATCTTCTTCCTGGGCCAGAGGATTTTATGGGATGTTATGAAGTAATGACGGCAGCTGGATTTAAGGAAATATGCCAGGAAGCACTAGAATATTTTTCAGCACAACAGCAGATTGATAATCTAAGTGGATTTCGTGTGCTTGCGAATTTATTGATGCATGATTTAGTAGCCACGTTAGACTTTGAAGATCTTCATTCAGAAATGAAAGTGTTATTAGTTCGTTTTAAGCAACAGCTTAATGTAGAGATGTTGGCACGAGAAATTATCCATCTTATCGATCAAAGACAAATCGATATCGCAAAAGAAAAATTGAGCTGGCTAAAAGATACCTTGTTGTACTACACCTCTATTGAGGACAAAAAAAGTTGTGCTGAAATTAAACGAGCTATCGAAAAAATAATTGAAAATATGAGTGATAGAGTTCGATGTGCTCCTACAGATAAGCAATGGCTTGATCCAGACACCGCAGGTGGTCTTCTAGGAGTCATGCCCGAGATTGATTCTGTGGCGCTACTGCGTTGGCGGTTAGAAAATCACGATCTTTTGTTGGGTTTGGTGACTAGGTTACAGCAAGAAATATGGTATGTGGGCAATGGTAAATCGACGGTTCTTTCTTCAATGCCTCTATTTTTAGAGGCTATTCGAAGAGGAGAACTTAATTTAACGACTGGTCAAAGGCAAGATCTGGTTACAGCCTTAGGAAGTATTATTGAAGGGGAACAATTCACGACCCTACCAGAACCTGCAAAAATTGTTTTGACTGCATTAATGCAATTGTTACTCAATAAAGACAAAGTAGAAAATACAAGTGTTCTTCTAGAGTATAAGCAAGTTTCAACGGAAAAGGAGGTCGAACCTGAGCCTGTTGAGACAAGAAAAGGCAGTGTTCCCGCATTTATCGTTGATGGTTTGGAAGTAGTGAGTCAACAAATTATTATGGATTTACAAAACGATGGGGTGAACGAAACGTCAATACGTTTAATGAAAGACGTCTTTTTAGCAAGTAGAGGCTCTCAGTCTTTAAAAGAAGCTGTCGCAAATGATCTATTGCTATACATGAAGACTTTGTTTTCAGAAATTATTAGGGAAGAAAATACCCCATTGCGAAGAAAGGCCGCTCTGCGATTATTAGACGTCATGAGATGGGCAGTTAGTAAAGTTGATCCATTGCCTAATTTCCCATTTGTTTTTCTTATACAGCGTTGGGATCAAATTGAGCTAACTATCAATCGATCGGCATTGTCTTTGAAAGATCTATATACAAACGCAAAAAAAGAATTCCCAGAGCTCAATGAATTTTTGCTGCAAATTATTGATGGTGATTTCCTAGATGACACAACACGTGAAGAGTGGATTGCATTTTTAGGGCAGGTTCTATTGCCTTATCTGGAAAATTCTAGCAACCAACTTACTCCGCAGTTATCAGCAGCGCTATCATCATTTTATCGCCTATTAAAAAACGATGCTTCTGAAGAAGATCGTCGACATGTTATTGCTTATGGGAAGCATTATAACAATGTAGTTGCAGGGAGTATTCACCATACACAATCCGTTCGAATAGGTCAGCAGATAGAAGAAGGTGCGCAGAAAGCGGCACGACTCAGTGATAATCATGTTCAACCTTCAACTAGCACACGAGGGGCATGACATGGCCAGTAGTAGTGATGAAAAAGAGGTGATGGCTTTAGTTGACAGTGAATTTTTATCATTTCGTATGAGTGAATCAAAAAAAGATAAATATTCACGACATTGTTTTTTCAATGGCGCTAAATTTTTTGGTAAAAATCTTGCTGCTTACACAGCTGGACTCTCTATCAGTATTATTATGAGAATTGTAATATCCGCCTTTAATAAACAAGAACCAGCATTGCTTAAATCAGATAATGGTACTGAATTAACTTATACAGATATCATTGGTTGTGTAACGAGTTTACTGCTTTGTAATTTTCTAATAAAACCAGCCCAAACGCGCATGAAGGAATTCTGCTGCTCCCCAAAATTATTAGCGCGGGCTGTCGTAAGAAATGCGATTCCATTAATGATCGCATTGTCTTTAATTTTTTTAGTTAAGTTTATAGATGTATCTGCTAATGGCCCTGATCATGTGATTCCTGGTCCCAAAGGTCATCGAATTATTGAAATCAGTGATTTTGTAGGCGGTATATTGTTATTGCTTTCCTTCCATACACTGGATCGATTGTTAGAAAAGCGATGGACGAGCAATCCCTATGAAGATCCCGATTTTTCACAATCCATTCCATTAACTCAGAATCTATCCGTAAACACATATGGATAGTACAAATTTCAAGAGGATATGTTATGTCAGGCGAAAAGAAATTTTTAACGGTTACTAAAGAAGCTTTTAGAAAGGCATGCGTAACAATATGTGATGAAAAGGCGGTTAAAGCAAGCGACCTGCAGCTTTTTCCTGAAGAGCTTTTATGTCAAACGCTAGTAAATTTGGTTGATTATTTTGAACAGCAGGGTGTAAGCCATGAGAAAGAACGAGATGCTATATCGACATTGAAAGCAGAACTGCAAGATGAGGATATTTTAGTAGTTGATATGCTAAGTACACTCATGCGAAATATTGAAGCTATTCCACCTGGGTGGTTTAGTCGGGGTCTGGTTTACCAATCTTTTATGGCGATATTAACGCTGCCAAGGTTTCAGGCTACAACGCTACACCGTCAATCTTTAATGACTATCAAAAGTCTCAAGAAAGAGAATCAGTCCTTGCGCGAACGCTTAGAGAGAGAAGTCGGTCTGAGCGCACAAAGCGCAGATGAAAGACAAGATCTCATGCTAAGCGCTAGATTAGCACGCCCTTCTTTATTTGCAGGCATTCCTGCAGCTAAACCAGCAGAGACAGTTATCACCACGTTGGCCAATGCTGGATATACAGGATAGGTAAGATATAACAGGCGAATTGCAATATATTTTTAACATCGTTTAGATGATTTTAAAAAGAAAACCGAACTAAAAATAATTTCACGAAGAATTTTAAACTAAGGGCTAACTGCTGCAGTGTCAAAAGATAGTGATGATGTGCTTGTACAGCAGGCATAAAGGGTATTTATGTTTTAGGACTTAGGCTCGGTTCGTTCCTCATCAAGCAAAGAATATTGATATGAATTTAGGGGGAGGTTTCCGCCACCTATAACAAAATTATATCTGGCGGATATAGCACTTGAAGTATCTATTTCCGCCACTTATAATGATTCTATCAGTGGCGGTTTTTTTTTGTTTCTGGAAAAATCTGCCAAAGTCAACTGGGATTGGAGTAATGCGCATGCTGATAGGCCGAGAAAGAGAAAAGAGTCAAATTTTAGAGCTCTATGAGAGTAAACAAGCTGAATTTTTAGCGCTATATGGACGACGACGAGTTGGTAAGACGGTATTAGTGAGAGAAAGCTTTATAAGCTGCGATAGCTTATATTTTGAGTTAACAGGACAAAAGAAAATGAAGTTGGCGAAGCAGTTGAGCAATTTTGTGAAGGCTTACCAAAAAACATTTTATCCCAAATTAAAGATCATGCCTCCAAAAACTTGGTCTGAAGCATTTGGAATGTTGACAGATGCTATAAATAAAACTGATAAAAAAGTTGTAATTTTTCTCGATGAATTGCCGTGGCTTGCCGGCAGAAAATCAAATTTAATGTCTGCATTGGATTATGTTTGGAATACAGAGTGGGTTAAATGTCCACGAGTAAAATTAATTGTATGTGGATCGGCTGCATCTTGGATGATAAAGCATATTATTAGTGATAAAGGTGGACTGCATAACCGTACAACGGACACAATGTTATTGAAACCTTTCACGTTAACGGAAACAAAATATTTCTTGGCGGAGAAGAATATCACGTTGAGTTTAATTCAGATATTGCAAATATATATGACAATGGGGGGTATTCCATACTATCTTAATCTAATAAAATCTGGAAAATCTGCAACCGAAATAATTAGTACGCTGTGTTTTCAAGAAAATGGTTTGTTATTTAATGAATTTGATAAGTTGTTTGATTCATTGTTTGATGATTCAGAGGTATATAAAGAGATTATTAGGATTGTAGCTAGCAAGCGTTACGGCATTGAGAAACGAAATTTATTAAAGCAGGCTAAATTTTCAACTAGTGGAGGGCGATTTAATGTACGTTTAAATGAGTTGGTAGAAGCTGGATTTATTAAGAGAATGATCCAAAATAAAAAAAATGAGGAATACTATCGAATTATAGATGAATATAGCTATTTTTATTTGAAGTGGATTTTGCCGATGAAAGATCAGTTGCTCCTGGATAACGTTAATCAATATTGGCAGCTCCAAATGCAAACAAGTAGTTGGAAAAGTTGGGCAGGCTATACGTTTGAAACAATTTGCTTGAAACATGCTAATAAACTTATTGAGAAACTTGAGCTCAGCAGTTTAGTTATTGGCGCAATTCCTTGGCGATTCATTTCTAATAAAAACCCTAATGAGAATGAAAGTAACGGCGCCCAAATCGATTTGATATTACAGAGAAATGATGGTTCGGTAACATTGTGTGAAATTAAATTTAATTTAAAAGAAATCATTATAGATAAAACATTCCGCGCCAATTTATTAAATAAAGTGGCAGCGTACCGAAAAACTACGAAGATTGATGAACATGTTTTTATTGTCATGGTTACTTGTGCAGGCGTAAAGAAAAACAACTACGCAAAAGAGCTTTTAGCTGATCAATTAGTTTTAGCGGATTTATTTGAATAGTTAGAATTTGTGAATAACGTCGTATTAATTATGCCTGGGAATTGCAATTATCTTTAATGCACGATAGGGTAATCTCATTGATTCACTTATCGAATGATAAGCAATGAGCACGAGTCGAAAAGATTGGAAGGGGTATGTTTTTTACTGCTAGCGCAATTAATGGTTGGCGTTTGTATCGTTGCCTCTAAATCCCTATTGAAGAGCACGCCGGCTATCACTATTTTGACTATTCGTTTTAGTATCGGTTTTTTGTTTTTGTTATTTATTCATTTTCTATCAAGTAAGGATAAGCTTGCTCCCTTAAGATCGTTGTCGCGAGTTGATTGGACATTCATAGTTGCTCAAGCACTCTGCGCCGGTGCATTTTTTAATATACTTGTTTTATTTGGATTAAAATATACAACTGCTGGTGTTGTAGGTATTATCACGAGTGCTTTACCTGCTATCGTGGTTATTTTTTCAATTATTTTTTTAAAAGAACGTCTCACTTCTAAAAAGCACAAAATCTCTCCAGCTTTGGGCGCCACAAATGCTGCCACATAACACTATTAACAAAATTTCTGTCAGTGGGTGCAGCTTTTTACGGTCGATTCTTGGGTCTTGCAACTCATCAAAATGAGCGAGGAACTCCGGCTTCTTACTTGAAGGCATCGTTAACTCCTTGTTTTTATAAAACAAAGAGTCTAAACAATATCCTTACTTAATTCATGATTTTTAATGGGACAGCCCTGAAATTGGGTAATATTACCCATATTCATTCATATATCAGTACGGTTATTCTTAACTGTGACAGAGATAATCCTTGTCCATCTTTTGTGTTGAATAATTAAGGGGATGAATATTATGAGAGATTTTTTGGTAGTTATGGTTAATGCGGCAGCGGCTGGTATTAGTATTGCATTGATACCTACGACAGGGCCAGTTGGCCCATTAGCCACAGTGACAGCCCCTCAGCCGCTTGGGGTACGTTTGCCGGTCTGGCATGGCGTTTGACAGTTGGACAAGCGCCTGAGAAGCGAGAAGTGGTCCCTAAGCAGCCTGGAGTTGTATCGTCTTCAGCAGCAAGACCAGCTCCAGTTGATAACCAGAGTAGTTTTTGGTTCAGATTTGAAGAAGTTTGTTGTGGAGCAACAGACATTTTTAGAAATTGGGATTTTCAAAGGGCGCTATTCCATTTTGGGCGCGCTTTTTCTGGGGGAGGCCGCGTCGCTGGTAATATTAAAACACCTATGCTTGCATTAGCTGGATTAATTGTTTTTGGGCTGTATTTTTCTCAAAGGAGTGATTCTTCTGAAACAGCACAAATTAATGTCATAATTAATAGTCGGTGAGGAGAGAAAAATGGCTTTAATCCCAGAACATGGATCTGCTAAACAAGTAGCAGCAATAACTGGCGCAGCTGCTGGAACGGTTGCTGCGACTGTATTAACCGGTGGGATCTCACTTCTCTGGAGTATTCCTCTAGGAATCTACGGTGGATTTTATAGTACAGCGGGTGCAGCGACGCTTGCTGAAAAATGTACTGATTCTTGTATGGATAAATGCAAAGATGCAGGTAAAACGGCGGCAGCAGATACTGTTGATAGAGCTTTTGAAAAAGTAATAACACTGCTTATGGATAATAAATCTATTATGATAGGTTTTTCAGGTTTTGCATTTGCTGTGTTCGCAACGCTTGCACAATCTATTAATGGTTGTTCAACTGAAGCCGATCTAGCAGGTTTTGCAAATACATGCGGTTTATTTAGTACAGTAGGTAATATTGGAGTAGTTGGCGGTTGTATAGGTGTAGCAGTAACAACGTATAATTGTATAAAGTAAGGTTATTTATATGTAATGGTTTTTTAGGTATAAAAGGACATTTCAGGATTTTCGACAAGTTCGAAAAGACAGAAGTAATTATTAGCATGAGTTCTGGCTATGTGGTATTAATTATTTATAACTTGAGGTGAACGATAGTGACTGTACTGACTGACTTAAAATACGAATCACACTACTTTAATACCACCTCAGAGCAAGTCAAAGCGATTGTCTCGCCGCTATTTCGCTTTGGCGTTACGATGTTCGATCATTTTCGTATATATGAGGACAACACAGGCATTGATTTAACGACCATCCCACATTTTTGTGAATTTTTTGCTAAGAATCATCTCTATCGGGAAGCCTGTGTTGGTGATTGGGATCAGTATCACGATGGTTATTACTTTTGGGATACGTTGACAGGTGCTGCCAATGTATTCAAAGCTATTGAAGAGCAGTGTCAGTCTAGTCACGGAATTATTATTCGAAAATATAAAAATTATTGCGATCAATTTCATCTGGCAGGTGCTCTCGATAATCCAGGGGTCAAGAACTTCTTTATTAATAGTCGAGATATGATAGAGAATTTTATCGATTACTATTATCGAGAAGCTGAAGAAATAATTAGTAATGCACGTGAACATAGTTATAGCTTCCCTGGTGATAAAAAGGAGTGTGATGAGCTTCTGTATCCTGATCGATTTGATGATAAAATCAACTTTGGTATCGGCTCAGAAGTTGCTTTAACAAAAAGAGAGTTTCAATGTATTGAATATACATCTCGTGGCTATAGTGCAAAGCTCGTCGCCGATTTTTTAAATATCTCTAGAAAAACTGTTGAGCGTCACCTCGAAAATTCACGGAAGAAGCTGGGTGTTAATAACAAGTTGGCCTTAGTTAAAAAAGTTATCAATCAAAAAAGTATGATTAGTTATGATTTCTGATATTGCGAATATTGAGCTTGAGAAGCATTTTGTTTCAACCTCATCTAGTGCTGTTGATGAAATTATTTCACCACTAAAAGTCTATGGAATATCCCATTTATCTTTGAGTATATTGCGAGATCATGATAAAAAAGGGGGGACAATAGAGTTTCTGTCTTCTGACCCACGGATGTTACAGCCATATATCGATAATAAAGTTTATAAGGAGTTTCTCGGAGCTGGCTGCCAGAACTACATTGATTGCGCTGTGTTATCTAAGACAGTAGAAGAAACATCCCCGTTGCTTGCTCAGCTAGCAACGATACAAGGAGAGTCTTATAAATTTGGTAATGGTATTGATGTAATACAGACGTTTGAAGATCGGTGTGAGGTATATTATTTTGCATCCGATATTGATCGACATCATATGCAGGAATTTTATCTTAATAATATCGATTTCCTTCGGCAATTCATTTTTCTCTTTCGTGAAAAAGCAAAGGTTTTATTCAATAAGTCCAGAGAATATAGATTATATTGTTCAGGTGGTGGTGATGACACAATGCTCACATCTGATTATTGGCAATCCCGGACGAATAAAGCCAACATCGCTGATCTATATAATCTGACAAAAAAAGAACGTGAGTGCGCTGGATGCATAAAGTTTGGATATGGCGCAAAAGAGATTGCAGTGATGATGAATATTTCTAAAAAAACAGTCGAAAAACATGTGGCTCAAATTAAAAGGAAGATGCATTGTAAAACGATTTATGAGTTGCTACTTCGTCTCCAATGAAGGTGATTTATGGATGTAAAAGTTGAAAATCTAAATTTTTCTAAAAGTGTATTATCAATATTCTCGAGTGATATTCGATCATTTGCATATCCATTAATTAAGCCATTGAATTTAGATCATTTCTCATACTGTAGAAATTATCCTGAAGGAAAAGCGTATTGTCTAACCACAGATCCTGGGTTTAGTGAAATATTTACAAATAATAAATTGTACGAAAATGTTTTTTTGGCACCGATAGAGTTATATGAGGATGGGTATTACTTATGGGATATGTTCGTTAAAAATACTCAAATTGGTAATGCACTGTCAGAAAATCTAAAAGTAAATCAAGGCATCACTATCATCCGTAATAGCTACCCGAATTACTGTGAATTTTATCACTTTGCTAGTAAGCAAGATTCACCACTAATTAATCATTTTTTCATTAATCACTTTGATGTTTTTGAAAATATCATTGAAAATTTTAATGAAACTCTATCGAACTGTATCAACTTCGCAAATAGTCATCGGATAATCTATCCTACCTTTGAATGTATAGATGAGGTTTTTGTATCGAATGAGAGGACCACAAGCGTAGAAATTAGCAGGTATTTTCCTGATGTTGGACTGAGCAAGCGAGAAAAAGAGTGTTCTGTCTATGTCAAACGTGGCTTGCCAATGAAACTGATTGCAGAAAGAATGTCTATTTCTCCAAGAACTGTTGAGAAGCATATTGCAGCACTTAAAAGAAAAACAAATGCAAAAAACATGCATGATTTATCTGTTCGCCTAAACCGTGTAGCGAGGAGGATCAATGCCAATTGAAGTTTCACAGGTGAAGTTTGAGTCACATTTCAGTAATTTGATTTCTGATCAGGTGAAAAGTATTGTCTCGCCTATTTTTGATTACGGAATAA
>Ga0316204_10009749_pt1 | contig 12685 bp, 11 predicted proteins | sample 6monrhotite_MG_2_FD_205661 | JGI IMG/M metagenome (GOLD analysis project Ga0316204, IMG submission 205661) | Microbial mat bacterial communities from mineral coupon in-situ incubated in ocean water Damariscotta River, Maine, United States -... | ecosystem: Environmental > Aquatic > Marine >...
ACCCACTAGCACTAATGATAATGGTAATGATTTTGAATTTAGATGAGCCAATGTTTTATCCTCTTATTAATTTTTATAAAAACCCTGGTGACACTGAGAGTCTTGCTTAAAATAATGCTCTATCACTTTATTTTAAATACGAATATTGCTGAGTCTAGACCATTAATGTCAGTTACAAAAGAATATTAATTGAAAAAACATTAATACCCCGCCCTAAATCACACTAATTTGATATTAAACACTCCCTTGTCTTTCGTTTTCTGCTTCATTTTTTAAATTTTTAAATGCTACACTCATGACCAGCAAATACGATCACTACATACGGGATTAATTATGAGCGAACCAGAATGCCCAAAAAAAGCACCTTATGTTGTTGAACTAGAACCCGGTACCTACTGGTGGTGCTCATGTGGAAAGTCACAAACTCAACCCTTCTGTGATGGTTCACATAAGGGCTCTAACTTCTCACCACTTGAAGTAAACATCAGTGAAAAGAAAAAGTACGGCTTATGCGGCTGCAAACACAGCAAAAATGCACCTATGTGCGACGGCACGCACCGAGACCTTGAGTAAAATTAACAGGGCCTTTCTAAATCTAAATGTTTTAAGTTTTATCTTTAACTTTCAGCAACTTAAAGCTTATATGACAATAATTAACCTTATCTTTACCCCCCTTAATCAATTGACACCCCGTTTCAATAATCAGGAGACCTCTCTATTATTCGCTCATTCATCATCCGAACTCACAGCCACATTCATTTGCTGATACTCATCTACAGAAATGTAAAAATTAATAGGTCGGCAACAGACCTGGCAATCTTCGATATATTGCTGACTCTCACCACAATCATCTATCACCACCTCAATACGCTCTCCACAATATGGGCAATGCACTTCAAGATGATGAAGCCCATTACTCATAGGACACTACTCACAGCAATGCACATCATAAGCACAATCAAACAGAGTCCTCGTCACTGACTGATAATTCTTCAGATTCCGCAGGTTTTAACACCAGACCATCAGTCGATTCTTCATCTTCTTCTGGCACCTCTTTTTCCATTAACGACAAGCCACCAAATGCCTCATTTTCTTTTGCTGCAGGCTTATCACTCACATCTTCGCCCAACTCAATTTTCAGCCTTAAATTATTTTCAGAATCCGCATTTTTCAATGCTTCTTCCATAGAAATTTTTCCCTTTCGATACAGTTCAAGTAAAGCACTATCAAAGGTACACATCCCCATGCGTTCAGATTTTTCCATCACTTCTTTTATTTCAGATACATCGCCCCGTTTAATCAATTCCTCTACCCGCGGCGAGTTCAGTAAAATTTCAATAGCAGCACAACGCTTATTATCTATCGTAGGTATTAAACGCTGCGATACAAATGCACGCATATTTAAGGACAAATCCTGCAACAATTGAGCATGTCGCTCTTCAGGGAAAAAATTAATAATTCTATCTAGCGCCTGATTTGCATTATTGGCATGCAATGTTGAGATAGCTAAATGCCCCGTTTCGGCAAATGCCATGGCATGTTCCATGGTTTCTCTATCTCGAATTTCACCAATCAAAATAACATCTGGTGCCTGACGTAGCGTGTTCTTCAGAGCATCTTCAAAACTATCTGTATCCACACCGACTTCACGTTGATTTACGATACACCCCTTATGCTGATGCACATACTCAATAGGGTCCTCTATGGTAATAATGTGCCCCTTACTATTTCTGTTTCGGTGATCTATTAATGCCGCCAGCGAAGTAGACTTACCAGATCCGGTTCCCCCTACAAACAAAATGATACCTCTCTTTGACATAATCACATCTTTCAACACAGGCGGTAGGCCCAGATCATCCAGGTTTGGTATCTCGGCTTTTATATTACGAATCACCATTGATACTTCATTTCGCTGCTTAAATATATTGACACGAAAGCGACCTATACCCGATTCAGATATTGCTAGATTCATTTCTGGCTTATGTTCAAATTCCTGCTGCTGATCTTCACTCATAATTTCCATCGCCAGCGACTTAACCCAGCCCATAGGTGCTGCTTTTTTAGACAGCGCGGTTAATACACCGTTAAACTTGGCACTGGGCAATGCACCTGTAGATAAATATAGGTCTGAACCGTCCTTCTCAGCTAATACTTTTAAATAAGGGGTGATTTTCATCGAGCAACATCCTTCGATATAACAGATAATTAATATGTATAGATAATAGCCTCTCTGAATTAAAATAAATAACGAATTACGATTACCCAAAAATAATGAACAAAGCCTTTCTATTAACCCGCCAAGCCTATGACACACCACAGGGCATCCAGCTTGAACTCTGGTTCAGCTCGAAACAGGGACCAATTCAGGTATTCATTAGCTCACAGCAAGCCGTTTTCTTTATACATCAGGACGATATCGATAAAGCAAACAACCTGTTAAACCTCCAAAGAGGTTTTCATAATAAATTTGAGATAAAAGAAATCGAGCTAAAAGATTTCTCTCTAAAACCAATGGCAGCGGTTTACAGCAATTCCCTACAGGTTTTTTATCGCATAAAAGAAACATTACAGGAAAACCATATTGCAGCTTTTGAAGCTGACGTTCGACCCGCAGAGAGATATTTAACTGAGCGTTTCATCACTGGCCCTGTAGAAATACAGTCACACAACAACGGACCCACCCTTTACAATCCAAAAATAAAGCCTGCCAGCTACGAACCTAAATTACGTCTGATGTCTATCGACATTGAAACCTCATACGACACGAATGAGTTATTTTCTATTGCTTATATTTGCGATGATACAAAACAGGTTTTAATGATCGACAATACGGAAAACATTATTGATGACTCAGTTACTCACATAGTTAAAAATGAGCGAGAGCTCCTAATGACATTTATCCAGCATGTCATTAAATTAGACCCCGATATTTTTATTGGCTGGAACGTAATTAATTTTGATTTATATTTTTTACAAAAAAAATCTGACGAATTAAATATCAAACTTTTTATAGGCCGAAACAAATCTTTAGCCAAATGGCGAAAGTCCAGCACCGAATCAAATCGTTATTTTTTACATATACCGGGACGAGTTGTACTTGATGGCATCGATACCTTAAAGAGCGCAACCTGGCAATTCCCCAGTTTTTCTCTCGACAATGTCGCCAACACATTACTTCATAGAGGAAAACTAATTACACAAAATGAAAACTTAGACCCTCTATACAAAGCCAAAGAAATTAAGCGCCAGTTCCATGAAGACAAAGCCGCATTATCTAAATACAACTTAGAGGATTGCCAGTTAGTATTGGATATTTTTGAGAAAACAGAACTGGTTCACTTTGCCATTGAACGCGCACGCTTAACCGGACTGGAAATGGATCGTGTCGGTGGTTCAGTTGCCGCATTTGATAATTTATATTTACCCCGATTACACCGTAAAGGGTTTACCGCACCTAACATAGGCGATTACGGCAGAGGCAATACCGCACCCGGCGGCTACGTAATGAACTCCAAACCCGGTCTCTATAATAGCGTTTTAGTTTTAGACTATAAAAGTCTGTATCCAAGTATCATACGCACTTTTAAAGTTGATCCATACTCACGCATTGCAGCAAAAAAATTATCTGACAAAGATACTATTCCTGGATATGACGGTGCCGAGTTTGCAAAATATGAACACATTTTACCGGATATCATTGCGGAATTATGGAAAGCGCGTGATAAAGCAAAAAAGGAGAAAAATAAAGCATTATCACAAGCCATTAAAATTATTATGAATTCATTTTACGGCGTACTGGGCACTCCCGGCTGCCGTATTCATGATGCACGCTTAACCAGCTCAATTACCAAGCGTAGTCACGATATTATCAAGCAAACGGTTAAGCTAATTAATTTACAGGGTTATGATGTCATTTACGGTGATACCGATTCTGTATTCGTTTCACTTGAGAAATCTGTTACTAACAGACAAGCTGATGAAATAGGCAATAGTTTAAGCTCCCATATTAATCGATACTGGGCCCAGCATTTGGAAGAAGATTTTGGAATAGAATCGTATCTGGAAGTGGAATACGAAACACATTTTAAACGTTTCTTTATGCCCACTATTCGGGGCTCAGACAAGGGCAGCAAAAAGCGCTATGCCGGTATTGTTAATAAAAACAATACCGATGAAATAATTTTCAAAGGCCTGGAAAATGTACGAACCGACTGGACACAACTTGCAAGAGACTTTCAAGAATCACTGTATTTAAAAGTCTTTAATAATGAGGCCTATGAAGATTTTATTCGGCAAACAATAAACCAACTAATGAATAGCGAGCTTGATCACCAGCTCGTTTACAGAAAACGCCTCCGGCAAACACTGGATCAGTACCTAAAAAATATTCCACCCCACGCAAAAGCCGCTATACGTGCAGAACAGATTTTCAAGCAGCACAATAAGCCTTCCCGCTACCAGCACAAAGGCTGGATTGAATACGTCATCACTGTAAATGGTCCGGAGACCTTAGAATGCAAAACCTCCGCCCTTGATTATGATCACTATATAGAGAAGCAGCTTATGCCGATAGCCGATAGCATTTTGGGCCCACTGGGAAACTCCATGGACAATATCACGAACAGACAAATCAATTTATTTTGAATAAAGGCGTCAATTTAGAGCCCCTCTAGTTGCTTCAACCACTTAAATCACTACCGCTGAGCATTTTACAGAATCGCCTTGCACAACACTTACTCCCTTACGAACATAGCATCAACCATATATCTCTTTAATTTTCAATCACTTAGAGAAGGCACCAACAGGTGAGAGAATTTTTCATATAACTGCGCATGCACTCTAGTCCAAATGAATGATTACCCGACATCTCGAATCATTATAAAATACAAAAGCTAATCAATATTTATATGACTGTACCTTTTGTCACATACAGCCAAGCCGCAAGCTTTCTACAATTTGCGACTAACTGGTACAGTAAAAGCCAGCAAATGAATGCCAGATTGTCACTGGCGATGCTTTATGTTTTAGGGTGGTTTAATGCAAATTTTCAATACGCAGGTGCCTGCAATCGATACATCTTCTCAAGGCCGCCTTCAAGAGCTCCGTTCGATCTATCCCGAGCTTGCTAAAATTGATGACCCACTCTGGACTGAAACTATTGAGCAGGCCAAAGCAATGAGCGTCGATCCATACACCACGTTATTTAGTGGCTCAGCTACATGCAACAACTTCATGCTCATACTTGAAGGGACTATTCGCATCTATCAAACGGCACCCGACGGTAGAGAAATTACCCTGTATCGAGTAGAGGCTGGTGACCTTTGCATTTTAAGTTTGAACAGCCTGCTAAAGAAAAAATCATTCAACGCCATTGCCGTGAGCGAGTCACCAGTAAAGGCACTGGCGCTAAGCTCTGATAGTTTTAAGAACATGATGAATAGCTCACAGATGTTTCGTGAATACGTCGTCAATATTCTTACCGAAAGACTCTGCGAAACTATCTACATGGTTCATGATACCGCGTTCAATCACCTGAATATGCGCCTCGCCTGTATGCTAGGTAGTCTATTTGAGCGCAACAAAGGTAAGGCCCTTAAAGTAACTCACCAGGAGATTGCTTTTGAGCTAGGCACTACTCGTGAAGTTATTAGCCGAATCTTGAAAGATTTTGAAAGACAAAATTGTGTGACACTGTCTCGTGGACAGATAGAACTGGCCTCAGCGGACGGCTTAAAATGGTTCTCCGAAAACAAAGAATAAGAAGCTATATTTCTTAGTTTATGTGCCCTTTGTCACATACCTGGTTTACTGCCTAACCTATATTTCTCTTGCACAAATTTATTGCGAAATAAAACTAATAAAACCCTCGCATTAATAAATTTTTGTGATTAGCAGCACAAGGGAGGTGCTGTATATTTTTAAATGATTAAACTCTAGAGAGCTCAATTGAAATCAATCCGTGAATACAGCTGGCATGGCGTAAATATAAAAATTGAAACCTGCTCTAGTGCAAAATTTTTATGGCTTGATAACAAACTCGACGTATTAGTAAATTCGGAAAAAGTAAAGCACTCCAAATCAACTTCACTTACACAATCTTCCACCAAATTTTCGATCCCTCTTCAGGGTCACAATCTAAAAGGTCAAATCATATCTAAGGGACTTCCTTTTGTACCCATCCGCTCGCAATTTATTATTATTGATGACACTATTCTTGAGAAAAGCCGTTACTTTGCTGGCAAGCGAATCCAGACTTATAACTTCTTATCGGCCATTGCCTCTAGCCTAAGAACGCTATAACCTTTAATTCAGTCGCAACCTAGGGATCAACCAATTTCATCCCATCTGTATTCGGTGGTGGTGGAACTTCACCTTTTTTGATTTCACCTAAATCACTTCCTACTTCAGCCATATCCAGCCCACTTAAATCAACTTCAGGTGCAACGACTTCTGTTATTTCATCCTGCATATCACTACCCACTGGTGCAACATTTACATTTAAGTCGGCTATGTCATTAGCACTAATGCCCAGCGGATCAGTTTGAGGCGCCGTGGGCGCATCACCAGACACAACTTTAGGTGATGCTTTCACCGCCTCCGCCGCTGTATTGACTTGTTCATTCTCTACCTGCACCGGAGGCGAAATGTCGGACAGTGACTTGATTTCACAAACCGCCCCGGCATTTGTTAAGGCTGTCTTGTACTTATCCGCCGTTACCTGATCTATGTTCTTTTTTATGACAACTCGTTTACCTGAAAACAGGTGAGCTAACTTAGCCGCATCCGCCTTAAACATAGCGCCAATTTTGGCTTTTACCTGCTCAATATCCGCACCCTCTAAAATGCCCCCAGAGAATGCTACTTCATATAATTCTTCGCTCATCAAAATAACCTTTGGCAATTCAGTGCCTGCCCTTACCAACAAGAACAGTTAATTCGCACTATACTTCGCATACAGAAAAATATAATAACATTGAGCCCATAATAATTAATAAACTCAATTAAACACATGATTTCTATATACTAGTTATAGATTAATTCACCATAAAAATCGCCCTCTTGAGCAGTAGTGAAGACTTAAATTATGAATAAGCACACAGAATTATCACGTATTTCGCCGCATGGACGAATGGAGACATTATCTCAACTAGAAGTAAATCAGCTAAAAAAAGATAGTGAATCTGGCAGCACCTATGATATTTATCGCCGCTGCTCGCTTGCGGTACTAAACGTCGGCAGCGTAATAGACGACACAAAGCAGGTTTTAGAAGAATACTCAGATTTCGATATCCGTGTAGTTCAGCAAGAACGTGGGATTAAGCTAGAAGTGGAAAATGCACCCGCCAGCGCTTTTGTCGATGGATCAATGATTACCGGTATACAGGAGCATTTATTTTCAGTATTACGTGACATTGTATACGCAAAAAATGAAATTTTTACACATAGCAAATTCGATCTTAATTCTCAGCATGGCATTACCAATGCCGTATTTCATATCCTGCGTAACGCTAATGTACTCCAACCTAACACAGACCCTAATCTAGTTGTTTGTTGGGGTGGGCACTCTATCAACAGGGTCGAATATGATTACACCAAGGAAGTTGGTCACGAACTTGGCTTACGCGGTTTAGATATTTGTACCGGCTGTGGCCCAGGCGCGATGAAGGGCCCAATGAAGGGTGCGACCATTAGCCATAATAAGCAGCGTATAAAAAATGGTCGTTATATCGGTATGACTGAGCCAGGGATTATTGCTGCGGAATCACCCAACCCGATTGTTAATGAACTGGTTATTATGCCTGACATCGAAAAACGCCTGGAAGGCTTTGTTCGCACTGGCCATGGCATCATTGTTTTCCCTGGCGGTGCTGGTACCGCAGAAGAGATTCTTTATATTCTGGGCGTGCTACTTAACCCCGCAAACAAAGAGCTTCCTTTCCCATTAATTCTAACGGGGCCCAAAAGTTCAGCTGAATACTTTAAACAAATCCATCACTTTATTGAAATGACCCTGGGCTTTGAAGCACAGCAACGTTATAAAATAATTATTGATGATCCCGCTTTAGTTGCGCGTGAAATGAAAAACGGCATGGAGTCAGTAAAAGAATTCCGACGTTCAAATGGTGATGCTTATTATTACAACTGGATTTTAGAAGTCGATAACGATTTTCAAAAACCATTCATACCCAGTCATGAAAATATGTCTCAATTAGAAATTAACAGTAATATGGACAATCATCATCTTGCCGCCAATTTACGTCGCGCTTTTTCAGGCATTGTATCAGGTAATGTAAAGGAAGAAGGTATTCAGGCCATAGAAGAAAACGGTTTATTTGAAATTCGTGGTGAAAAGAAAATAATGAAGCCCTTAGATGATTTACTTGAATCATTTGTACAACAAAACCGAATGAAATTACCGGGAAGCAAATACACACCTTGTTATAAGGTTGTAACTTAGATATTTAAATAAAATAATTAAATGCTAATTTAATCCGGAAATTTATAATTACAATTAACATAAAATCCGACTATCTCAAGCGAGGTGTTTTATGCTCTTTATTAAGGCGGCACCATTAATTCTCACATTGGATAATGCAGGCAAACCAGTTGACTGGATTAACTGGCAAGAGGCCGTGACGCTTTATGTTCGCGAACAGATCGCCTGGACTGGTAGCGAAACTGCCTTCAGGGTGTATGGTGGTACATGCCAAAAAACAGGCTTGCGATCTTTTCTTGATGTATGCACCATCATTGCCATTCGGGGAGCAAAACCTAAACACAGGCTGAACACCACTCCTCTTCTAACTAATCACGCACTCTTTGAGCGAGACAGGCAAACCTGCCTATATTGCGGTAATCATTTTAAACATTCTTCACTCACCCGGGATCACGTAAAACCTCGGGCACAGGGTGGCAAAGATACCTGGAACAATGTTGTCACCGCATGCAAGGCCTGTAATGTTAAAAAATCATGTTACACACCACACCAGGCACATATGCCATTACTGGCATTACCTTACACACCTAACAAAGCTGAAGCAATGATCCTGGAAAATCGAAAGATATTAACTGATCAGATGGATTTTTTAAGAAAGCATGTACCCAGAGAAAGACGTGACTCATTCAATTAAAACTACTAACTTCTCTTTGAAGCGCAGAACTAAGATCTGGATATTTGAATTTAGTAGAAAAATTATCCAATAATTTTTTATTTGAAATACGTTTAGACTCAGCCAAATAGGATAGCATTCCTGCTGATAATTCTTTTTGTGCCTGTTGCAGACTAATTTCTTTTGGCCGTTCCAATTTTAAAGCATCGGCCACACGCATAAAATAATCATTCATTGTAGACGGGTGCCCATCACAACAGTTATAAACACCCGCATTAATATTCTGAGTTAATGCTTCAACACAAAATTCAGACAAATCGTCTGCGTGAATGCGATTAGTGTAGCCAGAATCATTTGCACTTACGATCGGTTCACCCGAAGTGATTCGCTTAACGGGCAATTTATCCATTGCATAAATACCCGGTACTCGAAATATAATACACTCGATATTTTTTGATTTACAAAAATCCTGTAACTGATTTTCTGCACTCAATCTGCGATGCGCTCGGTCTGCCTGCGGGTTAACTGCACGCGTCTCATCTATCCACTCTCCCTGGCAATCTCCGTATATACCTGTTGTACTAATCAGGAGAATTTTTTTCGGGATAGCTTCCAGGCTTTCCAGAGTCGTAATAAAATTCGTCATCCTGGTATCAATCATTCCCTGGCGTGGGGGTGGTGCAAAATAGGCAATTACATTATTGTCTTTCGTCTGCCATTCATTAGAAAAGTCATGGCTGTCTAACTCCAGTAAACCTGCTTTTAAGCCCAGTGCCTGACAAGCGTCTTTGGAGGCCTGACTATGCACATAGCACTCCACAGATTCTCCTATTGATAATAATTTACTGGCGACTTTTTTACCTATGTAGCCACAACCCACAATACTGTAATTTTTTTTATGCATATCGCTTTAATTTTAAATATCAATAACTTGAAAGTAACACTATCAGGATAAAAATTAAACACACCATACGCAACAAGCCCCGGCAAAACCGGGGCTTGTTGGTGTAAGCACTAAAAACTATTTAGACTTAAAATTTATCATCGCAATGATTTACGCGAGCATCATAGTAACGCTCACAGGTATATGCGTCACCACCACGAGCATAACACTGACCACGTTGCTTATAAGCGTATTCACGGCAGTGAGACCAGGTATTACTCAGCTGTAACATCTTCTGGCTGTGTTGCTTCTGCTTATTTTTTTTAGCTTCCCAGGGATTGTTTGTTAGTTTTTGAAACGAACCCGGTGCCTGACCAGTGAATTTACTATCAAATTCAGCGTTCATTTTATTTTGTTCCCAGTCCGTTAAATCATGCTGCCCCTGACTCTTTCCCTTGAAAACACCATTAGCTGCTTGCGCTGTACCCGCTACAGTAAATGTAAATATCAATGCTAGTAGACCAATAAAATTAATTAGTTTCATGTTCAAACCTATCTAAAAATGTTATTTAAATTCACATTTCCACATTAAAACTATCTCGCTCCAATATTTGACACTGGAACCTATGTACTCGGCCGGGAAATGTACTTATCAGGAGAACCCTGATTAGCTTTAATCATTTGCCATTAATTCTGATGAAATCGAAGAGATTAATGGGTATCTGGAGCAAACAGGCCAGGCTGGTGATCTCAGAACGAAGCGTACTTTAGCATTAAATAATATTAGCTGCAACTAATTTGATTGGATGTAACTGATTTATATAACAATTCACCTATTTGGGTGAGCGTTATTAGCGGGGTGTAATATCTAAAAATGTGTTCAGTAAGTGATAATGTTGATGCTCTTTATCCCCTTCCGTACTATCTGGCTGTCGAATCGCTAGCAAATGCTCAATACCAAATTCTCTGGCGGCATCCAGAACAGAAAAATTATCGTCTATAAACAAAGTGGACGACTTATCTACAGGTTCAATCTCATCCAGTTTAAGCCAGAACTCTGCATCTTCTTTGGGGTGATGCAGCTCGTGAGAGGTAATAATACGGTGAAAGAAACGACCCAAATTGGTTTTTTTCATTTTCATTTCAATGCTCACTGGATGAGCATTGGTCACCAGTACCACGCGCTTACCGTGCATATGCAAGGCTTCCAGAAACTCCTCCACAAAGGGCCGAATGGCGACCTTATGGGAAATACTCTGCTTTAACTCGCCGATATCCAGCCCAAGCTCCCGTGTCCAGTAATCCACACAGTACCAGTTCAAGCTGCCATAGACTGCACGGTATTTTTCACCCAGCACCTTATGCGACTCTTCTATTGCCAAATCGTGCTTCTCTGCATAGCAGCTGGGAACGTACTCCAGCCAAAAATGGTTATCGAAGTGCAGATCGAGTAAGGTGCCATCTAAATCGAGAAATACGCAGTTAATTTTTGACCAGTCAATCATATGCATTCCGGCTTAAGCCTTTTACAAGTTTTTTAAAAAGACAATCATGAAGAATAAACCAAAAATTCTCAAGCAAACAATACACAGCCAAAGCCGTTTATTTGGCATAGAAAAAGTGGACCTTGAATTTAGTAATGGAGAACAGCGTGAATACGAGCGCATCATCGCACCTGGCGCAGGTGCCGTACTTATTATTCCCGTACTGGATAATGAACACGTGATTATGATCCGCGAATACTCTGTTGGTACCGAATGCTATGAGCTTGTGTTTCCTAAGGGTAAGATTGACTCAGGTGAAAAAATACTTGAAGCGGCCAATCGAGAATGTATGGAAGAAATTGGCTACCGTGCCAAACAACTAACACCTTTTGGAAAAATGACCATTGCCCCAGGGTATCTGGGGTTTATGACTCACCTTGTACTCGCTGAAGATTTAGTAGAAGAGAAGCACGAGGGCGATGAGCCGGAGGAACTGGAGCAGGTCATTTGTAACATTCACGATATAAACCATTTAATTCAACATAAAAACCTAACCGAGGCACGGAGTATTGCCGCACTGTATCAGGTGAGGGATTTATTATTACAGCGACAGGTTAAATAACGAACAATGCACTCGCCCCACGAATTGAACCTTGAATTCCTCTGCCACAAAGTCGTGCACATTGCACGTCTGGCCGGTGAAAAAATCCTCGAAGTATATAACTCGGAATACACCATTGAGCATAAAGAAGACAACACACCGCTCACTACCGCAGACCTTGCTGCTGATAAAATTATTTGTGAGGCGTTAAAAGAGCTGACACCTGAGATTCCCATATTGAGTGAAGAATCTGCACACATCCCTTTTGAAATACGCAAAACATGGACACGCTACTGGTTAATAGACCCCCTTGATGGCACGCGGGAATTCATAAAACGCAATGGTGAATTCACCGTTAATATCGCGCTCATTGAAAACCATCAAAGCATCCTGGGAGTCATTAATGTCCCTGTCTCAGGTACCGATTATTACGCATGGAGAGGTGGGCAGGCCCATAAAAAAGCGCCATCAGCGGAGCCGAAAATAATCAATGTCAGAGATGCCGATAGAGAAAATTTAACAATTGCCGGAAGTCGTTCTCATGTCTCGGACAAACTTAAAACATATTTAGACAAGCTAGGCGATATTGAACTGCTTAGCATAGGCA
>Ga0316204_10009750_pt1 | contig 12681 bp, 10 predicted proteins | sample 6monrhotite_MG_2_FD_205661 | JGI IMG/M metagenome (GOLD analysis project Ga0316204, IMG submission 205661) | Microbial mat bacterial communities from mineral coupon in-situ incubated in ocean water Damariscotta River, Maine, United States -... | ecosystem: Environmental > Aquatic > Marine >...
TACCCAGTTGGAACGCTGCACTGAAATGCTCTCGAAACTCTCCAAAAAACAAAGCTGTTAGCAATTTGGACACTTCTAAATGCCGATAGCAGCCATTGGCGCAACCGCAGCGAAGGACTGCAACGTCCCGCATTCTTCCAGTTCATTCGGCCCGTAGCGAATGACGCAGTTTCCCGAACCGGCCACTCGTGACCAACGCGGCGAAGGTGTCGAAAGAGCCCGGAGTGTCGAATGCTGCGTAGCGCCTAGATGTCAGCTTCGGTGGGGAAATGGACGTTCGCTGCGGTGGCGAGATCCCCAGCCAACCGACTGTGATCTGTCACTCCGTACCTCTCGTGGCTACTCGGCGCCGGCCAGCTTTGTCCACCGATCGGCATAAGTCCTGAGCGAGTCCAAAGGCAAAGTTGTTTCAAATTGGTCAAGATTAGGAGGAAACTCATCACCGCCGAGCAACATGGCTGCGCCGATGCTCGTACCCGTTACAGCTGCGTTCGTGAAAACGGGGCGTGCAGTGACGGCATGCAGCATTGCGAGGTATTCGGGGTTTCTAGCGAAAGGCCCCTCCACGATCGTGGGTCCGGCACCTCCGACGAGGTTCAGGCAGGTGCCTGTCATCAAGGCCAGATAGAACGAAAGCGCGGCCGACCGTTGACCCGTTCCTATCTCCGGTTCACCGCCGTACCATTGCATCTGCCGCCCCTGAAACGGGCCCGAACCGGCTTCGACCGATGGCAATAGCATAAGGCGTCCATCCAGCACCGCCGACACGTCTTGTTCCGTTGGTTCGACCTGTTGGCCCTGTTGGATCACTTCGAATTCACGTCCACCCATAAAGCGTGCGCTGGCCACCGCTTGTTCCCGCGCGTTGACGTTGACGAGGGTATCGCGAGCCGGATCGAGGGGGGTTGAACCGTGACCGTTCATCGACATGACGATCACCCACGTCCCAGTCGAGACCACTGAGACCGGCCCGTCCTGAGACACAACGTGCGGGTAGAGTGAGGCGTTAGAGTCATGGATGCCGACGCAGACTGGCGTTTCGGGTGCAAGGCCGGTGGCCTTGGCAATCTCTGGCAGAATCGGCCCCAAGATGTCACTGGGGCGGCGCACGGGTGCGATTTTGTCGCGAATGCCGAGCTTCTCGGGTAGATCGGAGAACGCCCCTTCATAGGGGTTCCACAGATCGGTGTGACAGCCGATGGATGTGACATCCGTCGCCGCCACCCCCGTCAGGCGGTGCCCCCAGTATTGCGGGTAGGTTACGATTTGGGCGGTGCGGTCTTTGAGCGTTGGATCGATGGAGAACAGCCAGTGTAGTTGTGTGCCAATGTTCAAACCACCCGTAAGTTTGGGTGATCCGGTCTTGGCAAAGTCGGGTTTGATGGCATCGTAGGCATCAACAACCTCGGCGGGATAGGCGTGTTCGTAATCCAGAATGGGCGCTGCGAGAGCGCCCGCGGAATCCAGCAGCGCGGCACAGGCCCCGTGGGTTGTTACCGAAATCGCGTCGATACGGTGTTCTCGATGGAAATGCGACAAAGCATCCAATAGGAATGCCCAGTGCCCCTCGACATCATAATGTGGATAAGGGGGACCCGGTTGCACGATGTTCGGGCGCGTGACGACCGCCGTTTCTGTCAGGGTCGACAAATCGACCAGCGCGAGTTTTGCGTTGGTTTTGCCGATATCAATGACTGCAATGTGGCGCGGCAATGTCATGGCATATGAAACAGCGGAGTGAGGGGCACGGCCACGGGCGAGTGATCTGCGTTCGTTTCCATGATGTCCCCCATATGGGTCCACCATTTCTGCATGACAGGATGATCTGGCAAGGCCTCCATCCCGTGATTTTCCGTTCGCGTAAGAACGCCAATGAGGTGGCCCGTCTCCTTGTCCAGATGGATCGAATAGTCGCTGACGCCGGCGTCGCGCAACAGATCAACAAGGTCGGGCCAAATCGCATCATGGCGACGCTTGTATTCATCGGCCATTCCGTCGTTTAGCCGCATGCGAAAGACGTAACGCTCGCTCATGATTTGCGCCGCGCGGCAGCCATCGCCCAGAGGCGCGGCAGGGCAATCACCCCGATTAGAAGCAGGCCGATGAAGATCGACATCACGATGCCGGGCACGTTCAACAGGCCAAGACCGAAGGTTACCAGCCCCATCACGAAGGCCGCGATCACCACGCCGGGGATCGTGCCGGACCCGCCAAGGATGTTGACGCCGCCAAGGACAACCATTGTCACGACTTCAAGCTCCATTCCCGTCGCAATGCTGGGCCGCGTCGATCCAAGGCGGGACGTCAAACAGACCGCTGCGATACCCGACATGAGGCCCGTTAATAGGAACAGGATGAATTTGACCCGTTGCACACGGATGCCGCTGAACAATGCACCGGTTGGGTTGTTGCCGATCGCATAGACAGCGCGGCCGAAATTAGTCTTGTGCAAGAGCACGCCGTAGATGATCGCAATGATCACGAAGAGCAGCATTTCGACGGTGAAGACCCAATAGATATAGCCCTGCCCGAACCACGAAAAGCTGGGTGGATATCCACGGAATGCGTCATCGCCGAGGATGATGAAACTTATACCACGGAACAGGCTCATGGTGCCGATGGTCACCACGATAGACGGCAGGCCCAGCACCGTGACGAAGAACCCGTTGAAGGCACCGCAGAGCACACCGACCGTCAAACCAATAATGACAAGTTCAGGTGTTCCCGCCCCGTATTGCAGGGCCAGACCCATCGCCGTGCTGGCCAGCGCGATGATCGACGCAACAGACAGGTCGATTTCACCCGAGATGATCAGCAGCGCCATAGCGAATGCGATCATCGCTTTTTCGGTGAAGTTGAATGTCGCGTCGCTGAGGTTCCATGCGTTCAGGAAATAGGGCGAGGCGAAGCTGTTGATCACGAAGATTGCAATGGCCACGGCCAGCAGCAGGGCCTCCCAGCTTTTGAATATCCGCGCCGCGCGGCTGCTCAGACGGTCGGGGACGTGGCGGGTCTGGGTTGCGTCCGTCATTGGGTGGCCTCCGCGGATTTAAGGATGATGCGGCCTTTGGTGCGGCCAGCACGGGCGTTGAAGGCCACGGCAATCAGGATCGCGCTGCCAGAGATGGCGAGCTGCCAGAAGGGTGAGATGTTCACGACCGGAAGCGCGTTTTTAACGACGCCAAGGAAGATCGCCCCGAGCACCGCGCCGCCGACAGAGCCGACCCCGCCAGCGATCGAGATGCCGCCGATGACGCAGGCCGCAACAACCTCAAGTTCGAACCCGCCCGCGATATCGACGTAGGCCACCGCAAAGCGCGACACCCACAGATACCCCGTCAGGCCAGCCAAAGCGCCGGAAACAACAAAGGCCCAGAACTGCGTCTTGCCTACGTCGATGCCGGTGTAGACGGCAGCGTGCGGGTTGCCGCCCACTGCAAAAATAGACCGCCCGAATTGCGTGCGCGCCATCATGATCCCAAACAGGATGATCGTGATGATCGCGGCCCATGACAACACGGGCAGGCCCAGTAACACCATACGCGGGAAATCGGTGAAAGCTGGCGACATTTCGTGGGAATTCACCCATTTGCCGTCAGAGATCAAAAAGATAATGCCGCGAAAGATGGTCATCGTGCCGAGTGTGACAACGATCGGCGGGATTGACAGTTTCCAGACCAGCACCCCGTTGATCGCGCCCATGATCGCACCCAGGAGAACAGCAATCGCGATGATTACAGGGATCGGCAGGCTGGGCATCGCTACATTGATCATCGCCACCGCCATGCCTGTCAGCGCAAGGTTCGCGGCCACCGAGAGGTCAATGCAGCGGGTCAGGATCACGACCATCTGCCCAAGCGCGAGGATAATCAACGGGGCTGTATCGTTGAACACATTGGCCAGATTTGAGGGCGCGACGAAGCCTGCGAAGCGAGATGAAATCAGAAGGAGGAGCACCAAAATGGCGGCCCCCAAGATCGTTTCGCGCACTGGGATAAGACGGGTCATGCTGCGGCCCCTTCGGTTGGTGATGTAATCCCCGCCGCGTGGCGCACGAGGGTTTCAGGGGACAGTTCGTCTTTCGTCAGTTCGGCGGCGATACGTCCGTCACGCATGACGATCACACGATCGGACATGCCGATAATTTCGGGAATTTCAGAGCTGACCATGATCACGGACAGACCCTGCGCGGCCAGCTCGGACATGAACTCATGCACAGCTGCCTTGGATCCAATGTCGATCCCCTTGGTGGGTTCGTCCAGAATGATCACTTGGGGCTGGGTCGCCAGCCATTTGGCGATAACGACCTTTTGCTGATTGCCGCCCGACAGATTGCCCACGTCTTGATCGAGCGCCGCCGCGCGAAGGTCAAGTCGCTGCGAATACTCGCGCGCCAACTTGAATTCTTCAGCGAGTTTCAAAAAACCGTTTTTGGATGTCTTGCCCAAGGACGGCAATGTAATGTTCTGGAAGATCGGCAAGCCAATGATCGCACCTTGTTTGCCGCGATCCTCGGGGACATAGACGATACCGTTGGACACCGCATCGGCGGGCGAGCGGATGATTTTGATATCGCCATTGACCCGACACACGCCTTTGGAGGGTTTCGTGATCCCGAATAGGGCTTGCATAAACTCGGACCGGCCAGCGCCAACGAGACCGTAAAAGCCAAGAATTTCGCCCTTATTGAGGCTGAAATTGATGTCAGCGAATTCGGTCGGGTGTTCATATCCCACGATTTTCAGGACTTCATCCCCGATCTCGTGATCACTCTGCGGGAAAATCTGATCGACCGATCGACCGACCATCATCGTTACAAGATCGCCTTCGGAGATGTCTTCGATCCGGCCATCACCAACGAACGCGCCATCGCGGAATACTGTGTAACGGTCGGCGATACGGAAAATCTCATCGAACTTGTGGCTGATAAACAGGATCGCCTTGCCCTGCGATTTTAGGGTTTCGACCAGATCATACAGTTCTTCAATTTCCTTATGAGACAGGGCCGCAGTCGGCTCGTCCATAATGACCACGCGCGCATCGACGGATAAAGCGCGGGCAATCGCAACAAGGTGCTTGTTGGCAATTCCGAGGTCGCGCAGTTGAGTGTTTGAACTGAAAGGCGCGCCAATGTCGGCCAGCAGCTTTGCGGCAGAGCGGTGCATTTGTGCGTTATCAATAAGGCCAAACCGCGTGCGGGGGGCATGGCCGATATAGATGTTCTCTGCCACGGAAAGCTCATCGAACAGAACGGTCTCTTGATGGATGGCCGTAATGCCCGCCTTTGCCGCGTCATTCGGGGAAGCAAAGGAAATCGGATCACCGTCAATGCGGATCGTCCCGCCGTTCGGTTGGTAGATGCCTGTCAGGATCTTGACGGTCGTGGATTTACCGGCGCCGTTCTCACCGACAAGGGCGGTCACTTGGCCTGGGTAAAGGTCCAATTTGACCTCATCCAGGGCCTTAACCCCGGGAAACGTTTTGGTGATCATGTCCATCGAGACAATAGGGGACACGTCAGGCGATATGGGGGGCGCGGGGCGAGTCGACATCCGAATACTCTCTTAGGATTGGGGATTGGGGGAATTCGGCCCGGCGCCAGTGATGCGCCGGACCGAACCAGGGAGAAGCTTTAGAAGATCGACTTGAAATCGTCGATATTGCTGGCGTCGTAAACAAACGGATCGGCCATGGCACCTTCGTTGTTTTCATCCAGCGTCAACGTGCCCATGCGGCCCATAGGGATTTCCGCTCCGGGGGCAGCTTCGGCACCGTTCTGGCTCAGTTCGTAAGCCAACATCGTTGCAGAGTAGCCCAGGTCGATGGGATTCCAGATCGCGAAGGACTGCGATGCGCCGCTCTCGATGGCACCGGCCATCTCGGATGGCAGGCCAAGGCCGGTGACGTTCACTTCGCCAACTTTGCCAGCGTCAACAACAGCCTGTGCAGCGGCCACGATACCAACAGACGTCGGCGCAATGATCGCGTCCAGATCAGGATAGGACTGCATTAGGCCTGTGGCTTCGCGGTAGGATTTGTCGGCGAGGTCATCACCATAAACCGTAGCGACAACTTCGATGCCGGGGTAATTACCCATGACAGCCATCATTTCGTCGATCCAGATGTTCTGGTTCGTCGACGTGGTTGTCGCGGAAAGAAGAGCCACTTCGCCGCCATCTGGTAGGTGATCGGCAGCCAGCTTGATGATCATGTTACCGATCAGCGGGTTGGACGACGGGTTCAGGTGCAGTTGGCGGCCTTCGGGGGCCACGCCAGAATCCCAGCTGATAACCGTGATGCCGCGCTGCATGGCACGCTGGAGAGCGGGAACCAAGGCATCGGTGTCGTTTGCGGAAATCGCAATCGCGTCGACCTGCTGCGCGATCAATGCGTTGATGACCTCGATTTGGCCTTCGGCCGTGGTGTCGGTTGGACCCGTATAGATGATCTCAACATTACCGAGCTCTGCTGCGGCCTCTTCAGCGCCTTCTGCGGCAGCTTCAAAGAACCCGATGCCAAGCGCCTTAACGACAATAGCGATGCGAACATCGTCTTGTGCGAATGCTGGCGTGGCGATCATCGCGGCGGCCATTGCAGCGGACGCTGCCAGTTTCTTCAGTACACTCATGGTTTCCTCCCTGGAGTGGTTGCGGTCAGGCTGGCAGGTGCGCCACCCCCTCTTTCTGCGCAGTGCCTGACGGCACCACGATCAGTCTTACATCCGCCGACTCCAGCATGGCCGCCGTGCGGTCATCGATCTTGTCGTCGGTGATGATTGTGTCGATCCGCTCAAGTGGGCACAGCACAAGGCTGGAGCGTTGTTCAAACTTGGTGCTGTCCACCAGAACGATCAATTCTTCGGCTTGCCCGATCAGCTTTTGTTCGGCCTGGATCAACAATGGGTCGCCCTCCATCAGGCCCAACGGGCCGATGCCCTGCGCGCCCATGAACATCCGCTTGGCGTAGAAGTTGCGCGTCACGTCATTGTCAAACGGCGACAGGATGATGTTTTGTTCGCGGTAAATGATCCCGCCTGACAACATCACGGTGTTTTGGGTGTTCTTCAGCAGGTGTTCGGCAATTGGGAATGAATTCGTGAAGACCTGCATCCGGCGCGATGCCAGTGGGTGAACCATCTGGAATGTCGTGGTTCCACCGTTGATGATGATTGGCTCACCATCTTCACAAAGCTCAACGGCGGCGGCGGCAATCGCCTGCTTTTCTGCACTGTTTAGCGTCTCGTTAACGGAAAATGGTCGACCGGCGAGGCCAACAAAAGGTGTGGTTGTCAGGGCTTCGGCACCACCGCGCACCCGGCGCAGCTGCTTTTTCTCGTCCAACGTATTGATGTCACGACGCACGGTCGCTTCAGACGCGCCAGTCAATGCGCACAGGTCAATGACAGTCACGAGAGACCGGTCTTGAACGGCGGATAGGATGACTCTGTGGCGATCGTTTTCGTGCATGGGGTGTCCCTTTGATTGCTCTGAACGTGGGGCGAATCGCAACAGTTTGTCAATCATTTTTTGTCATCTTCAATCATTCTGCACTGCAGCACGATTGTTTGTGATTGAAAATGATTGACTTGCCTGCAACCTGCCGTCACGTTGATTTCGAATAATTAGTCCTAACCCGCCGTCCACGGAGACACACATGACCTCTTCCAAAAATATCCAACGTCTTGAAAACAAATGGGATGCCGCCCACGCCAGCAAGATGAGCGAGCCGGAGAAACTGCTGTATCGCTCCAACCTCCTAGGGTCGGACAAGAGAATCACCAACTACGGTGGCGGCAATACATCTGCCAAAGTAATGCAAGATGATCCGCTGACGGGTGAGGTGACCGAGGTGCTGTGGGTCAAAGGATCGGGCGGGGACGTGGGCTCGATCAAAATAGACGGTTTTTCAACGCTTTATATGGTTAAGCTGAACGCCCTGCGGGGTTTGTATCGCGGAGTTGAGTTCGAAGACGAGATGGTCGCGTATCTCCCCCACTGCACGTTCAACCTGAATCCGCGTGCGGCTTCGATCGATACGCCGCTTCATGCTTATGTGCCTGCCAAACATGTGGATCACATGCACCCCGATGCGATCATCGCAATCGCTGCGGCCAAGGACAGCAAAGCGCTGACGCAACAAATCTTCGGCGACAGCATTGGCTGGCTTCCGTGGAAGAAACCCGGTTACGAATTGGGCCTTTGGCTTTCCGATTTCTGTGAAAAGAACCCCGATGCCAAAGGCGTCGTCCTTGAAAGCCACGGGTTGTTCACCTGGGCAGATGACGCAAAGGACTGCTATGAGCTGACACTGGACGTCATTCAGACGGCAATGGATTGGTTTGCCAAGGAGACCGCTGGCAAGGATGCGTTCGGCGGGGCGGTTCACACCAGTCTTGATGCGGATACACGCCGCGCCACCGTCGCACGCCTGATGCCTGCGATCCGTGGGTATGTGTCTGGCCAGCAGCATATGGTGGGCCACTTCACAGACAGCGACGCTGTTCTGGAGTTCGTCAACGCCAAAGACATGGAGCGGCTTGCCGCCTTGGGCACATCCTGCCCCGATCACTTCCTGCGCACGAAAATCTGTCCATTGGTAGTCGATTTTGATCCTGCAAAGCCGGACGTAGACGCCACTATCGATGGCCTCGATGAGGCTATTGCCGAATACCGCGTCGGCTATCAGGCCTATTATGATCGCTGCAAACATGACGATAGCCCGGCTATTCGTGACCCCAATGCAGTCGTCTATCTGATCCCCGGTGTCGGCATGATTACCTTTGCCAAAGACAAAGCAACGGCACGCATTTCAGGTGAGTTTTATGTCAACGCCATCAACGTAATGCGTGGTGCGGACGCCGTTTCCGAGTACCAAGGCCTGCCCGAACAAGAGGCCTTCGACATCGAATATTGGCTTCTGGAAGAAGCCAAACTGCAACGTATGCCCGCGCCGAAATCAATGGCTGGCCGCGTGGCTTTGGTCACGGGCGGCGCCGGAGGCATTGGCGCTGCCACCGCCGACCGTTACTTACGCGAAGGCGCCTGCGTGATGCTGGCCGATATTGACGATGCAGCCCTTGCCGAAACCCTCGAAGGTCTCAGCATGAAATACTCCGCAGACGTTGTGCGAACCGTGAACATGAATGTCACCGATGAGTCCGCTGTCGCATCTGCCTATAGTGATATCGCCGCAGAATTCGGCGGCGTCGACATCCTTGTGTCCAATGCAGGCATCGCAAGCTCTGCCCCCATCGAGGAGACGAGCCTTGATCTGTGGAACAAGAACATGTCGATCCTCTCGACTGGCTATTTCCTTGTCAGCCGTGAGGCATTCAAGCTGTTCAAAGTTCAAGACATGGGCGGCGCGGTTGTGTTTGTTGCCTCCAAAAACGGCCTCGCCGCATCGCCCAATGCGTCGGCCTATTGCACCGCCAAAGCCTCCGAAATTCACCTTGCGCGCTGCCTTGCTCTTGAAGGTGCGTCCATGGGTGTGCGTGTAAATGTCGTGAACCCAGACGCCGTGTTGAAGGGCTCCAAGATCTGGCAGGGCGAATGGCTTGACCAGCGTGCTGGCACCTACGGCACCGACAAGGACGGGTTGGAAGAAATGTATCGCGATCGCTCTATGCTGAAACGCTCTGTGCTACCTGAGGACATTGCGGAAGCCGCCTATTTCCTCGCGTCCGATCTGTCGGCCAAATCCACGGGCAACATCATCAACGTCGATGCCGGCAACAAAGAAGCGTTCACGCGCTGATCGTCTGAGGGAGGACACAACATGAGCTATGACAGCGCAAAAGCCGCCTTCGCCGATTGGGGCGTGGACACCGAAACAGCCCTAAGCAAACTGGCGAGCATCCCGATCTCCATGCACTGCTGGCAAGGGGACGACGTCGTCGGGTTTGAGGCCAAAACCGGCAGCTCCGGCGGCGGCATCCAGGCCACTGGCAATCATCCCGGCCGTGCCCGCACGCCTGACGAATTACGCGCCGATCTTGAATTTTCCTACTCAATGATCCCCGGTAAGCACCGGCTGAACCTGCATGCGTGCTACCTTGATACCGACCAGAACCCTGACCGGGACGAGATCGAGTACAGCCATTTCGCACCATGGGTCGATTGGGCCAAGGACCAAGGCCTTGGCCTTGATTTCAACCCAACATTCTTTGCCCATGAAAAGGCTGACGACAACCTGACGCTCAGCCACCCCGATCAAGGTATTCGCGATTTCTGGATCGAGCACGGCAAACGCTCACGGGATATCGCAGCCCAAATGGGTGCAGCCCTTGGCACGCCCTGCGTGAACAACATCTGGGTGCCCGACGGCTACAAAGACACGCCCGTTGACCGGATGGCACCGCGCCAACGTTTGGAAAAGTCGCTCAACGCGATGATGGCCACGCAACACGACAAGGCCCAGATGCTGGACGCCGTCGAAAGCAAACTGTTCGGGATCGGCGTTGAAGCCTGCACCGTCGGCAGCCACGAATTCTACATGGGCTATGCGATCCGCAAGGGAACCTTGCTGTGCCTCGACATGGGGCATTTCCACCCGACCGAAAACGTCGCCGACAAACTCAGCTCAGTGGCCCTATCGGTCGACGAAATCCTGCTCCACGTTAGCCGTCCAATGCGATGGGACAGCGACCATGTGATCTTGCTGGATGACGCGATCCTTCAGATGGCACAAGAACTGGTGAGCGCGGACCTGCTGGGGCGCACCCATATCGGGCTCGATTTCTTTGATGCCACGATCAGCCGCACAGCGGCATGGGTCATCGGCACACGTAACATGCAAAAGGCACTGCTGCGTGCGCTTCTGGCCCCTTGGGAAAGACTGAAATCAGCGGAAGACAGCCTCGACTACACGTCCCGACTGGTTGTCACGGAAGAGATCAAGGACTTGCCCTACGCTGTCGTCTGGGCAGAGTTCTGCGAACGGATGGGCGTCCCTTCCGGCCAATCGCTTGTCTCGGACCTTAACCGATACCAAGCAAGTGTCGCAGGTCGCGGCTGAGTATGCTGCAATGCAACGTGTTCGACGATTTCGAGCGGCGTCTGTGGGTGGCTCCTGCATTGCAAGTGTTTTCTGGTGATATTCGCGGTCTTTTTGTCAGTACTGTCGTCTGTCCGGCCTGTTTATGTTTTGGCATTGCCTCCACTGGCCCTGATGAATTCCGCGAGCGAGGTTCCAATCGGCTTATCGACCTTCAGAGGGCCGCTGCCGTTCCCGGAGTGTCCTTGCTCTTGGGTGACTTAATTCCGCATCATCACTTCAACGTCTTGCATCTCGGATGCAGTCAGCGGGGTTAGAACGCTGGCTGCCGGTATTCCTGTTTCTTGGTGAGCATCGCCCAGACGGCCCGGGCTGCCTTGTTTGCCATCGCGACTGTTGCCAGCCGGAACGGCTTGTCGGCAACGATCTTGGCTGTCCATAGATCGACTTTCTCTGGCGAACGTTTCGCCATCACAGCGCGAGACGTCATGCCCACGACCAGCAACTTGCGAATGTAGCGATCACCCTGCTTTGTGATCTTTCCAAGACGTTCCTTGCCGCCGCTGGATTTGTTGAGAGGGGTCAACCCCAGCCATGCCGCTAGATCGCGCCCAGTTCGAAACTGATGCGCGTCACCGATTGTGGCGACAATCGCCGATGCTGTGACCGGCCCAATTCCAGGCATGCGCATTAATCGACGTGCATCTGCGTTCAGCATTGCGTGTTGCTCGATCATCTTAGAATAGCCAGAGATGCGTTCGTTCAGGCCGATGAATTGGTAGCACTGGATGCCAAGCATGCCGTTCGCGATGTCGGGCATGTCGGGGTGATCGCCGCTCAGATGGCGTTTTGCAAAAGCCGTAACTGCTTCGACCCCAATCGGCAAAATATGCCCGAACTCGCGCAACAGGCTACGGATCATGTTGGCCAGCTGGGTGCGTTGCCGGACTGCCAAATCCCGGGTGCGATGGATCGATAACATAGCCTGTTGATCTTCAGTCTTGATCTCAACAAACCGCATAGTCGGGCGTCTGACGGCCTCACAAATGGCTTCAGCATCAACGGCGTCGCTCTTGCCGCGCTTCACATAGGGTTTTACATATCCAGCGGGCATAAGCTTCACTTCGTGCCCAAACTTGCGCAGTTGGCGGCCCCAGTGATGGGACGACCCACAGGCTTCCATGCCAACCCTGCACGGTGGCAGCGCTTGGAAGAAGGCAAGCAATTTTGCCCGTTTGATCGCCTTGTTGAAGATGACGCGCCCGTTCTCTGAAATGCCATGTACTTGAAATACATCCTTGGCCAAATCCAGGCCTACAGTCTTTACTGTCATTGGGTGGCTCCTTTCCTAGCAGTTGATCATAACTGCACTTTGGCACATTCGATGCCGGTGGAGCAGGAGCCACCCACCTCATCCGCTTTGGGTCGGGGAGCCGACAATCGAGATGAATTGTCCTTCGGCAGCTTTGTCCCGCATTCTTCCAGTTCATTCGGCCCGTAGCGAATGACGCAGTTTCCCGAACCGGCCACTCGTGACCAACGCGGCGAAGGTGTCGAATGAGCCCAATTTGACCGATGCTGCAAGAAACACGAATGGCTGCTTCTGCAAAAGCTTTTCGGTTAAATCGTCATCCCAACACTTGCCTGCATCATGAATTGCGCGCCGATTGGCCGGGTGGCGGCACC
>Ga0316204_10009751_pt1 | contig 12679 bp, 11 predicted proteins | sample 6monrhotite_MG_2_FD_205661 | JGI IMG/M metagenome (GOLD analysis project Ga0316204, IMG submission 205661) | Microbial mat bacterial communities from mineral coupon in-situ incubated in ocean water Damariscotta River, Maine, United States -... | ecosystem: Environmental > Aquatic > Marine >...
TCACTCTCTTGGGTGAATAGCATTTTCTTGGTGATGAACTTGCTCATTCTGACGCGAGTTTTTTTGGGACTGTGCAAAAATAGCCTAATGAGTACTATCCAACGACTCAATCGGTGCTTGAAGGTTTTTGAACTCAGTCAATTCATGTTTTTGCGATAAATTCATTGAGATTGTTGTATGGAGGAGAGGGGTAGTTTCATCTTTTTGAGGAGGCTCTAATTAATCAGTAATGAGTTCTTTGACATTGGAGCCTGAAGAGTTGCCCGGATTAAGGTGCTTCCATCCACTTTCAGTTTCGATTGTCATCGCATCGCTATTGTAGAGTTGATAGGTTCGTTTGCCACTGGATTCATAATAGGTACGAGCAAGTAATTCGCTTAGTACACCTGTTGTTAGAAATTGAATTGAAGTGATGACTAAAACGATCCCGACCAGGAGGAGAGGCCTTCCACCAATGGATTCGCCAAATATTTTGAGCATGAAAAGATAGCCCAAGATTAAGCTACCCAATGCGCCGCTAATAAACGCAAGCTTGCCAAAAAAGTGGCCTGGTCTGGCGTTATAGCGCATAAAAAAGTAGACACTTAATAGGTCCAACAACACGCGAAACGTTCGTGAGATCCCATATTTTGATTCGCCCAACTCTCGGGCATGATGTGTAACAATCTCTTCTTTAATGCGTGCCGACTTGGTGTTCATCGCCATCCAAGCGGGAATAAAACGGTGCATTTCACCATATAAACGCACACCTTTTATAGCCGTGCTTTTATATACTTTTAAACTACAACCGTAATCGTGAAGCTTAACACCAGTAATGCGGCCAATGATTCGGTTTGCAATACGCGAAGGAATTTTGCGTAGCACCAAGTCATCACGCCTATTTTTTCGCCATCCAGCAACAAGATCAAGATCTTCTGTGATTAAACGAGTAACTAAACGTGGGATGTCTATCGGATCATTTTGTAGGTCACCATCCAAAGTAACAATGACATCTCCACGGGCGGCATCTAACCCGGCTTGCATCGCTGCAGTTTGCCCATAATTCCGTTGTAGATGAATTGCCCGAACATGCTCGCCATACAGTGCTTTTTCAGCTTCCAGGTTATCTTGTGTGAGATCGATGCTTCCATCATTGACGATGATCAACTCCCAAGGTTGAGGGTAATCTTTGAGCGCTGCATGTACTCGCTCAACTAAAGGAGTAATATTATCTTCTTCGTTATAAACCGGAATCACCAGTGAAAGGCGATGATTGTCGAGCTGTAGTTTGGTTTTTTGCATTGTTAACCTTGTTGTATGTAATTCTTATATCTCAAGTTTCGAGGTTTAAACAGAAGATATTTGAGGTAGCAGCCATGGTGCGTGTGCAATATGAAAGATGTCGTAAACACATCCTTGCTACCAGTGCTTCCCTATTTCACATCTACCGTGTTAGCTATGGCTATTCCAAAGCATTTGAACGCTAACATTTGAGCTATATTTTCGCCGATTCTAGCATACTAAGCTGGTTGAAAATAAGTCAGTTTGGTTGATTTTGTGGCTGATCTGGTTTTTGATAGAGAAAAACATGATGTTTCCCCCGTTCATAGGATCTAAGTAGTTCGTGTTCTTCAACTTTTTTGCAGCTAATTAAGTATTCCCAGTCTGACGAGGTTTGATTGACAGTTTTCAATACTCTGTCTTGCTCAATATTGATATATAAGCAGACTGCTTTTTTATCCGTGCAGTTACATGCGACGGATTTATTTTTAAGCTCTACGTTGGACATAATGTCAAAAGCGACTTTTTTATCCGATTGCTCAATGCCTTTTTGATGCATAATCAGTGGAATAATGGCGATACCAAGAATAAAGCGCAGCATAATAATAACAGCGGCAGTCTGTAACAGTCTTTTCTTAAATTCTGTGCTCGTGAATTGATAGATAACATATGCCGCGATAATGGAGAAAAATGGTAGCAAAGGTAAAATGTAACGACCACGTGCTCCTGCAGATATCCAGTATGGGATAAAGTTAATCAAGGCAACAACAATCAAAACTTTGATGATTGGTTCTAAGGAGAAAGTTGTTTCAGATAAAATTTTGCTTTCTCGTTTAAGCCAGATGTAGACGAGTGGTAAAAATAGAAACAGACTACCTGGCAGCAGCTTGATAAAAACATGCAGAGGAAAAAGCAGAAGGTGCTTGATGAGTTCCAGAACATCTTGTGACTCTTTAGTGCGGTTTGCGCTCTCGAAAAAGAGTGTTTGAAATGAGGCGATTGGGTTAGCGGTACTGAGCAGCCATATAGCCGGGAGAAGTAGACAAAGTACGCAGGAAACATAGAGTAGCGGATTTTTCAGTAGAGAAAATTGGCGATAATAGAAAAAAAGCGTTAACAGCGTTAAGCCGAAAAACATGAATGCTGGGAAGCCTTTAAGCATAAATGCGAAAGATGTGATGAAACCAGCGACAAGCAACCAAGCATATTGCCGCTTTTCAAAGGCCAAGACCATGGAAGCAAGAACAAGAAATATGGCAAGCGAAAACGTTCCATCGATTTCGCCAACAAAACCGTAGAAAAAAATCACATCCAGGCTAATCGCGAAGACCAAACTAGCGATTGCTGCCATACTATTATTTCTAAAAAGAGCACGGGCAAAAAGGAAAATAAAAATACAGCTTAAAAAATAGGAAACAACGGATGGAATTCTAGAAGCCATCTCATTCCAGCCGGTGAAGTTGGCACTTAATACTGTTAGCCAAGTGTACATCGGTGGTTTTTTGTAATATTCCTCACCAAGATAAGTGGGTTGCACATAATCACCACTTTGTTGCATTTCATAAGCAACAATGGTTCTCAATGACTCCTCGTTTTTAAACTCATGCTCTCCCAAGTTTGGTAATAATGAGAGAAAAGCAAGCAAAGTAAATAGCAGGTAGGTTTTTGCTGTTTGTGGCATCTACAGTGGATCTCTTAGGATGTGGTGCTGAATAATTGAACTATACGCATCAATTCGGAGCAAGTTAGGTTGTTTTCCGTATGTTATCATATGCAGAAGTTTGAATTATTAACGCAAGGATAAAGTTGTGATTGTAGTGACCGGTGGTGCAGGATTTATTGGAAGCAATATTGTTAAACGACTCAATGAGTTGGGGAAAACTAATATTTTGGTTGTTGATGATCTGTCTGACGGCACTAAATTTCGTAATGTTGTTGATTGCGAGATATTGGATTACATGGATAAAGAGGACTTTCTCGAACGATGCGAAGAAGGCATTGGATTTGAAGAGCCTATAGACGTTATTTTCCACGAAGGCGCGTGCTCTGCAACGACAGAGTGGGATGGTCAATTCATGATGGATATCAATTACGAGTATTCCAAGTCTCTGCTGCACTACTGTATCGAAGAAAAAGCGGCTTTTATCTATGCATCATCAGCATCAGTTTACGGCGGCGGGGAGATCTTTTCTGAGTCGCGTGAATTTGAGCAGCCGCTTAACGTCTACGGTTATTCCAAGTTTTTGTTTGATCAATATGTACGCCGCTTAATGCCAAAAATCGAATCACAAGTCGTTGGCCTTAGGTACTTTAATGTTTATGGTCCTCGCGAACAGCATAAGGGCAGCATGGCGAGTGTTGCATATCATTTTAATAACCAAATCAAAGCTGGTGAAGTTGTTAAATTATTTGAAGGCTGTGATGGTTACGGCAATGGTGAACAGCGTCGAGATTTTGTTTATGTTGGTGATGTTGTCGATGTGAATTTATGGCTCTCCGAGAACCCCAACGTTTCTGGTATTTTTAATCTTGGTACAGGGCGTAGCCAAAGCTTTAATGATGTCGCTAATGCCGTTATCGCATGGCATGATAAAGGTGCGATTGAATATATTCCTTTTCCTGATCACCTAAAAGGTGCCTACCAAAGCTTTACTCAAGCTGATATTTCAAACTTAGTCGCGTCTGGTTATGACAAAGGTTTTAAGACTGTAGAAGAGGGTGTGAAGCTCTATTTGGATTGCTTGAACACAGCTCGCTAAGCTGATTGTGGTGAATAACCCTCAGCAAATCAAATTGGGGCCTTTTGTGTGGCAAATAGAAGCTCCGTTTGCTCAGTCCCCTATTCCTCTAGTGCTGTGGAAGATATGCATTATTTTTCTATTAACTTACGCAGCTTTTAGAATAGTTTATCCCGATCTTGGTCGTTTTGCTGATTCTGTTGTGGCAGTGCTGGGTTTTATTGCGATCTTTCTCTATCTCAAGCCTATGCATAAAGATATTGGATTATGGCTGTTACTCTCCGCTTTGCTCATACATTTTTTTGTTTGGTCTATTGGGACCTTGCAACAGCCCGATCTGATTAAGGGAGATCCTGATTTTAGAAATCTAGCAAGGCTTTACATTTTTATCCCAATCGCTGTTTGGCTTGCAGGGAGTACCCGCAATACATTTTATTTTTGGACAACGGCATCAATAGGATTAGTTCTCGCTACATTCTGGCTCGGAGGTGTGGATCACTGGATGAGAGGGTTGGAGGGAAAGAGAGTCGATTTTGAAATTCATAATGCACAGCACGCCGGAGTACTGTTAGGTATTTTGTTTCTGGGTATAGTCGCTATGTCTAAGCGAATTATTTTGGGCGATGGTAATAGAATTTGGCGGGTAGTGTTTTGGGCTATTGCGCTGATCTTCAGTCTTGTTGGTGTTGTTGTTACCCAAACCCGAGCCGTTTGGTTAGGGGTAGTTGTAGCACTTGTGGGAATTGCTATAGCAGTTCTATTGTTCAATAAAAAACGGTTGTGGCAAAAACGTTCCAAGCACGTTTTATTTATAAGTATCATATTTATAACTCTCGCTATTTGTGTGGGATGGGTAGCAAAAGATGCAGTACAAACGCGGATAGCTGCTGAAAATCAAGTGGTTCAAAAAGTAATCTCTGACGGGATGGACGATGTGCCATTCACGAGTATTGGTGTGCGACTTCATTCATGGGTGATTGCTCTTGATTGGATTGAGAAACGGCCTATTCTTGGTTGGGGGGGCAATAAAGGTGGTTTTGTATTGGCTGAAACCAAAGAGTTGCCACAATGGGTGCGTGAACGATTTGGCCACTTACACAATAGTTATCTTGAGCTGTTGGTGTCGTATGGCTTAATCGGACTCTTCGTTGTTTTGATTTCTTGGAGCTGGGTTGTCTACGCCAGTTATAGAGCATGGCGTGCTAAAGTATTGCCAAATGATGTTGCGACATTTGGTGTTGGATTTATGGTTTTTTGGGTGATTGTGAATTTTTTCGAATCTTATGTGATTTATTGGTCGGGTAACTTGGTTTTAGGCTTGATATTTGGCGGGTTCTATACCCACTATCTCAAATGGAAGTATAAAGATGTCGTATTACATAAGATTAAGGCTACTGCCTCCTAGAGTGGTGGTTGCAAGCTCTTCCAACTTTTCTGCAACATCATCAACTGAGATCATGTCCATCGCATTTGGATCTCTAACACGTTGCCCCCATTTAACCTCTTCGATATTTTTTCCTAAGTATTTTTGTAACGCATTCGGGTAGCGATTAATATTCCACTGACTATTGTTATATGGGCCTGTAAATTCCGGGTTTGAGGTGGCGAATAGACCGATAACGGGAGTACCTACGGTGGTGGCCATGTGAGCGGGGCCTGAATCTGGGGAGATTATCCCTTGTGCTTTTTTGATTAATGCAAGAAGCTGCTTTAAATTCAGTTGCCCGATAAGGTTTTGGACTGGGGAGTTACACAGTGCGGTAATATCTTCGCCATAAGATTTTTCCATTTTACTCGGGCCGCCGGTTAACACCACTTGAAATCCCCATTGTTTCCAAGCTAAATCTGCAATCTTCGCGTATTTTTCAATGCTCCAATTACGCCAGTTATTGCGCCTGACACTTGAGCACGGACTTATCAGCAGAAGGTTTTCGTTTGTTGAAAAAAGTTGCTCTATATGTTCTTGGTCTCTGTTCGGTATAGGAATATTCCACTCAACAACCGGCGCTAAATCCATTCGTTGAGTAAATTGCAGTAACCGATCCATGTAGTGAGGGCGATGTTTGTAATTTATCTGTTCGTTTGTAAATAGCCACTGCTTATCCTGAGCATCTTTTCGGTTAAAACCTAGTTTGACTTTCGATTTGATAAAAAGTGTGGCAATGCTTGCCCTTAGCGCTTCCTGCATATGCAATAGCAGGTCAAATTTTTCGTTTTGTAAGTGGTGACGTAATTCGACAAATGCAGAGATTCCTTTTGATTTATCAAAAATAATAAATCTCACGTTGGGGATATCCGCAACCAGTTTGGCTTCTGTGCTGCCGATTATCCAGGTGATTTCCGATTCTGGCCAATGGTGTTGTAATGTTCGTAAAACAGGGACTGTTTGGCAAACATCACCAATAGCTGAAAGCCTAAAAATACAGATTTTTTTAGGCGGTGTAGAGAAAATTTGATCCATCAGTCGTTAATCGAACTAATCGGCAACTTCCAGCTCGGTTTTGTTTTCAGCTTTTATTTCAAAATATTTTTTTGATTTTTTCTGTCCTTGTTGGGCTTTGTAAGCCTCGAAATCAAATCCTTCCCAGTCAGAAAAGTCTACATGTTCATAGGCATCGCAACGGCTACAAAGATTGAGTTCTTCGCGCTTACCTGCATCGAGCAATGATCGGCAGCGAGCCATCTCCTGCCCATTCCAAATATCTAAAGCATTTTCCTCTTTTACATCACCAATTAATTGCCTACCTGTCGAATCCCAGCAACAAAGTGTTGCAGTACCGTCTACATAAAAGAAAAGTTCTTTCTCAATTTTTAGGCAAGGTAGATTAGTTGATTCAGTTTGGTTTTCCCATGGATAACTGTATAGGTCAGTAAATATAATATTGTCCGGCTCGTGTTTAGACCAATACTCTTCAAATTCTTTTCTTTCCTGCTCAGTTCCGTCGGGCAGCTTAATCATACGTACTTCTGTTGCGATGGGGTGCGATGCTTTTTTGCATTGTTCAAGAAAATACGCAACATGCTTGTAAACTTTGTCGTAGCTAATGCCGCGCGATTCATCAAATGTTGAGCGATAGAAACCATCAATACTAAAACGCATAACATCAACACCCGCTTCAAGCAGCTTATCTGTTACTTTAGGCGTTAACATGCTGCCGTTGGTATTGAATTCAACTTTGGCTGTCGGGTCCTGTTTAATGTATTTTACAATGTCAGTCATTCGCTTGTCGGCAAATGGCTCATTTAGTAAAAATGGGCGGTAAATCGCACCGATTCCGCGAGTGTCATCAATGATTTTCTTCCAAACCCACTCTTCCATATATTTAGGTTGGCGGAGGGTGTTTTTTTGCGGACAAAACCAGCAGCTTGCATTGCACATAATTGTGGTTTCAATTTCGACATACGTCGGTGTTTTTGCATATTGGTTTCGTTGTGGTTTTATACTCATGCAATGCATTCCTTTATTTCGGAAAAGCAAGCGTCTGAAGCGCCTGCTTGTTGTTCGATATATTTTGCTGCAGCTTCGCCTGTCTGTCTTCGGAAATCTGCATCTTCCAAAAGTTTAAACAGTGCTTGTTCAAATTCGTCGTTATTTTTTATAGAAAAACATTTTTTATTTTGCACCATGTTCATAGCTTCAGGTGAATTTTGGAAAAATGGACCAAAAATGGCTGGAACTCCCATTGCTGCAGGCTCCATTGTATTGTGAACGCCTGAACTAAAAGCACCGCCAACATAAGCAACATCTGCATAGAGGTATAGGGCGGATAAAAACCCAACTGCATCAATGATGACAATACGCAGATTTTCTACCTCACTCTCCTTTAGTTGAGAGAAACGAGCGACATTATACGCTTCAAATGTTTCTTCTATTGCTTTTATATGTGCTTCATCTGTTTCGTGTGGCGCGATAATGACGTTTAAGTCAGGATGAGTTTCCAATGCCTTTATAATACCGGAAAAAATATGGTGTTCATCTGATGGCCAAACACTTCCTAATATGAGTGTCAATTTATCTGTATTCAACCCTGGGAGCAGAGGTGCTTGAAGATTTTTCTTTCGATCCAACACGCTATCAAAGCGGGTATCGCCAACAGTGGTAATTTTAATGTCACTAGAGCTGTTTTGAATGAATCGGTTTTTATCGTCATCGGTAACTGCAAAAATACTCGTTAAACTTTCATAGATGGGTTTGTAGAAACTTCTGCCTAACGCATTAGTTACGCGTTTCGACTTCTCTTGTAATGTTGCTGAGATGAGAAACTGCGGGATTGCCTGCGCCTGTGCTTCCCAAATCAGGTTTGGCCAGAGATCAAATTTGACATAAACAATTGCGTTTGGTGCTATTTTTTTGATTAGCCGTTGCATATTGCTTTTGGTATCAATAGGGAGATAATCGAGTAACACCAGCATAGGGTAGTTTGATTTTCGTTTATTCGCCCATCGATAACCTGATACAGAAGTAATTGTTAATGCGCATTGAATATTGTCTTTCATCAAGCGCTCCATAACCGGTAGCGCCTGTAAATATTCCCCCGCACTTGCGACATGAAACCAGATTAAGGATTTATTGTGATCCTTATTTTTTAGTTGCGTGTCAATACGCTCCCAAACGCCTTGATGGCCAGCGAGAGTGTCGCGTAACTTTTTATTCTTAAATGATATAAGTTTTAACGCTAACGATAGTGTTGGTAGTATCAAAAAAGAGTAGCTTATTTGCCAAAATCTTCTATTTAACAAAGGAATAAACGCTCAAATTAAAGCCGGGAATTATGACATAATTGCTTTTCTTAACCAACGGATAATTATTGTACATAGCTGGATTGAAAAACAGACAATAAAGAAAAACCAGGACAAACTAAGCTTTTTTTGTTTATAATTCCGCTCTTTTGCAAAAATGAATTGCTTAAAAAGGCTGCACCAATAAGTAAATATAATAAGAAAAACATAGAGATATATGAGATTGCAGCTTCAGCGTGATAACGTAAGTCAAGGTTTTTATTCTGGAAAGTTTGTACGATTTCCAAGCATTAAACCCAGTTATATTGCAAAAACCTGGGTTGGAAAGAATTATTTAAAATACGTTTAAGGAGATACATGTATGTCAATTAAACATCCTACAGTTGCAGTAACGGGTTCTTCCGGTGCTGGAACTACTACTGTAAAAAATGCTTTTGAGCACATTTTCCGTCGTGAAGGTATCAACCCAGTAGTTGTTGAGGGAGATAGTTTTCACCGATTTAATCGTGTTGAAATGCGTGCAGCGCTTGCTAAAGCACAAGAAGAGAACCGAATTCTTAGTCACTTTGGTCCTGATGGTAATGTTTTCGATAAAATCGAAGAGCTTTTCCGTGTTTATGGCGAAACTGGTGCTGGCCAAACGCGCAAATATCTTCATTCGGAAGAAGAAGCAGCACCTTATGGCCAACAGCCTGGTGAGTTCACCGCTTGGGAAGAAATTCCAGAAGGTAGTGATTTGTTATTCTACGAAGGCTTGCATGGTGGTGTTGTTTCTGGTGACGTCGATGTTGCTAAGCATGTTGATCTATTGATCGGTGTTGTGCCTCTTGTCAATCTTGAGTGGATTCAAAAAATTCACCGTGATACCGCACAACGTGGTTATTCAGCTGAAGCAGTAACAGATACGATTCTCCGTCGCATGCATGACTATGTTCACTACATCACGCCTCAGTTCTCTCGTACACATATCAATTTCCAACGTGTACCAACAGTTGATACTTCTAATCCTTTCATTGCGCGTGATATTCCTACGCCAGATGAGAGTTTTGTCGTTATCCGTTTCAGATATCCTGATACCGTAGACTTTCCATATCTACTAAATATGATCAGTGACTCGTTTATGTCTCGTCCAAATACGATTGTAGTTCCTGCTGCTAAGATGGGATTTGCAATGGAGATTATTTTGACGCCAATCATTCATGATATGATTGAGAAAAAACGCAAAGCGTAAGAAATATCTTACTCGTTTTGTAGAGAAAAGCCCCCGTTTATCAGGGGCTTTTTTTGTATTATACTCCTCTAGAAAGCATGAATTTAGAGGGGACCTGCGATTACTACACTTCTCTCTTCTCAGCTTTAATTACTCGCTAGATGCTGGTGCTTCATAAAGCAATGCGCCAGTAATAATAACAAAAGCGCGAGTCAGAATAATTCCTTTCGCTTGGGCAATATGGGACTCTTTCTCTGTTTTGTCTCCGGCAAGCAATTTGCGACCAATTCTGATTTGCATAATATAAAGAATATAGAGAGTGACGATCAAACCTATGTGCATCCAAAGCAAAAAGTTTAATATTTCTCCACCTTCAATCATTCGTCCGTACCAATCCCTGTTTAAAACCAGATAGATTGGCATGCAGATGTCGAAAATAACGCAAGCAACCATAGTAGTTACATGGAACTTTCTAATGTGAGAAAGTTTAAATGCCGCTAGCATAAACACAAATGTGATAGTCGCGGCGATGGTTGTCTCAGCGTAAAGGAAATCCATAATTAGGTTAAAGCTCCTGCTAGATTACGATATTTTATGACGAAAAAATTAATAGCTATTGGTATTTTATTATATTTTAGCTTGATCAATTCAGTATGCGCAGTTGACTCGCATGCGGTTGTCTTAATGTATCACCGTTTTGGTGAAGATAGATATCCATCGACCAATATCAGCACAGAATCATTTATTAAGCAATTGAACTTCATCGAGGAGCATCAGTTTCAAGTTTGGCCGCTGGAAAAAATTGTTGACTATCTACAAAACAAGCGCCCGATACCTGACAAAGTTGTAGCAATCACGATTGATGACGCTTATCTCTCTGTCTATCAAATAGCCTATCCACTGCTTCAACAACGAGGCTGGCCATTCACCGTTTTTGTTTCTAGTGACTATCTGGATAAAGGTTATTCGTCTTATATGTCGTGGGACGAGTTAAAGGATATGGTTAATAATGGTGTTTCGGTTGGGAATCACTCAACCAGCCATGACCATCTAATAGATAGAAAGAGAGATGAAAACTACGAGGCGTGGTTAACCCGAGTTGCTGAGGAGATTTTCAACGCTGAATATCGCATTGAGCAAATGACGGGCTACCGGACCAAGCTTTATGCTCACCCCTATGGTGAATATAATAATGTATTAGCTAAATATATTGGCGACTTAGGCTATGTCTCATTTAGCCAGCATTCAGGCGCATTGGGTGAAAATAGTGATTTCAATGCCCTACCTAGATTTCCCATCTCCGAGAACTATTCAGATATGTTTGCTTTCAAACATAAGCTTTATAGTTTGCCAATGCCTGTGGAAAAAGTAGAGCCGAAGGAAGTGGTTACAATTCTTTCAATGCCTTCCATGCGAATTACCTTGGATCGGGATTTAATGGAGAGCAAATACAGTTTGGTTTGTTTTGCCAGCGGCCAAGGGGCGATTCATGCTACTTGGTTAAATGAAAAGCAGTTCGTGGTGAAAGCACACAAGCCATTTTCGTTGCGGAGAAGTCGTTACAATTGCACTATCAGAGATCACAAATCGGATCGCTTTTTCTGGTATAGCCATCTGTGGATAAAGCCTCAGTTGCCAGAGGCGATTAACGCAGCGGAGCTTTATAATCTAAGGCAGCTTGCTAGGATGAAGGCGATCCAGAGTGGTCGAAATTAAGCTTCCTAACAGTTTTTAGTTCTTTAGTGTTCATGATTAATTGCAGAGAATCCACATAAGCCATACCTTTTTGTGAATAGCGGTGTAGATAATTGGCTAGTTTCCGCGCATCAAGCACTCTTCCTTGCTTTCGCATCTCATATCGCGCTTCACGTAGTTCTTTGTAGGCATTATTTCGATTGATGTTTTTAACATAAGAGCGGATAGAGTGCTGCAAAGAGTCAAACTTCTTAACTTGGTGTGTTTTCCCTGATTGTCGATTATTTGGGGTAAGCCCGGCGTTCTCGCCAAAAGTCCATTCACCGAACAAACTATTCCCTTCCACAGCAAACCGGGAGGTTCCCCAGCCACTTTCAATGGCGGCTTGTGTGATGATGAGTTCTACGGGCAAAGTATCAATACGTTTCAATAATTCTTCTATTTGCGCTGAAGAATCCAGGTTGCGGTTGATTCGATATTCTTTTATCAAACCGGCAAACCAAGGATTGCTAGTAGAAGATAGAGAATTACCACTCTGTTGAATTAAATTCACTACCCGTTTGCGTTTTTCCAGCATAACTGCTTGCTCAGCGACAATAATAGGCAAGAGGATTTGAATGAAAAGTTGCTTCTTGATTGTAACGGAAGCCGCTTGGGCTAAATTGTTGGGCACAGCGGTTAAAAGTGTGTCAGGCATTTCCTTAAGGCTAGCGATTGGCCAGTTATATTCGATTTGTTTAAAATGTGCAGTGAGTGCCTCAATGGTGTTCAAATCGGGTAACTGAACAGTATTTGGTTTGCTTGGTTCAATTGGAGCTTGGGGAGAAACTTCGCGTTGATTGATTTTTGCAACGCCGATAGCGGTAAAAATTAGAATACTAGTGGCGACAGCCAAGGTAATCTTGAAAGAAAGACTCATGATATATCCGATTTGATAATCCTAGAAAAAGCAGTTGGACGCGCAATTAGAATGCAGGATATTGTTTTGAATAGCGTACTAGCCCATGGATGGGCGTAGTTAGAACAATGCAGGAGC
>Ga0316204_10009752_pt1 | contig 12677 bp, 12 predicted proteins | sample 6monrhotite_MG_2_FD_205661 | JGI IMG/M metagenome (GOLD analysis project Ga0316204, IMG submission 205661) | Microbial mat bacterial communities from mineral coupon in-situ incubated in ocean water Damariscotta River, Maine, United States -... | ecosystem: Environmental > Aquatic > Marine >...
CCGTGGGCAATCATTTCTTTGCATAGTGTTGGCGCGCCATGCAGCCCCATATAAAACACAACAGTCTGGTTTGGCTGTGCCAGCGCAGGCCAGTTAAGGTCAACTGTGCCGTCTTTCAAATGCCCGGTAACAAACACACAGGCCTGTGAGTAATCACGGTGAGTTAATGGAATACCTGCATAGGATGCACAGCCCGCAGCAGCGGTAATACCTGGAACAACCTGGAATGGAATACCTTCCTGTGCCAGCAACTCAATTTCTTCACCACCACGACCAAAGATAAATGGGTCGCCACCTTTCAGGCGAAGAACACGTTTACCTTCTTTCGCCAGGCGCACCAGTAATTCATTAATATTTTCCTGCTGCATGGTGTGCTTATCACGGGCCTTACCCACATAAATCAGCTCGGCATCACGACGCACCAGCTCACGAATGGCGGGTGAAACGAGACGGTCATAAACCATAACATCGCAAGATTGCATCAGGCGTAGCGCACGAAAAGTCAGTAGGTCCGGGTCCCCGGGGCCAGCACCCACCAGATAAACCTCACCCTTAAATTTTGGCTTTGGATCAGCCGCATCAATCGCCTTTTGCAGCTCAACAGCGGCTTCAGCTTCATGACCCGTGTAAACACGATCAGCCACCGTACTTTCCAGCACGTTTTCCCAGAAGGTTTTACGCTGATCAACACTGGGAAACTTCGCCTTAACCTTTTCTCTAAAGTCTGATACTAACGCACCCAAACGCCCATAAGCCGCAGGAATACATCCTTCGAGCTTGGTACGGATCATTCTGGCAAGTACCGGGGATGAACCACCGGTTGATATAGCAATTTGTACCGGAGAGCGATCAATAATTGATGGGGTAATAAATGTGCAAAGATCAGGTGCATCGACTACATTTACCGGAATTTTTTGAGCATCCGCCAGCTCAAATACCCGCTGATTAACCGCTTTATTATCGGTTCCTGCAATTACCAGTACCGCCTGCCCAATATCCGCATCTTCAAATTCACGGGCAATATGCTTTATTTTGCCCGCTTCATGCCACTCTGATAACTCTCGTGACAACTCTGGGGAAACCACGGTAACGTCAGACTGGGCTTTTAGTAGTAATGACACTTTGCGAGCCGCTACATCGCCACCACCAACAACAAGCGTGGGTTTTTGTTTAATATTAAAGAATATGGGTAGAAAATCCACTGGGAATCCTAGGTTACTGAGCTAAGGTCAGAGTTAAATGAGTTAACTCATTATAGTAGTGTTGAATGCGGCTTGAGTCTATATCCCATTAGCTAGGGCTTATATTGCATGCGAGAAACTGATTTGGGTATTTTTGCCGCAGAGGCACGGAGGTCACGGAGAAAAGCCGATTAATATCTATGCTTGTGCGAAGCACAAACATAGATAAAATCTCCGTGTTCTCTGCGACTCTGTGGCAATTACGCTTTTAAATCTTTATTTTTTAAGTAATTTCAACAACTTACCAGACATATCCAGGCCCGCCAGGTCATCGAAACCACCCACATGATAATCACCAATATAGATCTGTGGCACGGTATTACGCCGGGTTTTTTTCTCCATCGCCGCCCATAGCTTTTTATCACCCGCTACATCAATGATTTCGATGTGTTTTACGCCACGTTTTTTTAATAAACGCTCTGCACGCTGGCAATAGGGACAGGATCGGGTTCGATACATGCGGATCTGGGCCATACAGATACCTGAATAGTAATTAAGAGAATGCTTATTTTATCAGCTTACAACAAAACTTGCAGCCAGTGTTCCCACCACAAGACTCCAGCCATCAACCAGCACAAATAACATAAGCTTAAAGGGAAGAGAAATAATCAGGGGTGATAACATCATCATACCCATTGCCATGAGCACACTGGCTACCACCAGATCTATCACCAGAAAAGGAATAAACAGCATAAAACCTATTTGAAAGGCGGTTTTTAATTCCGAGGTTAAAAACGCTGGCATCAAAACTGAAAAAGGCACTGACTCCGGGCCGTCATAAGCCTCATCACCCGCCAGATTTGCAAACAGCTGCAAATCAGTTTCTCGGGTTTGTTCAATCATAAATTTATGAAACGGTTTTTTGAGTTGCGCAATCGCCTCATCAGCACCTATTTTTTCAGTGATATAGGGTTGATAGGCATTTTCATATGCCTGACTAAAAACAGGCGCCATAATAAAGAAACTTAAAAACAGGGCTAAACCGATTAAGATTTGATTTGATGGTGTTTGTGCCGTTCCCAGTGCCTGACGCAAAATAGACAGCACAATAATTATTCGAGTAAAAGATGTCATGGTAAGTAACAGCGCCGGTAGCACAGAAAGCACTGTCATAAGCATCAACACCTGCAATGACAATGAGTACTGCTTGCCACCGCTTGCAGAGTCTTCTATTACCAATGCAGGTAAACCCGGTTCTGCTATAGCAGAACCGCTGAACAATATAAACAGTGGTAAACCGAGCAATAAATATCGAATTAAATTTTTAAGTGAAAAGCCATTACACATTGATTTTTTTCTCAACTTCTTTACTCAGGGTTTCACCAAATGAAATATCTTTTTCTGTGAGTTTTTCTCCAGAGGGTTTTTCCTTTGCCTCATCCAGAACAAACAATGTCTGAATATGACCGGGAGTAACACCAACGAGTAATCGCGTATTTTCAACTTCAATTAAAATAGCTTTTTCTCTGGTGCCTAAAGACAAACCACCAAGCACTTTCATATCAACCATGTTATGACTGGGAAGTCGGCCGTATTTTTTTAGCACCCAGGCAAGCCCTAAAATCAAAGCAATAACCACAACCAGCCCCATCACCATGTTTAGCATATTCATTAACGAAAATGCTGACATAGAAACCGGTTTGGATACGACCTCTGCTTCTGCAAACAACGTAGCTGGAAAAATAACCAGTGTTATTGCAGAATAAAAAAATACAGTTCTGTGAATTAATTTAATCATCTAAATAGTTACTGCTTCATATTGCTCGGGGAAAAGCCTTGATTTTTTCAAGCTCTGCCCCGAGTGTGAAAACATAAAAGAGAAGTTCTTTCTGCCGGTAAATTAACTTTTAGTTTTTTACTTAAGTTTCTTCACTCGCTCTGCCGGGCTAATAATATCGGTTAAGCGTATGCCAAATTTTTCATTAACAACAACCACTTCACCTCGGGCAATCAGGGTGCCATTAACCAGCACATCCATTGGCTCACCTGCGAGACGCTCAAGCTCAACAACTGACCCCTGATTTAGCTGTAACAAATTACGAATGCTGATTTTTGTTCGGCCAATTTCCATCGATAAATTTACCGGTATATCCAGAACAACATCGAGATTTACATCTGACCCATGCACACTTTCATCGGTCAACTCATCAAAGCTTGCCTTGCCTTCCGATTCAGCCTGCTCATTTAACGCATCAGCCCACGGATCTTCAGCAGCATCATTATTGTCTTCATCACTCATTTTTATACTCTCAAATCTTATTCTTCAATATCTGATTCTGATATAAAATTCAAATCAGCACGATGAACTCTTTCATTAATTTTTATTGCAGCATTACCTCGAGAAACCCCAAGGCTTCCTCGAAACATGGGTATTTCCTCAGCTTCCAGCACCACTTGATCCGGCATATCAAACGGAATAACATCACCTACTCTTAAGTCATTAACCTCTGATAAATTAATTTCAATTTCTGTTAGCAAACTTTTTACTTCTACTTTTGATTCAAATATTTCATCACGTAATGAGAGCCGCCAACGATCATCAACCTCTGACATATCTGACTGCACACCCGCATCAAGTAAATCACGAATAGGTTCAACCATTGAATATGGAAAAGTTACGTGCAAGTCCCCTCCTCCTCCTTCAAGATCTACCCGGAATGTGCTCACTACAACAACTTCAGTTGGGCTAACAATATTTGCCAGATGCGGATTCACCTCTGATGACTGGTATTCCATTTTTAATGGCTTTACTGGATGCCAGGCATTTTCCAGATCTTTAAATATCTGCTCCAGCAACATACTAATGACACGTTGCTCGGTGGGGGTAAATTCACGCCCTTCAATCTTGTTATAAAAACGACCTTCACCACCAAAAAAATTATCAACAACAATAAATACCAGCTTGGGATCAATCACGAACAAGGCAGTACCTTTTAAGGGCTCCACCTTAATCATGTTTAAACTGGTAGGCACATACAGGCTATGCACATATTCCGCAAATTTCATCATTTGCACACCGCCAACCGCAATTTCTGCCTGACGACGCAACAGGTTAAACATACTCACACGAAAATTTCGGGCAAAACGCTCATTAATCATTTCCAGCGTTGGCAGCCGCCCCCGCACAATTCGTTCCTGCGAGTTAAAATCAAACTGTCTGGCAACATTATCATTCAGATCCTCTTCACCACCGGTTTCGACATCACCATCATCTACTCCATGAAGTAGCGCATCGATTTCGTCTTGACTTAGAACATCTGCAGTTGCCATATTTAATCTTTTAACCCGTAGTTATTTCTTAACCGTTATTTATTAACAAAACTTTATTGCATAACAAAACTTGTAAAATACAGTGCCTCAATTGAATTAGGTTCACCTACATTTCCTAACACCTCTTTAATCAGCTGGACTGCCTCCTGACTTAGCGCACGCTTACCTTCACGAGTATTGATTTCATGATATTGTTTTCCACCCAACAACAATAAAAGCTCATTTCTTACAGCTGGCATATGGACTTTAAGAGCACCCTCTACTGAAGGGTCGTAGGTCATTATCTGTATATTGACCTGTAAAAAACTCACCTGCTCCTGGTTTTCGAAATTCACTACGAATGCAGGGTGCAATGGCACATATAAAGGTGTACCTTTTGATTTCGTCTTTTGGCCGCCTTCCCCTTCCACGGCATCTTCCAGCATTTCTGCATCTTCGCCGGCCTTGTTTTCATCATCACCACCGAGCATAAATATAGTGACACCAACTGCTATACCAATTACCAGCAACAGACCATTCACCAGCAGAATGATCTTCATCATTCCACCACCCTGTTTTTCAGTTGCTTCTGTTTTTTCGTCAGCCATTAAGCTTCCCCTGTGGTTTATTGCTTATGCTGCATCGATATGCCTGCACAAGATTCAAAGCAAAGAACGTGCCCTTATTGACTTTTTTGCGTATAAATCAGTCAATCAGCACGCAAATAAATTACTCAGGGCACTTGCCCCTGCACCTAAGCATAGTATTAATTCATTGAATTTCAATAAGATAGCTATATATTTCATGATTGAATAGAAATCTCACTCTCTACACCAATAAAGGCATCCATTCAGAATCAGGGTGGGTTATGATTAAATGAATTCAGCACAATAGACTATAGACGTCAGACATTTGGCCGATAACCTGATTAAGAAGAAAACACGCCAAAAAAATGTCACGCCAGGAATTTTTTGTTGCGGGCACCACCTGGAGCCGAATAAATTCTGTTGTCATATAGAAGACGGGCATTAGCTATTCAAAGCAGCAAAATAAAGACCGGATTAATTACAAGAGCTAATAAATAATGATAAATATTCCGCCCATTAAATCCAGCACACCGGTTAAACCCGAGATACTGGCTGAGGTCACAAAAACCTGGAGAGTGGGCCAGATTCTTAATGCAACCACACAACAAGGTGGAGACGCGCTATCTAAGGTTTTGATTCAGGTTGGGCAACATACACTAGAAGCAAAAACCCCTGTTGCGCTTCAAACAGGGCAGGATATTAAATTACTGGTAAAAACATCTTCAGGCCAACTACCAATATTAAGCATACTAAGCCCACAAGTTACGGGAACAAATCAATCCGTCAACACCGGCTCAACCACCGATATAAACCAGGCAAGCAGCAAGCTACGCCAGTTTATTGCGGTACAACAATCTTTTTCTCAATTACAGCAGCTCTCGCAAAGTCTACTCAAACTAAATATCAGCCAGCTCAAGCTACCCCAATCATTAAAAACAGAACTCTTAAATATACAAAACACTTTAAATATAGATAGCAAAAAAATAACACCTTCTCAGCTTAAAAATCATATTTTAAACAGCGGCGTTTTTCTTGAGTCCAAACTACTTAAACAGTTTTCAATATCACCCGCGCAATTAAAAACCAGCAACACCCTGAACAACGACTTCAAGTTTCAGCTATTAACCATTAAGGCTGAGCTAGACAAAATAAACCTTCCCGTAACAAACCAGCACTTAAATCCAAAAACACTAACTACACAACAGGTTAATCAACTTAAAACTGATATTCAGAATATCGGGAATAAACCTGTTGAAATTATTAACAGGTTAATATCAACTTTACCCAGACCATTAATTATTCAGCTTACAAATATTCTCGCTACACCTTCCACAGACACACCGGTATCAAAAGATCTAGAACTGATTTCACAAACTCTATTGAAGACAACCAATACAGCTCAAAGCACTAACCATAATAAATTAATTGAGCAGCTGCGCTCCAGATTAATGCTGCTGGATCTTGGGCAGCAAGTGGAACAATCAATTAGCAAAATCACCAGCCTGCAACTTCAGCCACTGAGTCGCGAAGCTGATGGTTTAGTTCTTTTGCTTTTTAACCTTATTTTTAAAGACAGTCATGAGTATTTTGATTTAAGTTTTAGAATACAGGAGGACGATGATTCCAGCACAACAGATAATGAAAACTGGAAAATCACGCTTAACTTTAATTTCAAAACACTCGGCCAGGTAAAATCAAATATACATCTTATAGACAACCAGGTTTCGACTGTTTTTTTTACAGAGCTTTCCTCTACCGCCGAAAAAATACAGCCTCTTCTGCCCTTACTTGAAAGGGGGTTTAAACAGGCAGGCCTGGAGGTTTTGAGCCTGGATGTGGTAAAAGGTTTAACCACAGACCCAAAAGTTATCGACTCAAACATAAACCTGCTAGATGAGAATGCATAAAAACCTTATGACTTCTGAAAAAACAATAGCTGTAGCACTGGAATACGATGGTGACAACGCTCCCACCGTAAGCGCGCATGGAGTTGGAAAAATTGCAGAACAGATTAAACAAATAGCTAAAGAAAATGGTGTTCCACTGCAGCAAGATAATGAATTAATTGAAATACTGGCACAACTCGATCTGGGTGACGAAATTCCGGAGAATCTTTATCGCGCGGTTGCAGAAGTCATTGCCTTTGCTTACATCCTGAGTGGTAAATTCCCCAAAAACTGGAATCACGAAAGTTGAACTTATCTTTTTAGTTAAGATATAGAACCATGACACAGAGACACAGAGACACAGAGAATTTTAATTTATAAATAGCTTTTCTCTGAGCCTCAGCGCCGCTGTGACCATGGCCTGTAACTTTATTCAGTAGCCAGGTTATCTTGTTTACTTAAAAATATTTCGAACTCATCTGCCGGTAATGGCCTGGATATTAAGTACCCCTGAACAACTTCACAACCATGTGACTTCAAAAACTCAAACTGCTCTTCGGTTTCAACGCCTTCAGCGATCACTTTCAGATTCATACTGTGCGCCATTGCAATAACTGCCCGGGCAATTGCGCCCTCATCACTGCCGCCTAAAATATCTTTAACAAAAGATCTGTCAATTTTCAGAACATCTAATGGAAAACGATGTAAATAACTTAATGAAGAATAACCCGTACCAAAATCATCCATTGATAATTTCACACCAAGTTCTTTTAAATGATGCATTTTACTTATGCTGTTTTCAGCATCCTGCATGGCGATAGTTTCGGTAATTTCGAGATCTATTTTTCCAGGGTTAATGCCATACTGCTGGATAAGCAACTCTATCTGCTCGACCAGGTCTGGCTGCATAAACTGTCTTGCCGATAAATTTATACCTACACTTAAATTATAACCCTGCTGATTCCAGCTACTGGTTTTTTTTATTGCCTGCTCAAGCACATACTTACCAAGCAATTGAATTAAACCCGTTTCTTCTGCCAGCGGTATAAATCGAATCGGGGGCACCAGACCATGCTTTTTATGCCTCCAGCGAATTAGTGCTTCTGCTGCAATGACTTTACGATTATCTGTATTTATCTGCGGCTGGTAAAACAATTCTAGTTCATCGTTTTCCAGTGCGTCATGTAAATCTGCTTCCATCTGCAGACGATCATCCACACGCCGATTCATATCATGAGTATAAAAGTGTTCCTGTCCCCCACCTAGCGCTTTAGCTTTGCGCATTGCCGAGTTTGCACACTGCATCAAATTAGCCGCATCGATATCATCTTCCGGATAAATTGCCACACCAATGCTTAAAGATATAAATACTTTTTTCCCAACCAGCTCAAACGTACTTTCTTTTAATGATTGATTTACACTGGTTATCACCTGATTAATTTCATCTGTTGATGCGGGACTTTCCAGTAAAATAGCAAATTCATTACCACTGATACGAGCGACGGTATCCGCCTCATTTACAAGATTACTAAGGAAACCCGCGAATGCGACCAGCAATTCATTTCCAATATCATGACCAAGGGATTCATTTATCACCTGAAAACGGTCTATATCAATAGCAATAACCGCTACCTGATGTTTCGCATGTTCGGCTACTTTAATAGCGTGAGTTAATCGTTCGGTAAATAGTGTCTGATTAGGCAAGTCTGTCAATAGATCGTGATACGCCTGATGAAGAATCATATCTTCTGCGCGTTTCAGTGCGGTTATATCCTGAATAGTCCCTAAAACATACCGCGGTTTTTTGTCCTCATCCATTAGAACGTCACATTGTTGATAAACATAACGTTCGATATTATCTATACCTTGAAGCCTGTGCTCAAGAACAAATCGAGTTCCTCTGGTTCGCGCATCATTAAATGCATGCTTGACCCGGTCAACATCTTCTGCAGGGACATACTTTATCATTTCTGGAAAAATCAGTTTGTGTCCTCGATCGATGCCAAGCATATCTAATACCGCAGGAGGAATTGAGAACTCATCCGTTTTTAAATCCCAGTCCCAATAACCCAACATTGCCACTTTTAATGCGTAATCCACGCGCAGGCGATTTTTTCTTAACTCAAAATCCATCTCACGGGACTTAAGCGCATAACGCACACGCTGTGTAAACAGACTCCATGTAATAGGTTTTGTAATAAAGTCGGTTGCGCCCGCATCAAAGGCTTTGTCAACTGAATTCACATCATCCAGCCCGGTGAGCATAATTACAGGTACAGTGCGATGAGGATCAAGGCTGCGCATAACCAGGCAGGCTTCAAACCCGTTCATGACGGGCATTAAAACATCTATCAATACCAGGTCTGGACGTTGTTGACGAAACAGTTCAACACCATCTGCTCCGTTTGAAGCTTCAATGGTATCAAAATTTTGCTTTTGCAGAGCCTTGACTAACATCCCCCGAATAACGACATCGTCATCAACCACAAGTATCAAGGGGGTCTTGCGTTCTGTAAATAAAAATTCTTTTAATCTTGACACAAGTTGTCACCTAAATATTTATCGTCATTGATCATTTTATTTGTAAACAACGCCGTTCACGTTTTTCACTATCTTATTCTCTTACTAATTTATAATTTTTTTTACTCACATACCGCGAGACAGGTCATGTTTTAAGTCTTCTATGTCTTCAAGACCAACGGCAATTCTAATTAAGCCATCGGCAATTCCAGACTCCTGTCTTTGCTCAGGCGTCAAACGGCCATGCGTTGTTGTTGCAGGATGCGTTATTGTAGTTTTTGTATCCCCAAGATTAGCTGTAATTGAACAAATCTGAGTCGCATCTACCAGTGCCCATCCATCATCTTTACCGCCCTTGAGTTCAAAAGATAATAAACCACCAAAATCAGATTGCTGTGATTTTGCCAATTCATGTTGAGGATGAGACTCTAGCCCTGGATAATAAACTCGTGCTACCTGAGGTTGTTCCTCCAGCCACTGAGCCAGTGCCAATGCATTTTTACTATGTGCCTTCATGCGTATATCGAGTGTTTCCAAACCTTTTAAAAAAACCCAGGCATTAAACGCGCTCATTGTTGGGCCGGCACTTCTTAAAAAGCTATATACATCACCACCAACCACTTCTTCGCTTCCTGCTACAGCTCCACCGATGCACCGACCCTGCCCATCGATATACTTGGTGGCGGAATGAATCACAATATCTGCACCATATTTTAGCGGCTGCTGAAGTGCCGGTGTACATAAACAGTTATCTACTGCTAATAGACAGTTATTTTTATGGGCAAGTTCTGACAATGCTTTGATATCAACCATTTCTGTTAACGGATTAGATGGTGTCTCTAAAAACAGTAATCGTGTGTTTTTCTTTATTGCTTTGTCCCATGCATCGAGATCAGATAAATTAACAAAAGTTGTTTCAATTCCCAGTTTTGCCAGAAAATTGTTAAACAATACGGTCGTTGTGCCAAAGATACTTCGAGATGAAACAATGTGATCACCACTTTTCAAAATACCCAGACAGGTAGATAAAATAGCAGACATTCCTGAAGCCGTAGCAACACAGGTTTCTGCGCCCTCTAATCTTGCCAGTCTCTGCTCAAATGTTCTTACTGTAGGGTTAGTAAACCTTGAGTATATATTTCCCGGTTGCTCACCAGAAAATCGTGCGGCCGCTTCAGCCGCTGATGAGAATACAAAACTGGATGTTGGAAAAATCGGTTCACTGTGCTCTTGCTCATGAGTTCGTTCCTGCCCGGCTCTTACCGCCTGGGTTGCAAACGCCCATTGCGCCTCTAACTCTTCATAATCACTCATAATGTTTCCTGTATTAATACCCTGCAGCCTTTATCCACAAGATCAAACAATTCAATTACATCTTTATTTCGCATTCTGACACAACCATGGGAAGCCGGATGTCCGATTTTAGCTTCTTCAGAGGTACCATGAATATAGATATAGCGCTGGTAACTATCTATACCTTCGCCCATATTCAGGCCAGATTCTTCGCCCTGCAACCAGAGAATTCTGCTGGTAATTATATCATCAGGCAATGGCTTACCCGCATGCCTGAGTTCTTCTAAGTTACCTTGAGGCTCTCTGCCAATAAAGACCTCGTTAATTGCGCTACCCACACCTATTTTTTGTGCAATACTATGCTCACCCAGAGGGGTCTTAAAACTGCCATTCTCACTGCCAACTCCAAAAACAGAGGTCGATACTGGATATTCAATTAGAATATTACCCTGATGATCGATACAATATAATCGTTGCTTATCTATACTTACAATTATATGGCTAATATCTGACATGGCCTGTATTTCTTTTGAACTTTGATTAGAATAATACTCTATGCTAACACGCATTTATCTGATTACTATTTTTTTATTATTTAGCTCTTCTACCCAGGCTAATGACTTAGTTGACACAAATTCAGGCCCAAACGATGTGGCTGAGACATGTATAAAAATTGCCGAAAAACTGGCCAGCGTTAAACTCTCAGAATGTAATAAACGTAATTTACAGGGCTCTGGTTACTTTTCCTCCTCCAGACAACCACTGTTAATTAAAGAATATCCCCCACTAACAAAAAAACAAATACCTCAGGCCAGAATTCTTATGCTGGGTGGAATCCATGGTGATGAATATTCATCTATCACAATTATGTTCAAGTGGATGCAGATACTGGACAAGCACCATAGCGGCCTGTTTCACTGGAAAATAGCACCCCTTGTAAACCCTGATGGTCTATTGCAGAAAAAATCCCAACGTATGAATGCAAATGGAGTGGATTTAAATCGAAACTTCCCGAATGAAGGCAACCAGAAAGCCAGCCTTAACTACTGGAAAAAACGTAATTATAGTGACCCCAGGCGCTACCCTGGAAAAAAACCCTTAAGCGAGCTTGAAACACAATGGATTGTCCATCTTATAAAAGATTTTCAACCCGATGCAATTGTCGCTGTTCACGCACCCTACGGTATAGTCGATTTTGATGGTCCACCCAAGCCCCCTTCACACCTGGGCTCGCTTCACCTGAAACTGCTTGGCACCTACCCAGGTTCACTCGGTAATTACGCAGGCTTACAGCAACATATTCCGGTTGTAACGGTTGAATTACCTTATGCGGGAATTATGCCCAGTAAAAAAGAAGTAAGCCGAATCTGGGTGGATTTGATTCGCTGGCTGAAAAAGAATGTACCGCAGAAGCTTGAGTTAGTTCAAAGCGAGAACCCAGAGGGAATAAAAGAAAACGCAAATGAACGCAAACAACGCTAATAAGCGCGATAAAAACACGTAGCGTTTAATGCATGATATTAAATTTAAACAACTTTAAACTGCAGTAGCCTGGATCTGATCTGACACTAAAAAATTATCGTTTGAATTTAATTAGCCAGCCATTGTTGAATATTGCCACAGAGGCGCCAAGAACACAGAGTGTTCATTTAAAATTCAGTGCCGAAATGTGAGCAGGGTAATATTGATATAATACAGGTGCTTGAACAAACCCCTGCGCTTTCTCTGAGTGCTCCGCGCCTCTGTGGCATATAGTGCTAACACTAATGAATCTGTGTTGTAAGGATAGGTCAGAACCCATTTTCTGATATGTAATATTTAATACCTTTAAACTATTGCAGTTCAGTTTAAGATACACCAGCGTGACATACATCATTGCGCTGTTTGCGTTCATTTGCGTT
>Ga0316204_10009753_pt1 | contig 12677 bp, 12 predicted proteins | sample 6monrhotite_MG_2_FD_205661 | JGI IMG/M metagenome (GOLD analysis project Ga0316204, IMG submission 205661) | Microbial mat bacterial communities from mineral coupon in-situ incubated in ocean water Damariscotta River, Maine, United States -... | ecosystem: Environmental > Aquatic > Marine >...
TCTGCCTTTGATAGTAGATCTGTTATATATGTTTTGGCTCTTTTGGGATTATCTTGTGCAATATATTCAATGATACTAACTAAGTCATTGTTAGCTTTTTCTGTTAAAATTACTTCTATCATTTTTGTAGTGCTTGTTTAACGATAGAATCAGCGATTTTATCTATATTTCCTGTTAAGGTTTGAAAATTTCCTGTCTCAATATCATTTAACCCACGTTGAATAGAGTTATTTATTTTTTGTTTTATTAATAATTCTATAGCCTCGTACACAACGTCGTCAGGAGATTGATAACCACCTTTAATCATTTGTTCTTGAACTATTTCGGCTACGTTACCGTGAAGTGTAATATCCATAAAGTTACTCATAATTTAACGTTAATATTATTAATATCTTTATTTTACTCTGTTTTTTTTAAAATCAAAACTTTTAGCATTATTTAGTTCCTATAATCTGAATTATAGGAACTAAATAATGCTATATTAAAAAAGCTTATCCAAATTATTGATTATTAAAGGTGTTATGAAAAATCTATACTTGTCTTTATTGTTGATCATGCTTTCTGCGCCTAGCTCGGCTTCAGATGTTATATCAAAGCTATTTTTAGCACCGCCACAATCATCAGTTAATATTCTTAGCTTTTACGATAGTGATAAAGTTAAAAACCAGCTTAATTTTACAGCGGTAATTAGAGATCAAACTATTGGTACAGTTAAAAGCCCCTTAGAGTTTACAATTAAACTAAACAATGACGATAGCTATTTACAAATTATATTTGAACAACCATCTAAAAATCAGTTAACAATGCGCATGATTGGCATTGATGTAGACGATCACGGCACGCCAATGACTGCTGTTCAAAATAAAAAGACTAAAAAAATATCATTATTAAACCCACCTACTCGAAAAAAATCAAAAGGATTACCTAATAAAGCATTTAATTTAGCGAGTACCAGCTATATGAAAGTAGCTATTACAGGTTTACAAAATAGAGCGATAAAAATTGATATTAAAATTGGTGAACAAATAGAAATGTATTTAGTTGATGTAAACTTTGGTATCAACAGAGTTGATATCGCTCACCTTTCAGGAGAGTTAAACCTATTTAATTTTACGTACGAATAATACTCCTTATTAATTGAATAGTGCTTTTTTGCTCCAAAACGAAAGAGTTTTTAAAATTTGGCTTTATCTAAAATAGAGTAAAATAAAAGTAATAGATTTTAATTTAATATCAGAATAATAAAATTACATTCATGCTGACACTATCATTTTTTGCCAAGTCGCTGATGTATCCTATCTTTAAATTCATTCATTATTCTCTCTTCTTTTTTTTGTTTTTTATTTAACTCATTAATAGCAAATTCAGGATCATGGTTAGATATTAAAATTTTCATACATTTTTCAATACACTCAAGGTATTGATAATATTCATTTCTTGCTTCTTGATTGTAATACTTAAAGTCAGTTGTAGAGATATGATCTTTACGCATTTCAACTAACTCTTTCAAATTGGCTTTGCCAATAAATTGATATACGAACCCTTCATAAAACCACTCTATTTGCGGTAAATGTGCACCTTTATAACCACTCATAAAAATCCCACTACATCGCTTAATTAATTGAATAAGTTAATGGGGCATCACTAAGTACTACATTATCAATTACAACCGTTGAATCTACGCTAGGTGCCCAATCGCTGGTTTTACCACCGTGCCATATATCAATAAATAATTGGTTAATACTATATTGCCCATTTTCACTAAAAACCATGTCCGTTTTTTCAAGTACATTAAAACCATTAACATGAATAGCAACAATGCCGTTTGCTTGATTAGCATCATTTATTTTAACGTATTGTTCAACAAGGTAAGTTTTGGTTTTTTGAAATGTAAAAGCTTTGCCATTATGTTGATAACTAATCTCTTCACCACAAGCATATTTACCATCGTTTTCGGGCAAATCAAGATTAGGGTTATTTTGGTGATAAGCATAAAGAATAGCGGCACCATCTTTTGTAAACATGCTTCTTAAACTAAAACCAGCATCTGCTTGTTGTCCTTCAGCTTTACAGCCTGTTGGCTTTACTTCGTTAGCATCTAATAAATTTAAACCTCCAAGTCCTGGTAATTTTCCACCCTTGGCAAAATCATAATCAGCATTAAAAGTTACTTCAAATAAAAAGTAAAGTTCATTAGCTTCTGTTAAATCTTTACCTGCATGAATACCTTTTTTTATTTCATATTTTGGACTAGTTATCGCTAATTTCATATCACCGTTAACGTCAACAATTTTTGCTATACCATCAATCCGTTGCCAATGTAGATCAAAGTCTTCATCAAACATATCTTCGGTGTAATCTATTGCTTGACGGTTATTAAAATCAATTAATTTAATAATGCTACTTGCTTGATAATCAACCGTTGGTATTACATTGTGAATTTGCTCGTCAATATTAGGTTGTTCTACAATTACTTCAGGTTTTTCAGGCGTACTACCTGAACCGCCACAAGCGAACAAAATTTGACTGGAAAGTAGCGCGAAAATAATTTTTTTCATTAATATGCCATAAAATAAAAAGAGAGGGGAGAGCTAAAAAACATACTCCTGTTTTTTAGCTGATGCAATTTTAAAATGGCCAAATTACAAATAAATATTATCTAATTATTTTTTATTGTTAGCTAAATGCGGTTACAAATCCCTTAGGTGTTTTCTTCGTCTTTGAATGCCATCTATCAGGTCTTCTTGCTTATTTCCTTTAAGCTCCATTACTTTATTGTGCTTGTTGCCGTAATACCAAAGAAAAGCACCGAACAGAGCGGTGATACTAAGAAAAATTTCTGCGGTGAAACCATAATTTTGAATTGCCTCAATAAATAAACCTGCTGTGCCTAAAATAAAACCAATACCAGCAACTTGATTGCCTTGCCCTGCTAAATATGACAAAGACGAAAGTAATAAAATAGCTGTAACAAAAAATGCGATAACAATGGTATATTTAATGGTAACTGTTAATAGCTCTTGGCTTATATTAGGCGTTTTGGTCGCATATTCACTGTGATATATCATCACTAAAAAAATTGCAGTAAAAATACTAAGTATAATAAATAGTTGAAATAACACTTTTATAAGCCCAACAGTATTATCATGCGCTTTACGTAATAGTATATTGATTGCAGTAGCAATGTGTCGTGTGAATACCTCAAACATTACTAGAGGATAGCCAACAACGCTCAACCAAAACGGTAAACTGTTAACATCAATGCCTAGCTTAATTAACGTGATACTCGTTAACTGAGAAATTGCCTCACTAAAAGAAGGGGCTATTATTTGGGGATCAAGAATATACGCCACAACACACCTTATATTGAAACCCTAAATTAGGATCAAAACGAATGAAAAAAAACAATAACGACAAGGATAATTATTTAAAGTTTAATGTTGCTATTGAGTATAGGGGTAATTTTCATCTTTTATTAGTAAAAGTACTTGATATTATGGATGATGATGAATTTGATCATGCCCTTTATGCTGAAATGACCAAAAGGCTTAGTAAGGAGTACCCTAACGAAAGGGTTTCGCCTGAAAAGGTAGCCTATAGAGTGTGTAGTAATATTCATAATGTTACACGTCAGAAAATATCAACTGATGATACTTATTATCATGATATGGAACGTGTGGAAGCGAATATTAGTTATCTACTTCATAAGAAATTAAATCACTTTATTGAATATAAGGGGCAGCGTTATTTTCTACGTTTACCTTTAGCTCCTGAATTAGAAGCCGAAGCAATTATTAATGAATTTCTCATTGAAAAATACCCTAATGATGACATCGACCCTGCTGAAATCGATTATGAGTCATGTTTGCCAATAGCGAGGTTCGATGACCATGTCATTATGAATAACAAAGGTGATGGCTTTGATTTTGAGTTAACCCAATTTAAAAATTTAATTGAGATAATGATTTACTGTAGTCAAGTAGAAAAAGGTATATTACATCATGGCTTGATTGAAACAATAAAATCAGCAGATGATGAAATTCAAATTATTTCAGAGTTCAAAGCCGCCACATTTCATTTAATTGCTTTTAAAACAAAATATATAGCGCATATTGCTTATGCATTTATTGGTAATGAATTTATTGAAAACAATGAACCTAGTTTTGGTTGTATGACGAAAAAAGAAGTAAGAAAAATTGCGGATCATTACATGGACGATACCACTTACAAAAATTGGTTTGGTGCGCGTTTGAAAATAGTGTAACAACGGTTAATGTATTTAAAAATATGGCTTTACCCTACAAACCACTTGTACTAGACTAATTATATAATAATTTTCAACTACTTCCTTTACGCTCTTTTTGAGTCCTGTATTGAATTTATTATAATTAAAATGCGTAAAACCTTAATATATGTGGTGGTGTATTAAGGGCATTTTTATTTTCTTGACTTTGTTTCATAAAATATACAATAGATAAGCCTAACCATAACTTCCTATATAAAGAAATAAACAAATTTCACTGCGTTTGAATTATCAAGCTCGGTGTATGTTTGTTTATTTTGAAAATATTTTACGGAGGTTTTATGGCACATATTGCCACAGCAGAATTTATTGAGTTATTTAAAGATTATCCGCTCAAATCACAAGACGATAAAAAAGATCCGCTTGTTATTGCTAAAGTGTTCGACACTTTTGGTAGTGCTACTTGGTTTTTAACTGAGCTTGAAGATATTAAACACGAACAATTAGGTATTCCTCGAATTGAGCGTGATTTATATTTTACTCAGCAACCACTTTGTCAATTAGTAGACTTTTAACTTAGTTTAATAATTTACTGACTTTTTAAACCGATATTTTATCGGTTTTTATTTTTGCCAATTTCTGCAATAAATGCACAAAAACTTACGTATTTAAGATATGCCAGAACTATCAAGATCAAATGTTAATTGCTTGCCGCTTTCATCGGTAAAGACAACGAGGATATTCAAAAAATTAAAAATCTTGTTTAAATCCCATGGGTAAATGCCACCAATAGACAAGGTACTGCCAATTAAATATTTATTAAGCTGTGTAAGTACTTGCTGTCCTTTATCATTACCAAAGTGATCAAGTACTGTTTGCTTTAAGTGTTGCTCATCAACGACTACGCCTTTATCACATGAAGTGTTACCGCTGACTTTAAGCGTTAGTATATTTATATCTGTCATTTTTTACCTGTCATGTTCAATCTAGTCATGAATATGTAAAGAAAAGTAAACTGGTTAAATTTTAGCAATTATATTAAAATAAGAATATCAATTTATTTTATAGCTTTAACTAAAAACTAACTAAATTGAAAAATTAACATTATTGATATTGGTAGTTGAGAAAAAATAGTTGAGAAAATTATGAGCGCATTAGCAAAAACAATCGATCACCTTATTGAAGAGCAAGTTCATGACGGCTCTGCGCATTCTGAAATTGAAGCGGAACAAATGATTGTATCAGCAGTAGCCGAACGCGTTCTTGATAGAAAAATTGCAAAATCTCAAGAGCAAGTGCGTAATGGGCAATACTCAGAATTCAACGATGATTTTATGACCCAGTTTATTGCCGATGCAAAAATTCGACACGGTATTCAAGGCTAACCTTTCCTAAAGAAAGCTAAAGAAAAAAGCCACAAGAGAAAAAATTATAGTGCAGTATTATACGGTTAATATTTCTGACGAGGCAAAGCAAGATTTAACAAAAATTTTTGAGTTTATTTTCGACGAGAGTAAAGATTTCACAGTAGCCACTAGCTTTGTATTAATGCTTAATGAAGTGATTGTAGAATCTTTATCATTTTTCCCAGCTAAACGTCCAATTTATAAAAACAATATTAGAAAATTTGTTTACCCAAAACATAAAAATTATGTTGCATACTTTGAAATATTTGACGAAACAAAAGAAGTCATGGTTCATGTTATTACCGAAACATCACAATATACGCGGTATATGAGCTTATCGTAGCAATACTATTGTATTAAAAGCAGCTATCTTAGGGTTCTTACTTAACTTAAAAAAAAGAAAACCTAAACGCATATAGTTCGCCGTTTAGGTTTTTATTTTAATGATCTAATGCTAGTAATGTTATTTACGGTTAAATCGTCTGAAAAACGGCAAGCTCAACAAAAGGGCAAATAAGCCAAAGTCGAAAGAGCCACCTGATTTCTTTTTCTCAGGCTCTGGTGCGTCAGGCTTACCATTGTCCGTATTGCCACCGTCAGTACCACCATTATCGGTGCCACCACCTGTATCACCGCCAGACGAGCTTTCGGTTGGACTCACTTTAGTGATATTGCCATCAGAATCGTATGCGTAACTTACTACCGTACCGTTGTCGTAGTTCACTTGTTGTAATTTGTTTGAATCGTCATATTTGTATTCAACTGACAATGCATTGAAACTTACAAATAATAGAATAATAAAGCTTAAAAATTTCATTTTATAATCTCCTAAGCATACATATGATGCTCTAATTAAAAATAGTTTACTATTTATTACTGTTTTAAGTTTTTCAAAAAATCAGGGTCTATCCATGCTGACTCTACTTGACCGTCTTCTAGCTCTATATTATCTGGGTCAAAAGGTACTAATTTATCTAAAAAATCAAAAATAGTACTTGCTAACTTTGTCAAACCTTGAGGTTCCTCATGATCCCAAAAGTAGACAGTGGCGTTATTATTAAGGTCGATTACAACGTAATTTCCCCCCTCTGCTACAGCCACAGGTATTACCTTAGATCCAACACCGTCTAGATACTTAAGCTCATCTATAATTTTTGAAACAGGAATCAACTCATTGATTCCTGATTCATTTTTCTCATCAATAGTAAAAACATTGGCTTCAGGTACAGAACCATTAAACTCTATAAAGAATTTTTTCAAACTATCTGGTAATGGGTAATTAATAGATTTTGCCAAATGATCAATATCATATTGATCTAAGTGCATCGACTTTGAAAATTTAATTTTCATAAAAGTTTCCATTATAATGTATTAAATTCTGCTTAACTTATTGATTGCGCAAAATAGCTGCCCCACCTGTGTGCCGTGCAGCGTTATGTATATCTTTTGGTATCAATTGCATTGTCTTTGCATCTTGAACATGATGCCAAACATACCCTTCTGGAGTGCTTTTTAATCCGAGAGCTTTGTTAGCAGTAGCTGCATCTTTAATATAGTTTCCAGTTAACCCTTTAAGTTTAACTTCCGCTTTAGTATAAGGTGAAAAATCAGGAAACCCTTGAATATTAAATTTAACCCCTGAAGAATGGGTTTTACCAGCATACTGACTATTTATTGGTAGCCTTCCATTAATTAATTGAATATTGTCTGTGTTCTTTGTAATAAACTTTTTAATACCATATTTTCCAGCCTCTTTGCCAAGTAAGAGGTAACTTAGACCTTCCGCAGTGCTATAACATGCTTGGGCAAAGCTGCCAAAAGCAAGAGCGGTACAATTATTGTCTTCCTGACAAAGTTTAGCTGCATTCGTTAGATCTAACTCCCCAAACACCAATCCATCAAAAATGGCTTTAATATAAGGATCGAGTGGGGTACTTAAATCAACATCAACATCCCCCCAGTGTTCTACACAGTCACCTCCAACAGTTGTTCCAGCTCCTGTTGATGCACACAGACCACTCGGATCAACCAAGTTAACAGGATCACCACCCACATAAGCGTAACGATTTAGTGAGCCTAAATCACCAATATCACCACGTAATGGATCTTTACTTACAAAACGGCGTAACTCAGGTGAGTAATAACGAGCGCGCATGTATAGCAAGCCGTTAGCATCGGTAATTACCCCATCACGTCCGTTATAACCAAATGGGGTACTAACAGCTTTGTTAGTTTCTTCAAAACCCTCAACTGCATATTGCTGACCAAAAGGCGTGTAACCATAACGGGCAATAACTTCACCATTATTATTAGTAATTGCAGCTACTGAACCACGATAATCATAATGAAAATAATAGAAAGAGTTGTACTCGCTACGATTAAATTGGGCTATCAATCCATAAGGGCTATATATAAAATCTTTAACAGCACCTGTTTCTGTTACTTCTTGTACAGTTTTAGATAAGCCAAAATGGTTAGGTAACACCCAGTAATGGCTACTTTTTTCTGTGCCATTTTGAGTAAAAGTATATGATACTCTTTGCCCTTCAGCATTATATTTATAGCTCGATTTTTCTGTCCCAACTTCCGTACTTTCTAATTGATTTCTAATGTTAAAATTAAGCACCAATTCACCAATATTTAGTGTATTGCCATCGCCATCAAAGTCAAAAGTTTCTGAGCCTTTTTGTTCTATTCTATTATCAGCAGTATAACTAATTACCTGTTCGGCTAATAATTCAATAGGTGGCGCTGACTCTGGTGTTATAATTTCTTCAGTAAGCTGTCCTATAGCATTATAGATATACTTTTGTTGTAAAATTACAGTGCCATCAGCAGTTGTGTCGGTACTTGATTTAAGACGGTTAAGTTCATCATATTCGTTAATTAAAACGGTACCATTTCCACGGATAATTTTTTTAAGATTGTTATTTTGATCATATTCAAATTCAGCAGCAGTAATTCCATCCTTAAAAGATGATACAGACGTAACTCTATTCAGTTCATCGTAAGTATAAAATAAAGGGTATCCTCCACTAGTATTGGTTTTGTGGGGGTGAGTTAATTCAATTAAATTACCTGACTTATCAAGTTTAAACCAAGAACGCTGCTCTAATGATGAATCTTGTTTATATTCAATAACACGGTCAAATTCATCATATTTACGTATTACGGTTATATCATTCTCTGTAACTTCGACTGGGTTATAATTTTCATCATGTTGATAACTTATCGTTGAAATATCATCAGTAACACTTATTAGCTGGGAAGCTGCATCATAAACGTAACTAGTTTGTTGACCTCTACCGTTAGTGGCAGTTTCAATCAAACCATTTACATTATATAAATAGTTTTGTGTAATATTATCAGCAGTGGTTTCTGTTGATACTTGTGCATTGTTATTTAAGTCTAATTTGCGAGTATCACTAGAAGGTGAAATAACACTTATTGTATTATTATCTTTATCAAATGTTTGCTTGGCAATTAATGGGGTATCTGCACTACTTGGATGCGTAATGCTAACTAACCTTGATAGCTCATCATAGGTACTTTCCCATAATTGAGCCAAAGCATTGGTTGTATTTTCAATTTGACCTAACAGGTTATAAGTAAATGATTGTTTGTTGTTTAAGGCATCAGTGGTATTTTCCAATTGATCCATTTCGCTAAAGCTTGCTTTGCTTATATTATTTAATGCATCCGTTGCTTCAATTAAATTACCATTCGCATCAAATTTAGCTTTAATAACACGACCTAGTGCATCGATAGTTTCGATTACTCTACCTAAAGCATCTCGTTTATATTTAGTAAAATTGCCGTTCGGATCTATACTTTCAATTAAACGACTCTCGCCATCATAGTTATATGTATATATAATATCAAACTCATCTACATGCTCACGACCGATACGTTTTTCGACTAAATCACCTTGTCCATTATAAGTAAAATAGATTTTTTCATAGCCAATATGATTACCACTATTGTATTTGGGATCTGCATATTCCAGAACATTGCCTCTGGCACCATACATCCATGTTTCTACATTACCAAGTGGATCTTCTTTTCTGGTAACACGACCAAAACCATCACGTTCATAGGTGGTTATATTACCTTGAAAGTCTGTTTCTGAGGTTATGTATCCATCTAGGTCATAATAAATATTACGGGTAAAACCTTCTGGATTAGTAATGCTGGTTAATAAGCCATTGGTAAAATTAAAATACGTAGTGTTACCTTCAGGCGTGGTAACACTCGATTGTTGATTATTTTCGTTATAGGTATATGAGGTTTCATAATCTAATGTATTAGTAACCGTTTTTACATTGCTGGTGTTTTCAAAATAGTCGAAGCTAGTCACTTTTCGTAAAGCATTGGTGTGCTTTAGAATGTTTCGGTTAGCATCATATTGTTTTTTATTACTGGCACCATTAGCGGTAAGTAGTTCGGTAATATCACCATACTGGTTGTATTCCATTTTAGTAATAAAACCGCGAGCATTGGTAATTTCTGTTGGTTTACCGTCACTATTGTAAACAATATTTTTTTGTTCATTTAGCGCATTGGTTTCACTTAATAGCTGATAATTTTTATCAAACTTTTTAACGGTTACTTCACCAGTACGGTCGGTAATGGTTGTGGTGATAAAATCGTCTGTTTCTTCATAAGTTAACTTTAATTTTAAATTATCATCACGAGAATCGTCTTGCTCTGTTGCTCTGCCTTTTTCATCGTAGGTTGTGGTACTAACAATTTTGTTATCTAGGTAATGATCAACAATTTGATCAAGTGCATTGTAGGTAAATTCTTCAACTGTACCGTCAGCATGAGTTATTTTAGTGAGTTGTTTATTTTGATATGCAAGCGATACTGTTCTGCCTGCCGACGTTGTTGCTTGCGATAAAAATCCATCAATATTATAGATATAATTTATAAAAGCGCCACTTATTGGCTCGTAAGTTTTAATTAAGCGGCTTTGTTGATCAAATTCAAAATTAACCCCTTGCCCTTTTACATTTTCAATGCGAGTTAAGAAGTGAAATTTATTAAAAATGTAAGTTAAGCGGTTTCTACGTTCAACTTTAAAACCACCGTTATCTAATCTAGATAAACGGTCTAAACGACAACCAAAACTTTGCGTTGCATAAGTACCATCACCATTAGGGCTAAATTTATGTTGCTGATTGTCAGACCATAAAATAGTTACTTCACCATTTGGCTTTTCACTTATTTGTGCTGCATAGGCATTAGCAAAATCCCAACCCACACCAATTCCACTTTGACCACGAATAAGGGAGTTGTAACTAATATTAAAAGTAACAGGCACAACACCATTAACTTTTAATAGTTGTTTTTGTTCTACTTTTGAACCATTACTGGCAAGAATAGGGTTTGAACCATCCGCTTTGGCTTCCTCACTGATTATACAGCCACTGCTTGTCTCAGCAATGTGATAGCTAGCTACAGTTCCTGTGGAGGGGTCTTCAATAATTGAAGGATTAATCACTTTGATAGTTTTTTCAAAAAAACCTTGGTTACCATCTGAATCAGTCGCGATAAAACGAATAGTAAGGTCGCTTGTATCATTATTGCTTCGAGTATAAGAAAATTGAATATCTTGCCCTGAAGTATTATTAACAGTAACAATTTTATCTAAGTTATTATCGCCTTCCCAATCAGCTTGAACACTGTATAAGTTACCGTCAATATCTTCACTTTTTACTGTCATGGTAAATTGTTGATCTAATATTGCATAGCTAGGAGTGTTCTCACTCCATACTGAAGGTGCATTATTTTTAATGGGTGGTGTTACTTCAACATACCAGTATTCACTGCCTGCTATAACTTCATGCTTGTTTTCATTTTGACTATCTTTGATATAAAAGCGTTTTTGCCCTTGAACATCAGGCGTACAAGACATTGTTAAAATGGTAACTGATGAGTTTAGTAACTCACAAAGACCAAGAGTACCTTCAATGTTAGCAATGGTTGAATTAGTTAAATTTTCACCAACAAAAGTAAATACCGTTGTAGAGCCTTGAGGCGCACGTTTAGGAGTAAAATCAATTAAACGAGTTTCTGTACTTGGTGTTTCTTGCTCTTTAAATACAGCGGTCAGTGTGAAATTTTCTTTTATCAGTAGTTCACAAGATGCAGTTTTACAATCATTAGGCTGAAGCGCGCGATCATAAGTCCATGCGCTAAATTCCCAACCAGTTGCAGCGGTAGCAACAAGAGTTACCGTGCTATTATTTTTAAACTGATAACTACATTTATTGCCGCAATATATTTCATTAGAGGGCGAACTAAGTACTTTACCTTGACCCGTAAAGCCTACCGTTAATATTGAGCTGTTCTCAAGAATATCTTGAACATCAACAGACCAGTTTTCAGAACCCGTTAAACGCGATCCTCCAGATTGAGCTTTGACGTAGAAATCTTGAACACCCACAACATTCGGTGTACAAGTGAATTGCACTTGAGTACTACTGTAGTTACTACGATCACACAGCCCCGTCATACCTTGAATGCTGGCAATAATTGTATTAGGAATATTCACACCATTAACGGTAAATGTTTGTGATTGATCTTTGATAGCTGTATTAGGTGTGAAATTAGTTAGTCTTGGTGTTGTATCATCTGAAACAATAATAGACCAAGAATCTGATCCACTGATAAAGGTAGCATCACCTGATTTTACTTTAACGTATAAACGCTTTGTTCCTGCAACTGTTGGTGTACAACTAAAAGTTGCTTTGGTTGACGTAACAGATTGTTGCGTACAAGAATTTGAACCTTCAATATTAGCAACAATGGTACTCGGTAAGTTAGTACCATTGATCGTTAAGATTTTTGTGTCATTTACAGCGATGGTACTTGGTGAAAAGTCCGATACGCTTGGTGTTGAATCTGCCGCGGGAATATTTACAGTTCCATTCGGTGCGGGTAATGTTTGCGTGCCAGCATTACTCTTGATCTCAGCTTTGTAATAAACTGTTTGACCTGCATATTGACTAGCATCAAAGCTAAAT
>Ga0316204_10009754_pt1 | contig 12676 bp, 5 predicted proteins | sample 6monrhotite_MG_2_FD_205661 | JGI IMG/M metagenome (GOLD analysis project Ga0316204, IMG submission 205661) | Microbial mat bacterial communities from mineral coupon in-situ incubated in ocean water Damariscotta River, Maine, United States -... | ecosystem: Environmental > Aquatic > Marine >...
CCTTGCTGATGCTTGCATGGAAAATCGCGCCTGCGCTGGCCGCCGGGTGTTCGGTCATTGTAAAACCGGCGGAAGAGACCTCGCTTACCGCCCTGCGGGTGGCTGAGCTGGCCTATGAAGCGGGCGTTCCGCGCGGTGTGCTGAACGTCCTGCCGGGGAGCGGCCCCGAGGTTGGCGAACCGATTGGCCGCCACATGGACATCGACATGGTCAGCTTTACCGGATCAACGGCCACGGGAAAGCGGTTCCTCAATTATGCGGGCGAAAGCAACGCCAAGGAAGTGGTGCTGGAAATGGGCGGCAAGAACCCCTGCATCGTGATGGAGGATGCCGAAAACCTCGATCGGGTGGCGGCGCATGTCGTGAACGGCGCGTTCTGGAACATGGGCGAAAACTGTTCTGCGATCAGCCGCCTGATTGTACATTCTGCGGTCAAGGCGGACCTGCTTGAACGTATCGAGTCACATCTGCGGGAATGGCCGCTGGGCGATCCTCTGGATCCGGAAACGCGGCTTGGTGCGATGGTATCAAAGATGCATTTTGACAAAGTTGCCAGCTATTTGGACGGTGATCCTCATGCAATTTTTGGTGGCAAGACGAAGCTGGGGGCCTTTGTCGAGGCAACCGTGCTCGAAGCGCCAGACAGGGCGCACAGGTTGGCCCGCGAAGAAATCTTTGGCCCGGTCCTGACAGTGATGGAGGTCAACTCCTTTGACGAGGCGATAGCGGTGGCAAATGACACTGACTATGGCCTGTGCGCGTCGCTGTTTACCGCAAATGGCAAACGCGCTTTGCGCGGGGCGCGGATGCTCAGGGCCGGCACCGTCACCGTAAACAGCTACGGCGAGGGTGACATTTCCACGCCCTTTGGCGGCTACAAGCAGTCGGGTTTTGGCGGTCGGGACAATTCGATACATGCACATGACCAATATACGCACCTCAAAACGATCTGGATTGATCTGGCGGACGACGAAGATGAGGCCGTATCGTGATGCGGGTCGGTTTTGTCGGCACAGGGGAAATCGCTGCGGCGATGGTGAATGGTCTGGCCGGGCAGGGCCATGAAATATGGGTGTCGTCCCGAAATGCAGCGACGGCGCAAAAGCTGACCGAGACGGTACCGGGCGTCCACATCGGGGAGAATGCCGAGGTTGTTGGCCGGTCGGATGTGGTTTTTCTATGCCTGATGGCGGATGTCGCCCGCCGGGTGCTGCCTGGGCTTGAGTTTCGGGCGGACCAGGCGGTTATTTCCGTTATGGTTGATGTCGCGCTTGATGAAGTGAGCCACCTGTGCACCCCGGCGAGCGATATTTCTGTGACCATTCCACTCAGCGCTGTGGCCACTGGCGGGTCGATGTTGCCGGTCTTTCCGGGGTCCACTGCGTTGGACAGGTTGTTCGGGGCGCGCAACACGGTTGTCACGGTCACCTCCGAGGCGGCGCTCAATGCGCATTTTGCTGGCAGCGCGCTCTCTGCCCCCCTGATCGCCCTGATGCAGACGGGGGCCAGATGGCTGGCCCAACAGACCGGTGATGCACAGGCGGCCGAGGCCTATGTTGCCGGGGTCTTTGCGGGTTTCCTGCGCCAGATGTCCGAACAGGGCGCGGATTTCGAGACCCTGCTGGGCACCCTTGCGACCGAAGGTGGTCTGAATGCGAGCCTCAAGACACATATGGAAGAGGCGGGCACTCATGACGCCCTGAGTGCGGGGTTGGACGCATTGAAGCCGCGGCTGGGACTTTAGGGGCATAGACCCACAGGGCGGCTTGTTCTATCACCCCAGACATGATGGGAATTTTCAACGGTTTTCGCGGGTTTCGACAGCGCGCGGCAGAAAAGCGCCGCAAGGCGCGGTTTGCCCAATCGGTGCGGCATGTTCATGGGCCCGAGCAACTGGACGGCGGGCCAAATGACATTGTGGCCATCGTCATGGTGCGCAATGCAGCCGGCTATCTGGATGCATTTTTCGACCAATATCGCGCCATGGGCGTGGATCATTTTGCCTTTTTCGACAACGGGTCAACCGACGACACCATCGCGCGCATCGCGTCCCGGCCCGGTACGGTGGTGGATCAATGCGATCTGCCACTGGCCGATTATCTAGACCTGATGCGGGCCTATCCCGCGCAGCGCTATGTTCAAAACCGCTGGTGCCTGAATGTCGAGGTGGACGAAATCCTTGATTTCGAAGGGCGCGCGCAGATCGGGATTGACGGGCTGGTGCGGTACTTGTCTGAAATAAATGCCACGGCATTTGTCGCGCAAACTCTTGATATGTTTCCTAAAACACCACTGAGCGACATGGGACCAATGACATTCGACGATGTTCTGAGCGAGTTCATCTATTTCGACGTCAGTGCATTGGAACATTTCGACTATCATAGCCCGGACATCCCCTTTGCACCGCTTCTGGCCCACAATGACCTGACCGTTGATGGGATCGAGGTCTTCTTTGGCGGTATTTGGCGCAAGGTGTTTGATGAAAGCCGCTGTCTGACCCGGCATCCGCTGGTGTTCAACGGTCCGGGTGTGGCGATGACGGCACATCCGAATGCCCCCACCGGTGTCCAGGTCGGTGACATCACCGGGGTGCTCAGAAATTACCGTTTTGCGGGCAGGGCGCTGGCCCAGAGCGCGTCGGCCCCGTTGTTTTCTTTGGATGCGCGGCGCTGGAACCGGGTTGAACTGCTGACCCGCGCGGGCATCGTCAACGGCTCTGACGGGTATCGCCGGTTTCTCGCTCAGGTGGCGGCATGAGCATCGCGGCGGTTGTGATCGGGCGCAATGAAGGGGCGCGGTTGATTGCCTGTCTTGAACGTCTGGCGGGGCGGGTTGATCGGATCATCTATGTTGATTCCGGCTCCACCGACGGATCGCTTGAGGCCGCCGGGGACGCCGGGGCCACGGTTGTTGCGCTGGATATGGGCCAGCCTTTCACCGCTGCGCGTGCACGAAATGCCGGGCTGGCGACCCTGCCGGATACGGTCGACTTTGTTCAGTTCCTTGACGGAGACTGCGCCCTGCGTGGTGGCTGGATCGAAACGGCGCTGCGGTTTTTGCACGATAATCCGGAGTGTGCTGTGGTTTGCGGCCGGCGGCGTGAACGACACCCGGAAATCTCGATCTACAACCAGTTGATTGATATGGAATGGGACACGCCCATTGGCCCGGCCAAGGCCTGTGGGGGCGATGCGCTGATGCGGGTGGCGGCGCTGCGCGGCGTTGATGGCTATCGCGATACGCTGATTGCCGGAGAAGAGCCGGAGCTGTGTGTGCGCCTGCGTCAGGCCGGATGGGGGATTTGGCGACTGGACGCCGAGATGACCTGGCATGATGCCGATCTCACCCGTCTGGCTCAGTGGTGGCAGCGCAGCAAAAGGGCAGGGCATGCCTTTGCCGAAGGAGCGGCCCTGCATGGGGCGGCACCGGAACGACATTGGGTGGCCGAAACCCGGCGTGCGCTTGTGTGGGGGGGCGCCTTGCCCGCATCGATCCTTCTGGCGGGAATTTTTGTCACCCCTTGGGCATTTATCCTGTTGCTGATCTATCCGGCCCAGGTTTTGCGGCTGTCCCGGAACCATGGGCTGTCTTGGGCATTCTTTACAACATTGGCCAAATTTGCCGAGGCGCAGGGCGCGTTGAAATACTACCTGCGCCGAGGGCCTGCGCGGATCATCGAATACAAGTGACCCGGCTAACGGCGGCTCCGCGCTGCGTCGAGCGCAAGGCCCGGCAGGATGGCAAAACACCTGGCATATCGCGGGATCATCCGGCGCGGGCTTTGCAGCGCGCGCCACAACCATTCAAGTGCGAACATGCGCATGATCTTCGGGGCACGGACCTGATGCCCTGACAAGAAATCGAGGCCCGCGCCAATGGAGGCAAACCCGACATTGGGCGCCTTTTCCCGGCCCCGCGCGGCAAAGATTTCCTGTTTGGGCGCGCCCAGTGCGATGAAACACAACGCGGCACCGCTATGCGTGAGATCCGTCAAGATGTCATCGGCTGCTGCGCCCTGGGGATCAAATCCGTAAGGCGGCGCGTGCAGGAACGATACCCGCAAGCCCGGCGTTCGTTCGATCAGCGCCGCCGCCGCCCCTTCGAGTGCTGCGTCACTGCTGCCGATCAACGCAATCGGCGCATCAAGTTCTGCACAGATGGCGCAAAGCGGCAGGATAAGGTCAGAGCCGGGCATCAATTCAAGGGGGTGCCGGGCAAGCTGTGACAACCAGACCACGGGCCTGCCGTCGGCGACGATCAGGTCATGGGCGCGGTAAGCCTCAAGAAATTCCCCGTCGACCGGCAATTTGGTCAGATGATCCAGATTGAGCGTCGCCAATGCGAATCCCGTTTGGCGTGTCAGATGATCCCGTACGGTCTGAAACAATGCCGCCCGAGTGGCGATATTGACCTCTACTTCATGACCAGTCTTGCCAAATTTCAAAGCGCGCTCCTTGGCCTTGCTGTTGCCTTACTGCCTCAGGTGGTGCAGGCAATTCAAAAAATATCTTTATAAAACAATGCTGTGCGGTATGGTATTTTGGCGGTTGCAACATTTGAAGGGGAAACTAGCGGGATGACACCTCTGGGGCCAGATGCTATTTTGGCAGGCTCAAACAAAAGGTTAATCCGTCACGTATGGGCAACGCGCTTGCAAATCTGATGCTGGTGATCTGGCCTGTGGTCTGTCTGGTGATGTTTCGCACCATGCGGCTTGAACGGGCGTTGATCTGGTCGATCCTCGGCGGGTATCTGTTCCTGCCGCCGCTGACGGAATTCAACCTGCCCTTTGTGCCGGACATGGACAAGGTGACCATCCCGAATCTGTCTGTGCTGCTGATCTTGATGTTTGCAATGAAGGAAAAGCTGCAGCTCTGGCCGCACTCGCGGACTGCGCTGGTGCTGGTGACCGGGGTGATCCTCAGTGCGGTGCCCACGGTTCTGACCAACCGTGATCCGATCCTGTTCGAAGTGCTTCGGGACGCCGAGCCGATCATCTTTATCGTGGACTATATTCCGGGCCAGTCCTTGCGTGACCTGGGCTCTGCGTTGGTGGGGCAGCTGCTTATTATCGTACCTTTTCTGCTGGCGCGACAATTCCTGTCTTCGGATGAGGGCCTGCGCGAAATCCTGCTGGCTTTGATGATTGGCGGGGTTGTGTATTCCATCCCGTCCCTGATCGAAATCCGCTTCAGCCCGCAGATGAACGTCTGGGTCTATGGTTTTTTCCAGCATGACTTTCAACAGATGGTCCGTGAAGGCGGGTTCCGACCGATTGTCTTTCTGCCCCATGCGCTCTGGCTGGCTCTGTTTATGGTGATGGCCCTTCTTTCCTGTGCTGCGCTGGTCCGTGAAACCCCGGCGCTGGGCCGGTGGAAAATGCTGCTGTTGGTGGCCTACCTGATGATGATGGTGGTGCTCTGCAAGAGCCTCGCCTCACAGCTTTACGCCATAGCGCTGCTGCCGGTGGTGCTCTTTCTTCCGGCACGTTGGCAGATCAGGCTGGCCTGCCTTTTCGGGCTGATTGCTGTCGCCTACCCGATGCTGCGGAACGCCCATTTGATTCCGCTGGACTGGATACTTGAAAAAGCAGGGGAAATCAGCGCCGACCGCGAACAATCCCTCTGGTACCGGTTCCGCAACGAAGAGCAGTTGCTTGACCGTGCAGCGGAAAAGCCGCTGTTTGGCTGGGGGGCCTGGGGGCGCAACCTGTTCCGGGATCCGGAAACCGGCATAATCCTGACAATCCCCGATGGCTACTGGATCATCGCGTTCGGGTCGTTTGGCTGGCTGGGATATGTTTCGGAGTTCGGGCTTCTGGCCCTGCCACTGCTGCTGATCTGGCTGTCGTTGCGCAAGGATGCGCCGATGTCGCCTTATGTGGCGCCGCTGTGTCTGATCCTTGGGATCACCATGATCGACATGTTGCTGAATGCGACGCTGACGCCGGTGATCTGGATGGTGGCGGGGGCCATTCTGGGCCATGCGGAGCGGCGGATGCCACGCAGTGTCAAACCGCCCCGGTACCCCTTGCACGGGGCCATTCAGGGCGAAAAGGCCGGCCCGCCGGGTAAGCGCACGGTGCTTTGATTTCAATGGGCTCAGCACGCTAAAACACGGGGAATTTGTGCCGATTGTTTCCATTGTGGCAACAGCCGCTCTTCGGCAATCTGCGAACGCTGTTCAGGTCAGGTCTGAAAACAAGTCACAAATTTGATATTCGTCCTTGAAAGCCACGGGGTTGCGGGAATTGCGGCACAAAATTGCCTCAATTTTCGGGTTTTACCATTGGTGAATGAATAGAGCAGTTTGAAGGACGCCCGCCTGTCTTTGTGCAGATAATTTTGTGGGGTGAAGCAGATGGTCAACAAAAAACGCATTGCCCCGAACGGGGAAGACATCGCAATTGTCGGCATGTCGGTCAACGTCCCCGGCGCCGATGGGGTGGATGCCTATTGGGCCAACCTGCGCGACGGCGTTGAATCGATCCGCCGCCTGTCCGAGCAGGAGTTGTTGGACGCCGGCGAAAGTGCCGAAAAAATGGCGCGCAAGAATTATGTCCCTGCCGCAGCTGTGCTGGAGGGTTTTGACACCTTCGACCCGGATTTCTTTGGCTTCTCGCCAAAGGACGCGGCGATCCTTGATCCACAGCACCGCAAGTTCCTTGAAGTGGCATGGGAAGCGATGGAACAGGCCGGACATCCGCCCGAAACCATCAGTGGCCCGGTAGGTGTCTATGCGGGCTGCGGCATGGGCAGCTATTTTTATTTCAACATCTGCTCGAACCCCGATCTGGTTGACGATGTCGGCATGTTTTTGTTGCGCCATACCGGCAACGACAAGGATTTCCTGTCGACCCGTGTCAGCCATGTGTTTGACCTCAAGGGGCCATCCATAAACCTGCAGACGGCCTGTTCCACATCGCTGGTGGCGATTCATTATGCCTGTCAGGCGCTGCGCGCGTGCGAAATCGACATGGCGCTTGCCGGTGGTGTGACCATCGAATTGCCGCAGGGGCACGGGTATGAATTCAAGGAAAACGAAATTCTGTCGCCGGACGGTCATTGCCATGCATTCGATCATCGCGCGCAGGGAACGGTTTTTGGCTCTGGCGCGGGCGCAGTGGCCTTGCGACGACTCAGTGACGCGATTGCCGATGGGGATCACATCTGGGCGGTGATAAAGGGGTCTGCGGTCAACAATGATGGTGCGGCCAAGGCGGGCTATCTGGCCCCGTCGGTTGACGGCCAGACCGCCGCCATCTCGCAGGCGCTGGACGCCGCAGGGGTTGCGGCGCAAAGCATCGGTATGGTCGAATGCCACGGCACCGGCACCTATCTGGGTGACCCGATCGAGGTGGCCGCGCTCACCGAAGCTTATCGGGCACAGACCGACGCCACGGATTTTGCCCGCATCGGGTCGGTCAAGACCAACATCGGCCATCTGGACACCGCTGCCGGTGTCGCAGGGCTGGCCAAGACAGCCCTTGCCCTGCATCACAAGCAAATTCCTCCGTCGCTGGGCTACCAGGCACCCAATCCTGCCATTCCTTTCGACGGCAGCCCGTTCCGGGTGAACGACGTGCTGACCGATTGGGCTGCGGCCGAAACACCGCGGCGCGGGGCGGTGAATGCGCTGGGCGTTGGCGGCACAAATGCCCATGCCATCCTCGAAGAGGCCCCGGCACGTGCGGTTTCCGAAGAAAGCGACTGGCCGTTTCATGTCTTGTGCATCTCGGGTGCATCCAAGGCCGCGCTGGATGCAAATACCGCCCGATTGGCGGCGCACCTGCGCGCCCATCCAGAACAACCGCTCGCGGATGTTGCCCATACGTTGAAGAACGGTCGGCGCGCCTTTGAAAAGCGCCGCGTGGTGGTGGCAGAAACCCATCTCGAGGCGGCAACCCTGCTGGAAAGCGCAGACAGCCGCCGGGTCTTTACCCACAGCAGTCTGGGTGACGCGCCGGACGTCGTGTTCATGTTCCCCGGTGGGGGCGCCCAATACGCCGGCATGGCGCGTGATCTTTATGAAACCGAGCCGGTTTTTGCCGAATGGATGGATCGGGGGCTGGATCATCTTCAATCCCAGCTTGCCTATGACATCCGGGCGCTATGGTTGCCGCAGGACGGGCAGGGTGAAGAGGCGTCGCAGACGCTGAAAAAACCTTCGGTGCAATTGCCGCTGATTGCGATTGTCGAATACGCGCTGGCGCAGCTTTGGCTGTCATGGGGCGTGCGGCCTGCTGCGATGATCGGCCACTCGATGGGGGAAAACGTCGCGGCCTGCCTTGCGGGCGTGATGCGTTACGAAGACCTGATTGATCTTGTCCTGCTGCGTGGCCGTCTGTTCGACGAAGTGCCACAGGGCGGCATGCTCAGCATTTCCGCGCCCCTTTCGGTGATTGAGCCTTTGCTGGGTGATGAACTGGACATCGCGTCGATCAACGCGCCCGAACTGATTGCGGTATCTGGCCCGCAGGTGGCGCTTGATGCGATGCAGTCACGGCTTGAGGCAGCCGGGCTGGATTTCCAACGCATTGCGATCGACATTGCCGCACACAGCCGGATGCTGGAGCCGATCCTGGACCGCTACCGTGAATTTCTTGCAACACTGGAGTTGCAGGCACCTGACCTGCCATTTGTGTCCAACCGGACCGGTGCCATGATTGCCGCAGAACAGGCCACCGATCCCGACTATTGGGTCGGGCAATTGCGCAATACCGTGCTTTTTGCCGATGGCATCACGACGCTTTCCACAGGGCGCAGGCGGGTCTTTCTTGAAGTAGGCCCCGGCAAGGCGCTCAGCGCGCTGGCGCAGATGAGCAACGGCGTCGATGCCGGACAGGTTATCTCAAGCCTGCGTCATCCGGATCACGACATCGCGGATGACATGTACTTTCTGTCTGTCATCGGACGCCTGTGGGCCTGCGGTGTTCAGGCGGACTGGACCCAGATCTGGGGTGAGGCGCGGCGCAACCGGGTCTTGTTGCCAACCTACCGTTTTCAGCGCAGCCGTTTCTTCATCGAACCCGGCGTGGCCACACAAACTGCACAGGTGCCGCAGCTCAAGCGTCAGGACGACATGACCGATTGGGGATTTGTCCCCCATTGGAAGCCGGCCTATGCGGATGTTCCTTTTGATGTTGCCACCGATCTGGCCGAGACACCGCTGAGCTGGCTTGTCTTTGCCGATGACGCCGGTCGCGCCGATCCGGTAATGCGCCATCTGCGTGAAGCGGGGCACCGCGTCGTTGCATTGCACCCCGGTGACAGTTTTGCACAGATTGGCACGGACAATTATACGCTGGCCCCTGAACAGGGGCGGCTTGGGTATGACCAATTGATTGCGGCCCTGCGCGACAGCGGCGCAATGCCGGACCGCATCGCGCACTTCTGGCTCAGCGATGACCTGTCGTCGCCACGGCCGGGTTCCAGCCCCTTTGACCGCAATCTGGAACAGGGCTTCTGGAGCCTCACCTGGCTTGCCCAATCCCTGGCCGAGGCCGGTCTGGATGCCCCGCTGCATATAATCGCCTTCACCTCCGGTGCGGTACACCTGCGCGATGACCGGTTGAGCCACCCTGAAAAGGCGCTGGTCAGCGGGCCGCTTGGTGTGTTCCCGCGCGAAATGCCCGGCGTGACCTGCGCGCAGGTCGATCTCGAACCACTTGCCACCGCCGAGGAACCGCAAGCGGGCTGGTTCCACAAGGCACCGTCACCGGCATCGCCACCAGATGCGGCCCTGACCGGGCGGCTTCTCGAGGAGATGCTTGCCCGGCCCGAAAACACTGTTGCGGCCCTGCGTGGCGAAAAACGGTTCACCAAGACCTACCGCCAGATCCCGCTTGATGCCTCCGACGCGCCGGTCTTCCGCGCAGGGGGTACCTATCTTGTTACCGGCGGGTTTGGGGGCATTGGTCAGACCCTTGCCGCAGATATTCTGAGCAGCGGGGCGAATGTCATTCTGCTGAGCCGTGCGCGCATGCCGGACCGTGACACATGGGACACCTATCTGTCCCGCTACAGCACCGCAGACCGCACCGCACGCCGTATCAAGGCCGCGCTGAGGTTGGAAAAGCTGGCGCGCACCCACAACAGCCGTGTCGAGGTCGCCAGCGCCGATGTTGCCAACCTCGCCCAGATGCGCCGCGTCATCGAGGATGCGACAGAACGTCATGGCCCGCTCGCGGGCGTCATCCATGCCGCTGGTGTGTTGGATGATGCGCCCCTGCTGGCGAAAACCCATGCCGCCATCGAAGCGGTGCTGGCCCCAAAGGTGCAGGGGCTTCGGGTACTGGATCAGTTGTTGCCGGACGGGGCGCTTGATTTGCTCGTTCTGTTCTCCTCGACGTCCACCGCAACGCGCGCGGCTGGACAGGTGGACTACGTGGCCGCCAACGCCTGGTTTGATGCCTTTGCCGCTGCACGGCGCGGGGGCAAGACCCGCGTTGTAACCGTAAACTGGGGTGTATGGGCGGATGTAGGCATGGCCGCTTCAGGCCTGTCAGCCGGTGCTTCCGACATCCTGCCGCCGCGCGCCATTGAGGCGGCCCTGATCCGCTCGGCAGGGGCTGACGCCACAGGGGAGCCGGTTCTGACGGCGCCGCTCAAGACGTCGGATTGGGTTCTTGATCAGCACCGTACCAAAGAGGGTCAGGCCCTTTTGCCGGGGACCGCCTATATTGAATTGCTGGCCGAAGCCGCCGCCGCACAGGGCATGACCCGCGGGTTTGAAATATCGGACCTCTATTTCCTGCGGGCGATGCCGATGGACAACGCAGAGACCCGCGATATGCGCATCACCCTGCGCCAGACCGCCGGTTCACTGTCCACCGAGCTGCGCAGCGCCTGTGTCCTGAATGGCAAGCAGGGCTGGCAGTTGCACGCCCAGGCGAGCATGCGCGCCCTTGGCAGCCATGCGCCAAAGATGCTGGACCTCGAAGGGGTGCTTGCGCGCTGTCCCGCCCGGACCAGCGCCGGAAAAGGCGAGCGCCTGATGTCTCCGCAGGAGGCGCATCTGGATTTTGGCCCGCATTGGCATGTTCTGCGCGAGATGGCGCTGGGTGAGGGCGAGGGCATTGCCATGCTTGCCTTGCCCCAGCAAGCCATTGGTGAGTCCCAGATCCTGCACACCGGCCTGATGGACATTGCGACCGGATGGGCCATTGCGCTGGCGCCGGGGTACGATCCCTCGCATCTTTGGGTGCCGGTTTCTTATGGGACTGTGCGGGTTTACGACGCCCTGCCGGCAACGATCCGGTCTTGGGTCCGGTTGTCCGACGGGGCCGCATCCGACGGTTTTGCACGGTTTGATGCGACGCTCACCGATGAGACAGGCCGGGTGTTGGTCGAAGTATCCGATTTTGCCATGAAACGGCTGGAAGGCGCCTTTGGTCTTTCGCCTCTTGCTCTGGCAGAAGTGCAGTTTGAAGAGGATGCCGATACCGGGCAGGAAATGACAGCCGCCGAAGAAAGGTTGGCCTATCTGGTCAGTCAGGGCATTCGCGCAAGCGAGGGGCCGCAAGCCCTGCGCCGCGCCTTGGCGAAGGGACGTGCGCAAGTGATCGTGTCTTCGGTCCCGCTGAATGATCTGATCGCACAGGCCAATGAACCGCCAAGTGAAGCCGGCGCCGCCGGTCAGAGCTTTGAACGGCCCGATCTTGATGGCAGCTATGTCGCCCCCCGCAACAGTATCGAAGAACAACTGGCAGAGATTTGGCAGGGATTGCTGGGTATCAGCCCGGTCGGGGTCGAGGACAGCTTTTTCGATCTGGGCGGGCATTCGCTTATTGCTGTGCGGTTGTTTGCGACCATCAAAAGAACATTCAAGGTTGAGTTTCCCATTTCGGTCCTGTTCGAGGCACCAACAATTGAGAAATGCGCGGCCCTCATTGCAGCACAGACCGGCAGCGCGGATGTGAGTGCGGATGGGGATGTGGCAGGGCCGGACAGGTCAGGCGCACAGGCGTTTGAACATCTGGTGCCGCTCAACATGTGCGGCGTGGCGGAGGCGACGCCACTGTTCATTGTTGCGGGTATGTTTGGCAACGTCCTGAACCTGCGGCATCTGGCCCTTCCGTTCAGTACGGAACGGCCGGTTTACGGTGTACAGGCGCGTGGCCTGATCGGGGACCGGGAGCCGCATACCGACGCGGTGACCGCCGCGCGCGATTACCTGTCCGAAATCAGACAGCGGCAACCCGAAGGCCCCTACCTTCTGGGCGGATATTCCGGCGGCGGGGTCATCGCCTTTGAAATGGCCCAGCAATTGCGGGATGCCGGACAGGAAGTTGCGGTGCTGGCGATGCTGGATTCGCCGCTGCCAGTGCGGCCCAGCCTGACGCGCAAAGACAAGGCGCTCATCAAGCTGGCGGAGTTCCGTCGCAAAGGCCCCGGATACGCCGTTCAATGGCTGCGCGACCGACGCGCCTGGCAGCAGGCCCAGCGTGGCAGCGCAGGCCCAGCGCAGGCCGCAGACAGCAGCAGCTTCAACGATGACAAGATCAGCAGCGCGTTTCTGAGCGCCATGACGTCCTACGCTACACCAACCTGGGACGGTCCCATGACGCTGTTCCGCCCGCCGCTGGATTATCATTGGCAGGTCAGTGGTGGACGTTGGGTCACAGCGGCAAAGGAATACGTTTACCCGGACAACGACTGGACCCGCTATGCCGCGC
>Ga0316204_10009755_pt1 | contig 12676 bp, 14 predicted proteins | sample 6monrhotite_MG_2_FD_205661 | JGI IMG/M metagenome (GOLD analysis project Ga0316204, IMG submission 205661) | Microbial mat bacterial communities from mineral coupon in-situ incubated in ocean water Damariscotta River, Maine, United States -... | ecosystem: Environmental > Aquatic > Marine >...
TAGTATCATCTATTGCTCCATCTGTTTAATAGTAACTTTATAGGTCTTTATTCGTTGTTTACATCCATATTTTATGGAAAGCGTGAGTACATAGTATCATCTATATCTAGGGCGTGAGTACATAGTATCTTCTATATCTAGGGCGTGAGTACATAGTATCTTCTATATCTAGGGCGTGAGTACATAGTATCTTCTATCCATTGAACTGCTTAATAACGCCATTTATGATTACTATTAAATCTTTCTATCCTTATTGTTAAGGGCGTGAGTACATAGTATCATCTATTTTTCTTCTTTATTTACAATGAGTTATACTAAAGCGTGAGTGAATAGTATCATCTAAGACCAAGCGTGTGAAAATAGTATCATCTGAGACCAAGCGTGTGAAAATAGTATCATCTACTTTTCGGGCGTGAGTACATAGTATCATCTAAGACCAAGCGTGTGAAAATAGTATCATCTGAGACCAAGAGTGAGTGTTGTTGACAATAAATAATTTGTTAAGTAACTTGTCTCTTATGAAAGGACAAACTGCTCGAATATCAGGTGTAGGGTCACGCTATAAAATAGAACCAAAGAAATCTCGAATGAGTGTTGGCAATATTTTGGGTGGTCGAGAAACCTTTAAAAAAGAAACGCCTGGAACTCCATTGGAATGGGACATGATTGTTCAGTCTGGTATGCCAGTTAGAGCTGCATCCTATTTCGGTAAGGTGGCAGGCTTAAACAATAATGAGTTAACGCGCAGCTTACATTTGAGTTCAAAAACATTTCGTCGTAGGCAGAAGGCTGGACGTTTGAATGAGATTGAGTCTAGCAACTTATATGAGCATGCAAAAATATTTAACATGGCAATTCAAACATTAGGCTCAAGTGATAAGGCTCAGCGGTGGTTAAAATCCTCATTGAAGGCTCTGGGTGGAAAAACACCGTTGGAGTTAATGAATACAGCCCCTGGTGCAGATGAAGTGCAGGCTTGTTTGAACCGTATTGAGTATGGGGGCTATAGTTAATGCCCCCAGTTTGGAGGCTGGTTAAGAAGCGTCGATTAGCTGATGCGATGACGGGTATAGGTTGTGATTATGCGCCTATGCGTTGGAATTACCAAGGCTCTCGAATGGTTTACACTTCTGAATCAAAAGCACTATGCCTTTTAGAAATGTTGGTCAATGTGAACTTTGAGGATATTCCCTCTGAAGAATTTGTGTTTCTTGAGATTGATATACCTGATGATTTAGCTGTATGTAAGCTTCTTGAGGCAGACCTTCCCGATGGTTGGGATAGTCATCCTTCACCCTTCGAGATTATGGGCAGCAATGGTTGGACGATATGAATTACGCAGTGTTAATTGTCCCATCTGCAATCACACAAGAGCCCAATTATTTAATCAATCCTAATCATCCAGACTTCTCTAAAATTGAGGTCAAAGAACATGAATTTAAAGTGGATGCAAGACTCACAGCAAGCCCGTAATCATTTTAATAAAAAATAGCGTAAATCCCCCGAATTTATTCGTGGGGATATAAGCGATTGTATATGCAATTTTCAGGAGTATAATAAAAGCCATGAAAACGTATCGTTTCAAGCTGTATAAGACCAAGAAGCAAAGGGATTTGCATCATCGTGTCCGTGTAGCTGGAGAGATATATAATCATTTGATTGCTTTGCATAAGCGCTATTACAGCATGTTTGGTAAATATCCAAATAAATACAAAATGCAAAACCATCTTGTAAAACTAAAAAAGTATAATCGCTTTTCACATTGGAAGGTTGTTGGTTCCCAAGCTATTCAACAGATAAATATACGCATTGATTTTGGTTATCAGAAGTTTTTCAAGAAAGAGAATAAACGTCCACCAAGCTTTCGTAAGCTACGCAAGTTCCGTTCATTCACACTTACACAAGCTGGCTGGACATTGAATGATGATAATTCTGTGAATATAGGAGGAAAAACCTACAAGTTTTGGAAGTCTCAAGAAATCAAAGGCAAACCAAAACTTATACACGTTGTTCGAGATACATTGGGTGATTTTCATATTTGTATCGTAACAGACTTTGAAGAAGATAAACCAGATTATGCTGCATCAAGTAAAACTGTGGGCATGGATTTTGGTTTGAAAACATACTTTACTTTGTCTGATGGTTCGGAAATAAAATCACCATTGTTTTTCAAGCAAGGCATGAAAGAAATCGCACGCGCCAATAAAGTTCTTTCCCGCAAAAAGAAAGGTTCTAAGAATCGTTCAAAAGCGAGAAAGTCATTGGCTAGAGCACATCAAAACATTGCAGCAAGACGTAGAGATTGGCAGGAAAAAGAAGCAAGGAAGCTTGCCAATACATACGCTGCAATCTTTATCGAGGACTTGAACATCACAGGCATGAAAGCTTTATGGGGACGTAAGGTTTCTGATTTAGCTTTCTATCAACAAGTTCAAATTCTTGAAAGGCAATGTTCAAAGACTGGCACAATCTTGAACAAGATTGATCGCTGGTTTCCATCCACAAAGATGTGCAATAAATGCGGAATACTTCACGACATGCAACTTGAAAACCGTTGGATGCGTTGTGATTGCGGAAATGATATGTCACGCGATGAAAACGCAGCTATAAACATAAAAAACGCTGGGATGTCAGCGTTAGGACTAGGCACTGTTAGAGAAGTTTTACTTCCATGTGCTGCTTGAATCCAAAGAATCCCCCGAATTTATTCGTGGGGAGTACATCAATCATAACGATTGCCAAACCCTACTTCTTACTTGAGGTTTTAATAGCTTCAGGGGCAGCATGTAGAACAACCTTATCTTGCTCTATTTCCAGATTAGCTGATGGGTAAAGTGCAGATACTTCAAGGAAGGCTTTTTTTAGGTCGCGTTTAAAGAAGCGTTGGTTTTTATAGTTCACACCCAACTGTTCTTCAAAGTTTTCATGTTTAATGACGGCCATTTTCTTCTTGGACATATTGAGTGTATGGGTGCGCCAGGTGATCCATGTGTACAAATCCATAGCCAGCGTTGAACCTTTTAAACTGATTATAGCCTCTTTGTGGAAAGGTATAGAGCTATCCAGTATTTCTTGTACAAACCAGTCTTTAAAAACAATGCGGGCAACCGCTGGTGTGTTATTACTTTTCTTACCCTTCCAGACTTTATCAATATCGTACAATAGCACTGGCTTATCAGGTAAAATAACAGTGGTCTCGGCCGTTTCAGGATTTGTTTTTTCTAACCGATAACTCGCATTTAGGAAACGGATAATCTGATCTAAGAAGCGTTTTCTTTGGTCGCCCTTCCCAGACAAGCCTAGTTCCTTCATAAATTCAGTTAGCGATGAATTAAGGCAGATCTCTGATTTTTTTGTACGTTTTATTTCAGAGCATATATAGTAATGAAAAAGGCGCGGGTAAGACCCATAAGGCATACCAAAGCTCGGAGAACCTTCAATGATGAGCGAATCTCGCCCATTTGTAACATGATGAACAAGGACTTCAACCTTATCACCATTCTTTTTACTTAACTCGGTATCCCATTCTCGACGGTGAGGTAGCGAAAGTGATGCGAATGGTCTTGATAGGAAGAAAAGCTCTTGGGCTTTGGTGTCAATCTTCTCAATCCCAAAGAGTATTTGTTGCTGCCTGCGGTTTATTCGTAATCCATCCTGCTTATCTTTTGCCATGTCCTCTCTCCTTGTGTCCGATAGAATGCACTGAAAGTACCTCTTTGACGAGTGTACATGTTTTTTCAAAGATGCAAGTGGGGGTATGCAGAAACGAAAAAAGGGCAAGTCTTTCGACCTACCCTTCTCACAAGGAGAGATTAAAAATCCCTCAAGGCAGGATTATATAGCACCTTGCCGGTTCCGCAATCCTTTCATTTCTAAAGCTTGTCAGCTGTTAAAATTGCAACGCTGATGGATGTACCTGCAAATTTATTCTTATAGGTTCTTGACCAGCTTACGCTCATAGTCGGCAGCTCTATTTTTCCAATGTAATTTGCAGGCAGGATAGCCACCAGCTTTCCCCCTGGATTCAGAAGCGTCACAGCGTGCTCTAGGTGCGCTTGAAATCTTCCCTCTGAAAAAGGCGGGTTCATCACAATCTTATCAAATCGCTTACCCTTATTTTCCCACCGCAAGAAATCAGCACATTCTACGTTTAAGGCCCTTGATTCGAGTATTTTGCAATTAAGGGCGTTAATCTCGACGCATGTTGTTTGTTCCACTGGCAAAAGGCATGCAATAGCTCCCTGTCCCGCACTTGGTTCTAATACTGTGTCCGACTGGGATATACAGGCTGCTTCTACAGCCTTAGTAGCTAAGCTCTCAGGTGTAGGGTAAAACTGGTGTGATTTACTATCTGGTATCACTCCGCTGGTTATAAGCTCTTCAATGACAGGTCGTGCATCATAATCAAACTGAAAGTCTGTGTTGGACATACTCGGTGTAGCTCCAATAGCTTCCATTACATCACGCACCGCTTTACGAAGATGCTTGTCCTTCTTAGACCAGTCAAATCCGAAGCTGAGGTGATGTGGGTTATACACTGCATTTTTACCGTGGTACTTCGCGTCTGCAATTTCATTAAGTACAGGGTATGGGATAGGTCTCTCAAGCAATTGGAATTCTTTGAGTTTACTTCTTGTTTTTGGCTTTCTGCGATGTGGTGCAGGGATAGCCATAGGATGTAGGTAGGCAAGGATTTGATTAAGCCTATATGCTATATCAGGGTTAATTTCTAGGTGGGCAGTACCTTTTTTGTACACGCGTATCCTGAATGCCCCAGCATCCATCATATGCCATGTCCCTGTATCTTGGGTGAAATTGTCGATAGCTCGGTTGGTTGTATAGTAGTGAGGAACGTCTTTACCTCTGAAACGGGCAATCACACAGCGCATATCATGGATTAAGCCAACCTTTCTTGACCCGTATGAGCTATACCTATCACACACACAATCAATAATCATACGTTTCCCGAATGCTTCAGGTCGATTGGTAACATGCTCGCCAGAGAGACCCGTAAATATGCCATCAACCATTTCAGCCAAGAAGCCCATGCGTTGGTCTAAGAGCTGCCTGATGGTTTCCATGACGGTATCAGGTTCAAAATCAGGGGTATTCATCTCCCGAATACTCTCTGTCCATTCTGACCTACGTGTGGTTGGCATGTGATCCAATACATCGGTTAGCCCTAATGCCTTACTCCAATACGTGGAGTTCAATGCAGCTACGGCGTAATCACGATTAAATAGCTCTGTATGTCCAAACGTGCGTATCCTTTCTTTCTGTACAGCACCATCTATAAAATACTTTATGGTCGAGGCATTTCGCCCAGCCTGCATGATTTCGGATAATCGTTCGATACGCTCTAGTTCTACGTCGTACTCAGTGAGCAGGTGTTCGATAGGCCCTGTGGTGGATGGTAGGAAGTAATCTTCTACTTCGATTTCGTCTACTACAATTTGTGTATTCATGCTTAATCAACCTCTCCTTGTGATGGATGTCCTTTGATTATGCATACTTTTTCAAAGACGCAAGCCCACTATATCTTACGCCATTGCCCAGCCTCACCAGCCTGATACCACCCCCACTATATCTTACCAGACTCACTCGCTTTAGCCTCCGCCCACTTACACTTTGGTTATCTTGGAGAGGTGTGAGTTTACTTCTATACTTGCTAATTCTTTTCCTTCCCCCTCCCTTCCCTTCCCTTTATCTCTCTACATTATATTCGGGCTCTTCCCTCCCTTCCCTCACCTGGCGTTTCCTAAGAATATTATCAACGGAAATAAGGGGATATTTTATGCGTAAGTCATGGAACACGTTTTCAGGGTGGAAGAGGCAAAAGTGGTCTGGGGGTCTGTCCCTTGGATGAGGGTGGTAAGATATAGTGGGTTAATAGTGCAGAAAAAGAGTCTTTATCGCCCTTGCGTCTTTTTAAAAACGTGTACAATGGTTGGCAAAATAACACATGTAAACCATGTGGACTATGGAGACTATTCGATGACGAATAAATTAACTGCGATTGCTGATACGCTTATGCAAATGCCTAACGATATAACTAAACTGGTTGAGAGTGATGCCGATGGGCGTGAGATCGTCTTTGAAGTTTTGCTTATGCACTTCGATAGCAAATTGCTCGGATATACAGACCCCGATGATTCTGAAATGCGATGCCTTTTGGAAGAGAACTCACATCTAGGCCAAGACGCAGAAGAGGTTATAGCGCGGGCAAAGGCGTATAAGAAAACTATGAATGAGTTTGTTGATGAATTTCGCAAGGTTGTTCAAGATGCTAAACCATGGCATGACGTGCTTGGTGAAGTATATCAACACTTAGGCTTTTCTCCTAAATACAATACAGACGCAGAGCAGCTGGACTACACAGATCGCTGTGAGCAAGGGTTGAGAACTATCATGCATAGAGGTGAAGGTGCAAATAAAACAATCCTTGAAGCCTTGTCCAAAGAAGAAAACCTTAATGAACTGCGCGTTCTTTGCTTTGCTGATGACTATATTGATGCGCAAATGCTTGCCATTCAACTTAAGGCTTATGGTGGCCACAATGCCTTTGGCGAAGTCGCTGTTGGTGTTAACCAAGAGGAAAATAATTCGATAGACGTGTTCTACTCTGATCATGACCCACGTATCATCCCTGTGAAGCCAAAGTATGGCTATGTTCAGCCAAGTGCGGCGGTTCATTAAGAAATGACACAAGAAATTATCACGGATTCAGCCATGCCTACAATTATCGTAAAGAAATTAGAGAATATTGCCCGTAACCTAAAAAATAATGAAAGTTGCGACATTACATTTAGACATGATATATTTAATACCTTCTTGGCCGCTATTGAACACCAAGTCGGTTTTAAGAACTTTTCTTGTGAGCGCGATGAACCCTTTAAAGGGTACACTATGCCCTTTGAAGACCTTGCAGATGAATATATAAACCTAGTTAGCGTTTCCGCACCATGGAAGGACTTATTAGACGAAATATTTAATGACTTTGGGCTACAATCACCAACTTATCCAAAGTTTAGTTGGGAAGATGCCATGATTTACGCATCAAAAAATGTAAACACATATATTGCACCCCAATGTACCGCTGGACTTCAAACGATTGTCGATCTGGATAACCTCTCCAGTAGCATTCTCCTGGCAAATATCGCAACTCTCGATAAGAAAGGTAAGGACTTGACGAAGTATCGCGCACTCAGTGTGCATGATGACCTAATCGTTCTTCGGATGATTGCTGTACAAATCAAATGCAACTTATCTATGCGTGAAAATGGCTTTGGCGAAGTGCTTGTCGCTGAGAAGACTTCACACGAACTGAAACCGATTTATCATCATCACAATGAGAATGTGCCATCCGTGCTTGAGAGAAAATCAAAAAATTGTGAGCATTACTTGGATACGCCTGTAAATATTTCTGCTCTAGTACACTAAAGACACACTTATCCGCAGAATAGGAGGAATACATGTCATTACTACTTAGTGAAGCCGTTGAACGAACCATTAACCATCTCGGTAAGTTTGCCAAGGGCATAGGCGGTGGAAAGCCTGGCTATGCACCCAAAACGGCAAGGCTATACCAACTGCGCATTATTGATTTTATGAAATCTGATGTATTCCGCGATTTTGCTGATAAACCCATTGAAAGCCTTGATATGGATAGCGTTCAACAATGGTTATCATCCAACGGCTGGAGTGCGTCCAAGGAAACACAATCTGTGACTGCCTTGCGTCAAATCCCTGTGATTAATCAGATTGAATGGAAAGATTTGCTCAATATCAAAGCAGCCAAGCGTGATACTGTTGTTGGTGCGTATGACTTATACTCAGAACGTGAGCTGCAAATGATACTCGATGCACCGCTGGGCTGTTTTGGTATGGCTCCAGCACAAGAACGGAACAAGGCCATGTTCGCCCTGGCTATTGAAGGCTTATGCTCACTCGATGAAATTAAAGCCATGAATGTTGAGGACATCCATGATGATTCAGTCACCATGCGCCTACGCCCCATGTATGACGCAGAACATGGAAATACGAATCAGGTTCCCCTATCCCCTACGTGTATGCAAATACTGCACGATTATACCAGCTCCATTCAAACGAATTATCCAGATGCCTTTGTGCTTCGTCACCATCCCCTTTTCTTTCATCCGCAGATGCCTACCCATGCATTGACAGAGAAAACGATCTGGCAGGTGTTTAACAAGGCGTTGGAGAACATTTCAGGCTCACATAAGGGCATGGGCTCAGGTGGTGGTCTCAATGCTGTGCGTCTATCCTCTGCACGCGTCCGTTATGGACAGGGTGAATCGAGGCAGCGTTTGATAGCCGCGCTTGGGCTGACCGAAAGTACCCACTGCGATGCATTAGAAAAGTATCTTAAAATGAGTCCTGGTGATGACCCATTACGCAAGCTCCGAACTGCAAGCAAATAAATACAGCCTATGCTATCCCCTTCTCCGACTTGCATCTTTCAAAAAAATGGTAGTATCAAAGAGAAATACAACACGGCGAGAGGAAGGCGTTATGATAGCTTATAAAGTTACAGGTGAAGGTACAAGCCCGTATGGTGTGGCTTGTCTCCATCACCAGGTCTTTGCGCCAAAAGGCTTTTATTTAATTGAATCGGAGAACAGAGTCGCATGGGACGACCTACCTGAAAGCATCACGTCAGAATTGAGTGAGGCTGACTCATGGGGGAATAGCGTTCTTGAGCTTACCCCTATTCAGCAATGCATGGATAGAGTCTTCTCAAGTGCGGTTAAAGAATATCTTTTAGGTGTAACTGTGGGCGGCATTTTAGCCGTAACCATGCCCTACGCCGCAAATTGGTTTAAATATATTTGGGATATTCTAAAAACAACATTTCCAATTATTTTTTGAATTGTGCTGTTAATTAAGCTCAAGCAAGTTTTTTTATACGTTCTATACGTTTCTCCATTGGTGGATGTGATGCAAACACATCAAATGATGGCTCTACCATGCCGCCTAAGTCGTACAAAACAGACATGCCATAACAAGCTGGTATAACCTGTGTTGCATACCAATCAGCTCGATATTCCATTTGACGTTGTGCATAGCTATCTAATATACGAAATAGCTTATGCGTCGCCTTAATTGCAAAGTCCGATGCGTACACAGTGAGATTAAGGAACAGTACAATAGGTGTTGAAAACAAACGCAATGGGGGAACGCGCATTAATACGGGATAGGTTAAACGTAAGAACCAATAACGGATATGCAGTGCTACCCTTTCAATACGCATGATTGAAATCCATAAAGCACTCGAATCTGAATCACCATGATAAATATGCCCTAGTTCATGCGCGATAATCCAAGCAAGCTCATCTCGATCAATGGTCAATAATGGCTGAGATATAATTACTACTGACCTAAACGGCTTGCTGATTGCAAACGCATTTTTTTGGTCGCTACTCATAAGATATACACGCGGAACCGATTTCATGGCCGCTTTCTGACAAACCTCAGCAACCAACTCATATAAAGGATGTTCCTTGTCCACCCTATCACATTTACCTACTGTCTTTACACTTTTACTGATTGGCTCAAACCAAAATACTGCAATAGCGGTACTTAACATTACCAGAGCAATGATGCCCGATAACTTGAAGCCTTCAATCCACGATGGGGCTGCGGTCATATAAGGTATCATAACCTGACCAAATAAATCATCTGAATTCCACGATGAAACCAGGTCATTCCACATAGGCCCAACATAAGTGAAGGTCACACCCCATAACAGAATAACCAAACACACAAACACACCGATTGTGAATGTCCAAGTTAGACTGAATGTTACCAGCCCTGACAAGGTTCTTACTAAACTTGGGTTAATCATGTGGGCAATGTAGGTAGCTCCATGGGATAGTCAATACATGGCATTTTTACGAAATACAAAACTAACAACAGATAAAAGTTCCGAGCTTCAAACTCACAAAAAACCAGCTTTCACATGCCGTACAAAGCTTCAAACCCACCGCTAAACTATTTTCTACATGTTTATTCCAAAAGATGCCTAATCTTCATTGTAAATGTCAACCTGTTAACTTCTTCATTGTCCAATACAGGCATCTTAATGCGTGTCATATCACCATGAATCCGAATCATTGGTGGTTCGCCAGCTGCTACATGCAGGTCTGATGCCTTATTCTTTACTGTAAAAGCCAAAAGTTCTGAAATGTCCATATTCACCTTCCATTAAAATTGACGGTTAATATATAAAGAGGACAATTAACTACCACAGCGAATAGAACCCATTTTTAGTGTTATTCAGCTCTAATAAGAAAAGGCCCCCACATAAAAGTGAGAGCCCATTTCAACCCAAGGAGAGGCGGGTAACTGGTACGGCGGGAGCAACCAAAGGAGATTCAAAGACAACTGTTTGCTCAACCGCCGTTGAACAGAACGTATCACACTTCTTTTAAGATACAACCCCCTTCAAAGCACTAGGATATAATGGTTTAAGTAAGGAGTTTGCGAGCCTAAATAATAGGCATGCCTAGTCATATCTTAGAATATCAAGCGTCTAATTCTTAACATCCTGTGGATAGTTTTTTCTACATATCCACAGCCATTATTTTTTCTTTTTTTTCTTTATATACACAGCTGAAGATCCAGGCGTGTTTTTAAATTTGAACAAGCCTATCTCTTTAAGAAAAACACCCAGGCGATTGTACCCATACTTACCTAAAGTGAATTTTTTTCTCTTTGAAAGATACAACCCTACAAGCGACATATCAGACCATCCATCACTAGATGCCGTTTCTTCTACCGCTTTTGTAAGAAGCTTAACCAAAGGCTTATTAGAACTTAATCCTCTTTTTGGTTTGTTTTTAATGGTCTTCTTATTGTCGGATTTGGACAAGGTAGTTTTCGATGGTTTCTTCAGTAAAATAAATTCACTGCAAGCATCAACAAATGGGCTTGGTGTTTTCTTTTCCCCACAACCATATACAGGCAATCCACTCTCCCTGATTCTAAGAACCAGTGGTGTAAAATCACTGTCACTTGTCATCAAGGCTAACGCATCTATGTTGCCTCGATGTAATATATCCATCGCATCAATAATCATTGCTGCATCAGTAGCATTCTTTCCCTTTGTGTATGCAAACTGTTGGATGGGTCGAATGGCATTTAGGTGCAGTTCTTTTGTCCAGCTTGATAAACATGGATTACTCCAATCGCCGTGAGCATGACGGACATCAACAGCCCCATATTTTGTCAGTTTTTCAATCACACCGTTGATCGAATTAGCGTTAGCATTATCACAATCAATAAGCAGTGCAATTCTTAGCTTTTTTTCCATTTCGTTCCCTCCAATTACGGCAAAAAAAAAGCAGAGTGCTTAATGTTATTTAATGCCATTCCTACTACATTAAACACATCAACCACCCTGCCCTGTAAATCTCTCCCCAATACAGCTTCCTGCGCTGATACTATTGGTTTGATTTCTTAGTTATATCGTGCCGCAATCATGTCTTCGATAATTTCTCGCATTGAAAATCCTTTGCTGACAGCCTCTAACTTCAACTTTGTATGAAGCTCCGCAGGAATACGAATAAGCAATGCCTTCTGTTCATTATCATCTAATTTTTTTTCTAAGTTCTTTGCTGATGGCACCTGCGTTTCAAGACCTTCTTTAAACGCGTTCATGCCACCTGTGTCTTTTCCTACCGACTTAAGAGCCATTTAACGCCCCCTCTACCTCTGACATTACTTTTTTGAGACCTACCGATGCCATCGAATATGGCTGGTCTGAAAATGGAGTCTCGCCATTACCCAAAGTTCTAACAAACTGGATATATGTGCCAACATGACGTTCTAAGTGCGGCACACCTGAATCACGTAGTGCATTAAGCGTTTCATCGACCAGTGTAGAATTCTGGATTGTTTGATTCAGGATATACAAACATGGCTTGTTCTCAGCCTTTACCTTTCGATATGTGTTGATAGAGGCCTTTGCATCCATCGCTGACGGCTTAATAGGGATAATAACCATGTCAGAAACCTTTAAAGCTGCGGATGTTAGTGGCGTGTCGTTCCCTGCCGTATCAATAATGATATATTCCTCTGGCAAACTGCTTAAATCCTCAAAGTCATTCTGGTTATCAATGGAATATACTTCCATGTCAAACAGTGGACTACCTTCTTTTTGGCATTGTTTCCAGGCAACAGCTGATTGTTGAGGGTCTGCATCTATCACAGCAACGCTACGACCTTCCAAATGCCAGGCTGATGCCATAGATAGCGCCAAGGTTGTCTTCCCTACCCCACCCTTCTGATTTATAAATGTAATTACCTTCACTTCGACACCTCCCAAGTGTGATTGATAGCATTATTTCATGATTCCACTATATCATTATAGCGAAATGTAATTTATATATTGTAATATTGCAATACTGATACTATGTTATAACGCTATAATGATTGCTTTATATATTGTCATACTGATACGTTGAAATACTGATACTATGTTATAACGCTATAATGATTGCTTTATATATTGTCATACTGATACGTTGAAATACTGATACTATGTTATAACGCTATAATGATTGCTTTATATATTGTCATACTGATACGTTGAAATACTGATACTATGTTATAACGCTATAATGATTGCTTTATATATTGTCATACTGATACGTTG
>Ga0316204_10009756_pt1 | contig 12672 bp, 6 predicted proteins | sample 6monrhotite_MG_2_FD_205661 | JGI IMG/M metagenome (GOLD analysis project Ga0316204, IMG submission 205661) | Microbial mat bacterial communities from mineral coupon in-situ incubated in ocean water Damariscotta River, Maine, United States -... | ecosystem: Environmental > Aquatic > Marine >...
TTAAATATAAATATTAAATAAAATTTTGGAGAATAAAGATGGCCGTTTCTAAAGACGATATCTTAGAAGCAATTTCTAACATGAGTGTTATGGAAGTTGTAGAATTAATCGAAGCAATGGAAGATAAATTTGGCGTAACTGCTGCAGCTGCTGTAGCTGTTGCTGCTGCTCCTGCTGAAGCTGGCGCTGCCGCTGAAGAGCAAACTGAATTTGACGTTGTTATGAGTAGTTTTGGCGACAAAAAAGTTGCTGTAATTAAAGCTGTACGTGGCATCACTGGTCTTGGCTTGAAAGAAGCTAAAGACATGGTTGAAAGCGCACCTGTTGCAGTTAAAGAAGGCGTTGATAAGGCTGAAGCTGAATCTATTAAGACTCAGTTAGAAGAAGCTGGCGCACAAGTAGACGTTAAATAAATTTAACATTTATTTGAAGCTAAAGGCTAGTGGTTTTCCGCTGGCCTTTAGTCGCTTTATAATTAAGCGAAATTTACTTAATAAATAATGCATGGTTTTTTAAGTAAAAAAAGGACTAAGTTAACAAGTTAAATTGTTTTGAATCGGAATCAGTTCAGCCAATGAAGATATTGGTTTATATAAAATTTTATAGGTAGGTGGCAGTTGTTATGAGTTATTCATTCACTGAAAAGAAAAGAATTCGTAAAGATTTTGCAAGAAGTGAAGTGGTCGTGGATGTACCATTTTTACTTAAGACTCAAGTTGAATCATATGATAAGTTTTTAGGTAATGTTGATGGAGATAAGCATGGATTAAATGATGCTTTAAATTCAGTATTTCCAATAGAAAGTTATTCGGGTTATGCTAAGTTGGAATATGTAAGTGTTAATGTAGAATCCCCCATTTTTAATGTTGTTGAATGTAAGTTGCGTGGTTTGACATTTGGATCTGCAGTCAGAGCAAAATTACAACTTGTTATTTATGATAAAGAAAGTTCTGCACGAAATAAAAAAGTTAAGTATGTAAAAGAACAAGAAGTCTATTTAGGTGACCTACCACTTATGACACCAAATGGTACTTTTGTTATCAATGGAACTGAGCGTGTGATTGTTAACCAATTGCATAGATCACCTGGAGTGTTTTTTGATCATGATAAGGGTAAAACACATTCATCTGGAAAATTATTATACTCAGCAAGGATCATTCCTTACCGTGGATCATGGTTGGATATTGAGTTTGATCCAAAAGACAATGTGTTTGTAAGAATAGATAGAAGAAGAAAGCTACCTGCTACTATCTTATTAAGAGCACTAGGATTTGATACAGAAGAAATCTTAAATACATTTTTTGAACATTATTCAATTACTTTAAAGAAATCAGGCGCTAGTATGAAGTTGGTACCTGAGCAAATTAAAGGTGAAGTATTTGAGTTTGATATCAAGGATGGTAAAAAGGTAATTGTGCCAGCTGGTAAAAGAATTACTGCCAGACATGAAAAGCTTTTAAAAAAATCAGGTATTTCTACTATTGCCCTAGAAGACTCTTATGTGCTTGAAAAAATAATTGCAAATCAAGTCGTTAATAAAGAAACTGGTGAAGTGTTGGTTGAAGCCAATGCATCGGTTACAGAAGAAGTGCTTGAGATACTTAGAGAAAATAATGTAAAAAGTATTAATGTGTTGTTGGTTAATGACTTGGATAACGGTCCTTATATGTCATCAACTATTAATGTTGATCCAACAAATTCACAATTAGAAGCTCTTGTTGAAATCTATAGAATGATGAGACCAGGCGAGCCACCAACTGAAGAATCATCAAAAGCATTGTTTGAAGGAATGTTCTTTAATGCTGATAGGTATGACTTGTCAGAAGTTGGTCGCATGAAGTTCAATAAACGTCTAGGTCATGATGAGGTTGAAGGTTTAGGGATATTAAGCAATCAAGATATTATTGATGTAATGCGTGAGCTTGTTAATATTAGAAATGGTAATGGTATCGTTGATGATATTGATCATTTGGGTAATAGACGTGTTCGTTCCGTAGGTGAGCAAACTGAAAATGTATTCAGAGTAGGACTTGTGCGTGTTCAACGTGCGGTTCGTGAAAGATTGACTGTGGCTGATTCTGAAGGATTAGCTCCTCAAGATTTGATTAATGCAAAACCTATTGCGGCAGCAGTTAAAGAATTCTTTGGTTCTAATCAATTGTCTCAATTTATGGATCAAAATAATCCATTATCAGAAATTACTCACAAACGCCGAATTTCAGCTTTAGGACCTGGTGGTCTAACGCGTGAGCGTGCTGGTTTTGAAGTACGTGATGTTCATCCAACACATTATGGTCGTTTATGTCCAATTGAAACACCTGAGGGTCCAAATATTGGATTGATAAATTCATTGGCTGTTTATTCAAAAACTAACCCATATGGATTTTTAGAAACACCTTATAGAAAAGTTGTTGACTGTATGGTTACTGATGAAATTGAATATTTATCAGCTATCGAAGAAGGTGAGTATCCTATTGCACAAGCAAACGCTTCGATGGACAATAATGGGCGATTTACTGAAGAGTTTGTATTAAGTAGACACTTTGGTGAAGTCACACTTAAAAAGCCAGAAGAAATTAAATACATGGATGTATCGCCTAAGCAAATTGTTTCTGTAGCTGCGGCTTTGATTCCATTTCTTGAGCATGATGATGCTAATAGAGCGCTTATGGGTTCTAATATGCAACGTCAAGCTGTACCAACATTAAAGGTTGATAAACCATTAGTTGGCACAGGAATGGAGAAAATAGTATCTCGAGATTCAGGCGTAACAGCAATGGCTAAGCGTCCTGGTGTTGTTGAAATGGCAGATGCTTCAAGAATTGTTATTAGAGTAGATGAGGAGTACATTGGTGAAGATGATCCTGGTGTAGATATCTATAATTTAACTAAATATACAAGATCTAATCAAAATACATGTATAAATCAAAAAACTATTGTCAATATTGGTGATAGAGTTAATGTGGGTGATGTCTTAGCGGATGGTCCATCTACTGATTTAGGTGAGTTATCTTTGGGTCAAAACATGTTGATCGCTTTTATGCCTTGGAATGGTTACAATTTTGAGGATTCAATATTAATCTCGGAAAAAGTAGTTAAGGAAGATAGGTTCACAACTATTCATATTGTTGAGATGACTTGTATCGCTCGTGATACTAAGCTTGGAACTGAAGAAATTACAGCTGATATTCCAAATATTAGCGAAAGTGCATTAACTAAATTAGATGATTCTGGCATTGTCTATGTCGGTGCTGAAGTTAAACCTGGTGATATCTTAGTTGGAAAAGTAACTCCAAAAGGTGAAACTCAATTAACTCCTGAAGAAAAGTTACTAAGAGCTATATTTGGAGAAAAAGCACTTGACGTTAAAGACACTTCTTTGAAAGTGGGTTCAAGTACATTTGGTACAGTGATTGATGTTCAGGTCTTTACCCGTGATGGTGTTGAAAAAGGCCATAGAGCAGAAAAGATTGAAGAAGAACAATTAGAGCAAGTAAGAAATGATCTGAATGACCAATTTAGAATTATGCGTAACGTTATTCAACAACGTTTGCAGTCAATTCTTATTGATCAGGTGGTTGTTAAAGCTCCAAATCTAAAGAAAGGCGCTATAGTTACTGAAGAATATTTAAAAGATTTAGATGTAAGTGAATGGTTTGACGTTAAGGTTAAGGATGCAAAAATTGCAGAACAAATTGACCAAATGGCAGAGCAGGTTGATCGTCAAAGAAAATTATTTGATGCTAAATTTGAAGATAAGAAAAGTAAAATTACTTCAGGAGACGATTTAGCTCCTGGTGTATTAAAAATGGTTAAGGTTTATTTGGCAGTAAAACGCCGCATTCAACCTGGTGATAAAATGGCCGGTCGTCATGGTAACAAAGGTGTTATTTCAATGGTTGTGCCTGAGGAAGATATGCCATTTGATAAAAATGGACGTCCTGTAGATATCGTATTAAATCCATTAGGCGTACCTTCACGTATGAACATTGGTCAGATTCTTGAGGTTCATCTTGGATGGGCAGCACGTGGTTTGGGCGATAAAATTACTGATATGTTGGAAAAGAAAGAATCCGCTGATAATTTAAGAGGGTTTTTATCCAAGGTTTATAATTTGGATAAACAAAGAGTTAACATGGATGACTTCACTGATGATGAAGTTTTTGAAATGTCACACAATTTAAAAGGAGGTGTGCCAATGGGTACGCCGGTTTTTGATGGTGCTGAAGAAAAACACATTAAAGGTATGTTAGAGTTAGCTGGTTTACCAACTAGTGGACAAGCCGTCCTATATGATGGAAGAACTGGTAAGAAATTTGATAGACCTGTCACAACTGGTTATATGTATATGTTAAAACTTAATCACTTAGTTGATGATAAAATGCATGCCCGTTCAACAGGACCTTATTCATTGGTCACACAACAACCATTGGGTGGTAAAGCTCAATTCGGTGGTCAAAGATTTGGTGAGATGGAAGTATGGGCACTAGAGGCTTATGGTGCTGCATATACGCTTCAAGAAATGTTAACAGTTAAATCTGATGATGTTGTTGGACGTAATCAAACATATAAAAATATTGTTGATGGCCGTCATGAAATTGTAGCTGGTATGCCTGAGTCCTTTAATGTACTGATAAAAGAAGTCCGTTCTTTGGGCTTAAATATCGAATTAGAAAACGAATAACTGAAGGAAAGATTAGGAGAATAATATGAAAGATTTACTTAAACTGTTTAATCCTCAAAAAGAAATCCAAGATTTCGATGCGATTAAAGCAAGCCTAGCACAACCTGAGTTAATTCGTTCTTGGTCTTTTGGTGAAGTTAAAAAGCCAGAAACTATTAATTATAGAACTTTTAAACCTGAACGTGATGGTCTTTTCTGTGCGGCAATTTTTGGCCCTGTAAAAGATTATGAATGTTTGTGTGGTAAGTATAAGCGCATGAAGCACCGTGGTGTAGTTTGCGAAAAATGTGGAACAGAAGTTACTTTATCTAAAGTAAGACGTGAACGTATGGGGCATATTGCATTAGCTAGTCCTGTGGCACACATCTGGTTCCTTAAATCGTTGCCTTCGCGCATCGGTTTGATGTTAGAAATGACATTGCGTGAGATTGAAAGAATATTGTATTTTGAATCATTTGTAGTCACTGATCCTGGTATGACAGATTTAGAAAAGGGGTCTTTATTAACAGATGAGCAATATACTAATGCTATTGAATCTTGGGGTGATGAATTTAAAGCCAAAATGGGTGCAGAAGCCATCTATGACTTGCTTAAAGACATAAACTTAAATAAACAATTGGTTCAATTTCATGAAGACATTGAATCCACTCGTTCTGTTACAAAAATTAAAAGGTTATCAAAGAGAATTAAATTATTTGATTCTTTTGTAAAATCGGGTAACAGACCAGAACACATGATTATGACTGTGTTGCCTGTGTTGCCACCAGAATTAAGACCATTGGTGCCATTGGATGGTGGTCGTTTTGCAACTTCTGATCTGAATGATTTGTACCGCCGTGTTATTAATAGAAATAACAGACTAGGTCGTTTATTAGATCTACATGCACCAGATATTATTGTACGTAACGAAAAACGTATGTTACAAGAATCTGTTGATGCATTGTTAGATAATGGTCGACGTGGTAGAGCTATTACAGGAACAAATAAGCGTCCACTAAAATCTTTAGCTGATATGATTAAAGGAAAACAAGGTCGTTTCCGTCAAAATCTATTGGGTAAGCGAGTCGATTATTCTGGTCGTTCAGTCATTGTTGTGGGACCAACATTGAAATTACATCAATGTGGTCTGCCAAAGAAAATGGCACTTGAGTTATTCAAGCCATTTATCTTAGGAAAGCTACTACAAAATGATTTTGTTTCAACGATTAAAGCTGCAAAACGCAGTGTTGAAGATGAAACTCCAGAAGTATGGGATATTTTGGCTCAGGTTATTCGTGAGCATCCTGTTATGCTAAATCGTGCTCCAACTCTACATAGATTGGGTATTCAAGCTTTTGAACCTATTCTTATTGAAGGAAAAGCCATTCAATTACATCCTTTGGTCTGTACTGCATTTAATGCTGATTTCGATGGAGACCAAATGGCTGTGCATGTGCCTTTATCAATTGAAGCTCAACTTGAAGCACGTACCTTAATGTTAGCAACAAATAATATTTTATCACCTGCAAGTGGTGAGCCTATTATTGTTCCTTCGCAAGATGTTGTACTGGGTTTATATTACATGACTCGTGAGCTAATTAATCAAAAAGGCGAAGGGATGATTTTCGCTGATACTGATGAAGTACAAAGAGCTTATGATAATGACAAGGTTACTTTACAAGCAAAAGTAAAAGTAAGATTAACTTCTACTGTTACTGATAAAGATGGCAATGTGGAAAAATCAACTGAAATTGTTGATACAACAGTTGGACGGTCTTTATTACATAAGATTTTGCCAAAAGGTTTGGATTTCCAGAATATTAATTTAGTTTTATCTAAAAAGAATATTTCTAAATTATTAAGCACTTGTTATCATGAAATGGGCGTTAAAGACACAGTCATATTTGCTGATCAGTTAATGTATACTGGATTTAGGTATGCAACATATGCCGGTATTTCTATTGGTGTAGATGATTTGATTATTCCAGATGAGAAAAAAGTAATACTAAGAGACTCTGAAAAAGAAGTATTGGCCATCCAAGGTCAGTATTCTTCTGGACTTGTAACTGCTGGTGAGCGCTATAACAAAGTTATTGATATTTGGTCCCGTGCAAATGAAGAAGTAGCTAAGGCTATGATGTCAGCATTGGGAACAGATGAAGTTGAAACGGCTGATGGTGAAAAAGTTAAGCAAGATTCAATGAATTCAGTATTTGTGATGGCAGATTCTGGTGCTAGGGGTTCCCCAGCTCAGATGAGGCAGTTATCTGGTATGCGTGGATTGATGGCAAAACCAGATGGGTCAATTATTGAATCTCCAATTAAAGCCAACTTTAGAGAAGGCTTAGATGTTATGCAATACTTTATCTCAACGCATGGAGCACGTAAAGGATTGGCCGATACGGCATTGAAAACAGCTAACTCTGGGTATTTAACAAGAAGACTTGTGGACGTCGCTCAAGATGTGGTGATCACTTTAAATGATTGTGGCACTATTGAAGGGATGAATATGCAAGCGATTGTTGCTGGTGGAGAAGTTGTACAGTCTCTTGGTGATAGGGTTCTTGGAAGAGTCGTAGCAACAGATGTTTTTGCCAATGAGGGTGATGAAACACCTATATTGGAACAAGGTTTATTAATTGACGAAAAATGGGTTGAAGTAATCGAAGAATCTGGAACAGATTTAATCAAAGTTAGATCGCCAATTACTTGTCAAGCTAAGAATGGTATCTGCGCTAATTGTTATGGTCGTGATTTGGCTCGTGGTAAATTTGTAAGTCATGGCGAATCTGTAGGTGTTGTTGCCGCTCAAAGTATCGGTGAACCTGGAACCCAGTTAACGATGAGAACATTCCATATTGGTGGTGTGGCGTCGAAACAGGCTTCAAATAACCAAATTCAGATTAAAGCTGATGGTGTAGCAAGGCTACATAATATTAAATCTGTTAAGAATAAAGATAAAAAGTTGGTTGCAATTTCTCGTTCAGGTGAAATTTCTATTCATGAGACTTCAGGTAAAGAAAAAGAACGTTATAAAATTCCATATGGTTCTGTCATAAGTGTTAATGATGGTGCTAAGGTTAAAGGTGGAGATATCTTGGTAACTTGGGATCCTCATACTCACCCAATAGTAACAGAAGTTGCTGGAGTGGTTAGTTTTATTGATTTCCAAGACAATGTAACTGTAGAAGAACGTGTTGATGATTTAACTGGGTTAACTAGTTTTGTTATTACTGATCCTAAAACACGTGGATCAAAAGGTAAGGATATGCGTCCTATGGTTAGATTGGAAAATAAACGTGGTAAGCCAATTATGATTCCTGGAACTGAAATTCCAGCTCAATATTTCTTACCTCCTGGTGCAACCATTAACATTCAAAATAAACAAGAAGTTAAAGTAGGTGATTTCTTAGCTAAGATTCCTCAAGAGTCTAGTAAAAATAGAGATATTACGGGTGGTTTGCCACGAGTAGCAGATTTATTTGAAGCAAGAAAGCCAAAAGATGCCGCTTTACAAGCTGAAGCTGCAGGTGTTGTTTCATTCGGTAAAGAGACCAAGAGTAAGAATAGGTTAGTTATCACTATGAAAGATGGTGAAAAGATTGAAACACTTATTCCTAAATGGCGCCAAGTCATAGTTTTTGAGGGTGAGCATGTTGAGAAAGGTGAGGTGATTGTAGAAGGCGAACCAAGTCCTCATGATATCCTTCGTTTACAAGGTGTTGAAGCTTTGGCTAACTATTTGGTAAATGAAATTCAAGATGTTTATCGTTTACAAGGTGTTGGAATCGATGACAAACATATTGAGACAATCATTAGACAAATGCTACGTAAAGTTGAGATTGTTGCACCTGGCGATTCTGATTTATTGAAATCAGAACAGGTTTCACTGAAAGAAGTGAGGCAGATCAATAAAGACATCTTGAGTAAGGATGGTATTCCTGTTGATTATGAATTGATGCTTTTAGGTATTACAAAGGCTTCATTGGCAACAGAGTCATTTATATCAGCCGCATCTTTCCAAGAAACCACTAGGGTGTTAACTGAAGCTTCTGTTAGAGGTAGTAAAGATTATCTAAGAGGTTTGAAGGAAAATGTAATAGTGGGTCGATTAATACCTGCTGGTACGGGTTTGGCGTATCATCAAGAACGTAAAAAATCGCGTGAAGCAGAATTAAAATCAGATTTAATGGCGATAGAGTCAGAAGTTTTAGCTAATGATGCAGTCGTTGATGATTCGGAAATATTAAGTATTTAATTGTTAATTATGTAATTATAGACTGAATTTTTTAATAAATTCACATAATGATTTTGTAATTAATAAGTATATTTGATTAAAAATAACCCTGTAAATTATAATAATTTATAGGGTTATTTAGTAAAAATGTTAAGACTTGAATTAATTTATATAATTTATTAAAACAATGCTTGACTAAATTGGGGAGAATCACTAAAATCCCCGTTCTAAATTTTGACAGGCTGGTTTGACTGGCCTGTCTTTTGTTTTCTATAGGGTAAAGAAAAATAATATGGCAACAATAAACCAATTAGTAAGAAAGCCAAGAAAGCCAAAAGCATATAAAACTAATGTGCCGGCTTTAGAAGCATGTCCGCAAAGACGTGGAGTATGTGCTCGTGTTTATACAACAACACCAAAAAAACCTAACTCTGCCTTACGTAAGGTGGCTCGTGTTAGATTAACCAATGGTTTTGAAGTAACAAGTTATATCGGCGGTGAAGGTCATAACTTGCAAGAGCATAGTATTGTATTGATTCGTGGTGGTCGTGTGAAAGATTTGCCGGGTGTACGTTATCACGTTGTTCGTGGTGCTTTAGATACAGCTGGTGTTGGTGATAGAAGGCAGGGTCGTTCTAAATACGGAACTAAACGTCCAAAAGGTTAATTGAGTATTTTAAAGAGCAATACTGTTCTTTGAGAGAAGTAGATAAGGTTAAATAAATAAAATGTCTAGAAAGAAAAGTAATTTTAAGAGAGAGATTCTTCCTGATCCAAAATTTGGAAGTCACTTGATCAGTAAGTTTATGAATATGGTAATGGTTGATGGAAAAAAATCTGTTGCTGAAAAAATCATATATGGCGCATTGGATGCGGTTGTTGCAAAAGAAAAAGGTGATGCTGTTGAGTTGTGTGAAGCGGCGTTGAATAAAGTTAAGCCAATGGTAGAGGTTAAATCTCGCCGTGTTGGTGGTGCTACTTATCAAGTGCCTGTTGAGATCAGGGGTCAAAGACAATTAGCATTGGCTATGCGTTGGGTGATTGATGCAGCTAGAAAACGTGGTGAAGATGGCATGCCTTTAAGATTGGCTGGTGAGTTATCTGATGCATTGCATGACCGTGGTTCTGCTATGAAAAAACGTGAAGATACTCATAAGATGGCTGAAGCTAATAAAGCATTTGCACATTACCGTTGGTAAGGTGTTGTATTGAGCATTGTCATAAGATGGTGTTGGTAAAAAATTAAATAGAAAGGAAAAGGTTGTGGCTAGGCAAACACCAATAGAGAAATACAGAAATATTGGTATCATGGCACATATAGATGCTGGCAAGACTACTACAACAGAAAGAATCTTATATTATACAGGTGTATCGCATAAGATTGGAGAGGTTCATGATGGTAATGCTACTATGGACTGGATGGAACAAGAGCAAGAACGTGGAATCACGATAACTTCAGCGGCAACAACTTGTTTCTGGAGTGGGATGGATAATCAGTTTGATGCCCATAGGGTGAATATAATTGATACGCCAGGACATGTGGATTTTACGATAGAGGTTGAAAGATCTCTTAGGGTTTTAGATGCGGCTGTAGCAGTGTTTTGTGCGGTTGGAGGTGTTGAGCCTCAGTCTGAAACTGTTTGGAGACAGGCTGATCGTTATCAGGTGCCAAGATTGGCATTTGTTAACAAGATGGATAGAACTGGAGCAGATTTTGAACGTGTTGTAGGTCATATGCGAGAAAGATTGGGTGCTAATGCAGTGCCGGTTCAATTACCAATTGGTGCAGAAGAAGATTTTGTGGGGTTGGTGGATTTGCTAAGGATGAAAGCAATCTATTGGAAAGAAGAAAACATGGGAATGGAATATGAGGCTAAAGAAATCCCGTCAGATATGCTAGCCAAATGCGAAGCGGCAAGAGAATTCATGATTGAAACAGCTGCTGAGGCCAACGATGAATTGATGGATAAATACCTTGAAGAGGGTTTATTAACAGATTCAGAAATTCTTCAAGGCTTACGATTGCGGACAATTAATAATGAAATTGTTTGCTGTTTGTGTGGTTCTGCGTTTAAAAACAAAGGCGTGCAGGCAATGTTGGATAAGGTTTTGGAATTATTGCCTTCTCCATTAGATGTTCCCCCTATACAAGGTATTGTAGATCAAAAGGGAACAACTGAATACAGGAAGCCAGGTGATAAAGAGTCATTTTCCTCCCTAGTATTTAAAATAGCAACTGACCCGTTTGTTGGGACGTTGGCGTTTATTCGGGTGTATTCCGGTGTTGTTAAAACTGGAGACATGGTTTTTAACCCGATTAAAGGAAAAAAAGAAAGAGTTGGGCGTTTATTGCAAATGCATTCTAACTCTAGAGAAGAAATTAAAGAAGTTTGTGCAGGGGATATTGCAGCGGTAGTCGGTATGAAAGACGTTACTACTGGAGAGACTTTATGTGCAACAAACTCAGTTATAACCTTGGAAAAAATGGAATTTCCAGAACCTGTTATAGCCGTGGCTGTAGAGCCAAGAACTACAGCAGATCAAGATAAAATGAGTTTAGCGTTAGCTAGGTTAGCTCAAGAGGATCCGTCTTTTAGGGTGAGTACAGATGAAGAGTCTGGACAAACAATAATTGCTGGAATGGGCGAATTGCATTTAGATATTATCGTTGACAGGATGAAACGAGAATTTAAAGTAGATGCAAATGTAGGTAATCCTCAGGTTGCATATAGAGAGACAATTACACAGGCTGTTGAACAGGAAGCGAAGTTTATTAAGCAGTCGGGTGGTAAAGGACAATATGGACATGTCAAGATAAGGTTGGAGCCCTTGGAACAGGGGCAAGGTTACCAATTTGTCAATGAAATTAAAGGCGGTGTTATTCCAAAAGAATTCATTCCTTCAATCGATAAGGGTATGCAGGATCAAATGCAAAATGGTGTTTTAGCAGGGTATCCGGTTGTAGATTGTAAAGTAACATTAATTGATGGTTCTTTTCATGAGGTTGACTCTAGTGAATTGGCCTTCAAAATAGCTGGATCGATGGCATTTCGTGATGGCGTATTAGAAGCTGGGCCGGTAGTGCTTGAGCCTGTAATGAGAGTAGAGATTACAACACCTGAAGAGTACATGGGTGATGTGGTTGGAGATGTGAATAAGAAAAAAGGTAATTTGGAGGGTATTGAGGATTCGGTATCTGGAAAAATTATTAAATGTTTTATTCCTTTATCTAAGATGTTTGGTTATGCAACAGATTTGCGATCAGCCACACAAGGTAGAGCTAGCTACTCAATGGAATTTGATCATTATGAGATTGCATCTGATAATGTTTTTAATAAGTAATAAGAAATTAAGTAACAACAACATAATTTAGCAATAGAGAAAATAAGATGTCTAAAGAAAAATTTGAACGCAATAAACCGCATGTAAATGTGGGAACAATTGGTCACGTAGATCACGGTAAAACTACTTTAACAGCTGCATTAACAAAGGTAGCTGCTGAATTACAAGGTGGTGAATTTAAGGATTATGATCAAATTGATAATGCACCTGAAGAGCGTGAGCGTGGTATTACTATCGCAACTGCACACGTTGAGTATGAAACAGAAGGTCGTCACTACGCACACGTAGATTGTCCAGGCCATGCTGATTATGTTAAAAACATGATTACTGGTGCGGCTCAAATGGACGGTGCTATCTTAGTAGTATCAGCAGCTGATGGTCCAATGCCTCAAACACGTGAGCATATCTTATTAGGTCGCCAAGTAGGTGT
>Ga0316204_10009757_pt1 | contig 12671 bp, 9 predicted proteins | sample 6monrhotite_MG_2_FD_205661 | JGI IMG/M metagenome (GOLD analysis project Ga0316204, IMG submission 205661) | Microbial mat bacterial communities from mineral coupon in-situ incubated in ocean water Damariscotta River, Maine, United States -... | ecosystem: Environmental > Aquatic > Marine >...
TCTTCATGGCGGTGAATTGCCCCCTCCGGGTATTTATCAGCGCATTCTTGCCGAGCTTGAAATTCCGTTGATTGAGATTTCTTTGGACGCAACTGCCGGAAATCAGGTTAAATGCGCTGATTTGATGGGGATCAACCGAAATACATTGCGCAAAAAAATAACTGACCTCGGGATTGAGGTGACAAGACGTCGAAAGCTGATGTAAATAGGCAACAGCACCGTGTTTGAAATGCAACGTTCTGCATATCACCACGCCACCGACGGATATGAGGCGACCTTTGGCCAACGCCAATTCACTGCGCAGAAACTCTGGTCTTAAGGATCAAGCCCAACGTTTGCGTTTGCGCAAACGCCTAGGCACGATTGCAACCTTCGTTGTTGCCGTCGCCGGACCGTTTTTGGCGCTCGCAACCTTTCTTGCCTTTGGACCGTTTGACCAAAACGGTTCGTCAAGCTTGCTGCGCATCGTTTTACTGGCCGATTTGGTCTATGTTCTATTCGTGGCGGCGCTGGTTCTTCAAAGGGTCGTGTCGCTGGTTTCCGCCAGACGATCAGTTTCCGCAGGCTCAAAGCTCCACCTTCGACTGACGCGGTTTTTTGCGGCTTTGGCGTTGATCCCAACCGTAACGGTCGCTGTTTTCGCCGTTGTCACAGTCAATTTCGGACTTGAGGGCTGGTTTTCAGAACGGGTTGGAAACGTCCTCAGTTCGTCTTTTTCAGCGGCTGAAGCATATGAGCAAGAACACCGCAAGGATCTCGAACTTGATGCACTGTCGTTGGCACGGTTCATCAACGCAACGCGCGAAACCTCGCCTTTTATGTCTGACGGTGACACGCGTGAGGTTCTGACCCAAGGCCAGTCCCAAATCCAGCGTGGGCTAAGGGAAGCCTTCGTGATCGATGGGCTGGGTGACATACGCGCGCGCGGGTTGCGGTCATATTTATTTGATTTCGAAAAACCGAGAGAAGAACAAATTGATCAGGCCCATGAAGCCGGTATCCTGATTATCGAGGATTGGAACAACAACGAATTCCGTGCGCTTGTGCCGCTAAATGCGTTTGTTGATCGCTATTTGTATGTCAGTCGAATCGTCGACGGCGACATCCTGAGTTTGCTTGATAACACACGAGAAACCGTCACGCTGTACCAGCAACTCGAATCTGATCGCGGGCAGCTACTCTTTGAGTTTGGCCTGATCTATCTTGGGTTTGCTCTGATCCTAATCCTTGCGTCGATATGGGCAGGGCTTTGGTTTGCAGAACAACTGGCACGCCCCGTGGGCCGCTTGGCCAGTGTCGTTCAGCGCGTCGGAGAAGGCGATCTGGACGTCCAAGTGCCCGAAGAAAAAAGCGACGACGAGATTTCGATGTTGGGGCGATACTTCAACACAATGATCGTTGACCTTAAGGCCCAGCGAAACCAATTGATCGAAAACGCCGACCAGATTGAAACACGTCGGCGGCTGTTTGACTCGGTTCTAAGCTCGGTCACGTCAGGCGTTATCGGTCTGGATTCAGGCGGTGCCGTTGACTTTGTGAATCGGTCCGCAGAGCGGCTGTTGGACATTGAAGGCGCCAACGAGCATCAAAAAATTGCGTTGATGGTGCCTGAATTTGACAAGATGTTTGAAAAGTTGCGTTCTGCGGGAAAAACCGTTGAACAGGGCGAAATTCGGGTGACGCGAAACGGCAAACTTGAAAGCTTGCTTGTACGTATGGCGCGACGCTTGAACGATCAGGGCGGACTTGAGGGGTACGTGATTGCCTTTGATGACGTAACAGATTTGGTGTCCGCGCAGCGCATGGCCGCTTGGGGCGACGTTGCCCGTCGTATTGCGCATGAGATTAAGAACCCGCTGACGCCAATCCAGCTATCGGCAGAACGAATACAGCGAAAGTTCGGCAAAAAGCTTGGCGATGAAGAAGATGCCTTAGGCCAGTATACTGAGGTTATTGTACGCCAAACCAACGATTTAAGGCGCATTGTTGATGAGTTTTCAAAGTTCGCGCGCATGCCTGAGCCGGAAAAACGTGAAACATCATTGAACACCTTGATCAATGGCAGTGTTGTCTTGCTACAGTCAAAAGAGACGGGTATCGATTTCACCTGCGACCTGCCAACGGACCCAGTTTCGGCCCGTGTGGATCAGACAATGATCACGCAGGTTCTGACGAATTTGTTGAAGAACGCCGCGGAATCCATTGAAAAGAAGTCGGAAACCGTATCAGATCACTACAAAGGCGAAATTCGCGTCTCGATGAGCGTTGACGCGACTTCGGTCAACATTCGCATTGCCGACAACGGCGTGGGGTTACCCGCGGATCGCAGCAAGTTGTTTGAACCCTATTATACAACGCGGTCTGAAGGCACGGGTCTTGGCTTGCCTATCGTAAAGAAGATCATCGAAGATCACGCGGGCACTTTAAGGCTTGAAACCGCCGAACTATTTGAAAACAATGAACATAGTGGCGCGGTTGCTTTGATCACGCTGCCACTCAATGAAACCTAGTAAACCTTCGGAACTGTAAAACGATGAACGATATTCTGGTTGTTGATGATGAAAAAGACATTCGCCACTTGGTTGGTGATATTTTGCAGGACGAAGGTTACGAAACCCGCTTGGCTGGGAATTCGGACGATTGCTTGCGCGCAATCGAAGAAAAAGCGCCGACTTTGTTGATTTTGGACATCTGGTTGAAAGACAGCACGATGGACGGCATTGATATCCTAAAACACGTAAAACTAAACTTCCCTGAGATTCCGGTTGTTATCATTTCTGGGCACGGCAACATTGAAATTGCTGTCGCAGCTATCAAGCAGGGCGCTTACGATTTCATTGAAAAACCCTTTAATATCGATCAGCTTCTCGTTGTCATTCGACGTGCTATGGAAACCAGCAAGCTGCGCCACGAAAACGTCGCGTTGAAGCGCAAAGACGGTGGGCCAAGCCAAATGCTTGGGGAAAGCCCAGCGTTCAAGATGTTGAAATCCCAATTGGAAAAGGTCACGCGGTCAAACGGGCGGGTGATGTTGTTCGGTGGATCGGGCACAGGAAAAGAAGTCGCTGCCCGCTACATCCATTTGAATTCCGATCGGGCTTCATCGTCGTTTGTTCTGGTGAATTGTGCCTCGGTTGAGCCTGATAGGTTTGAAGAAATCTTGTTTGGATCAGAAGAATCTGGGTCCCCCAAGTTTGGCCTCCTTGAACAAGCGAACGGCGGCATCGTCTTCTTTGACGAAATTGCTGACATGCCGCTTGGCGCCCAATCCAAAATCCTTCGGGTTCTGGTCGATCAGACGTTTACCCGCGTTGGTGGGACCAAAAAGATCGAAGTTGACCTACGCGTCATAAGCGCAACCAGTCGCGATCTTGGGGCATTGGTTGACGCTGGATTGTTCCGGCAGGAATTGTTCCACAGGCTAAATGTCGTGCCTATTTCTGTGCCATCGCTTGAAGAACGGCGTGAAGACATTCAGATATTGGCCGATCATTTCCTTGATGACTTTAACCGTCAGCAAGGATTGGCAAAACGTGACCTGTCCGAAGACGCGATTGCTTTGCTGCAAACCCGAACTTGGCCCGGAAACGTGCGCGAATTGCGCAATTTGATTGAGCGCGTTCTGATTTTGTCTGAGGGCACGGGCCCGATCGAGGCCGCTGATTTTTCCGGGACCGAACCTGTCAAAGTCGGCGACGACCGTGTTGTTTTGTCCGGCAATATCGCAACACTTTCCTTGCGTGAGGCCAGAGAAGCGTTCGAGCGTGAGTATCTGTTGACGCAAATTAATCGCTTTGGCGGGAACATTAGCCGTACGGCTCAGTTTGTTGGCATGGAGAGATCGGCTTTGCACCGGAAATTGAAGTCGCTCAATGTTGTGAATGCCGGTAAAAAACCGCTGCCGGGCGAAGGAGACATTTGAATTGACCCGTCGACCAGCTTCTGACAAGCCTTTCAGTCAAACAGTGCAGGATCGGCTGTCATGAAGGTCATTATATGCGGCGCGGGGCAGGTGGGTTGGCAAATTGCTCGTCACCTCTCGGGTGAAAAAAACGACGTCACCATTGTGGATAATAATCCAGATTTGGTGCGGCGCGCTACGGATACGTTGGATGTACAAGGTATCGCCGGCCATGCGTCTTATCCCGATGTTCTTGATCGTGCGGGTGCGCGCGACGCTGATATGATCATCGCGGCGACCCATTCAGACGAAGTGAACATGGTCACCTGTCAGGTCGCGCATTCGGTGTTTACTGTGCCCCGCAAAATTGCACGGCTTCGGTCCCAAAGCTATCTCGATGCGATTTATTCTGACCTTTATCGGCGTGATCATATGCCGATCGATGTTGTGATATCCCCTGAACGCGAAGTCGCCGAGGCTGCTCTGCAAAGGCTTGCCTATCCGGCTGCGTTTGACACGGAATCCTTTCTTGCTGGTCGGGCGCGCCTTATCGGGTTGCATATCACCGAAGACTGTCCGGTCGTGAACACGCCTCTGCGTCAGTTGACCGATCTGTTCTCAACGTTGCGTGCGTTTGTTGTCGGAATCCGGCGCGAAGGCACATTGTTCGCCCCAGAACCAGGTGATCAGGTCTTTGTCGGGGATGAATGTTACTTTCTGTCAACCAATGAAGACGTCGATAGAACGCTTGAGATTTTTGGTAAGGTCACAAAAAAGCAAGATCGGATACTGATCGTCGGTGGCGGCAACGTCGGTTTGGCCGTCGCGGAAGCCCTTGAAAAGCGCGTTGATCGCATTCGCGCCAAGGTCATCGAAAAGGATCGCGCGGCGGCAGAGTTTGCAGCCGAAGCGCTTGAGCGCACGATTGTTTTGCACGGCGATGGTCTCGATCCTGCATTGCTGAGCGAAGCAAACGTCGACCGGCTTAGCGCCGTTTTGGCCGTTACGGATGATGACAAAACCAACATGCTTGCGTCTGTTCGCGCCAAAGCAATGGGCTGTCCAATGGCGATTTGTTTAGTCAACGACGCGTCACTCGCACCGTTGATGACCCCGCTTGGTATTGATGCGTTTATCAATCCAAGGGCAACGACGGTTTCATCCATCTTGCGCCATGTCCGGCACGGAAAAGTGCGGGGCATCTATTCGATCGGCGACGCCGAGGCTGAAATCATCGAAGCACAGGTTCTGTCGACATCCCCAATGGCCGGACAAAACCTTCGCGACATCGATTTCCCTGAGGGCGTTTTGGTCGGGTTGGTGCAAAAAACCAACGGAAAAATTGAAAGACCTAAAGGCGGCACCAGAATTGAAGTTGATGATATCCTGGTGATGTTCAGTCTTGCGGCGGACGTTCCAGAAGTTGAACGTTTGCTTCAGGTCTCGATTGATTTTTTCTAGGGTAAGGCAATGACCCTGTCGAAATATCCAATCTTTCTTGTTCTGATGATTCAGACGGGATTTGCGATGCTTTTGCCGGCATTTCACGCGTTCTCGCTTCAATCCCCGACCGAAGCGCGCAGCTTTCTATACGCAAGCATCCTTTTGATCCTTGCGTCCGTTTTCATAGGAATTGCCGTTAAGAAGGTTGAAGTCGCTGAGATATCACAGCGAAATCAACTTCTTATGCTTCTTGGTTCATTCGTTGTGTTGCCGATGTTTATGGCAATTCCGTTTCAGGATGCCGTACAAACTATATCCTACCTTGAGGCCTATTTTGAGATGGCTTCCAGCTTTACAACCACAGGCGCATCCTTGTTTGCCGATCCTGCGGAATACACGATTAGCCAGCATCTTTGGCGCGCCGAGGTCGCTTGGTTGGGGGGGTATGTCATCCTCGTGGCTGCGGCGTCGATTTTGGCTCCAATGCATTTGGGCGGATATGAAGTCATTGGCGCGTCGGGTGATCTCAAAGGTCAGGGGCGTTTGACCGCAGCGGCCGTTCGCGAAGGGGCGCGAGGCCGTATCGGGCGCTGGTCCAGTAAGATTTTCCCTATCTACACAGGTGTTACCGCGCTTCTTTGGTTCGGCCTCGTGATGACAGGACAAGAGGTCACGGTGGCCGCCATTCACGCAATGTCCGTGCTTTCTACGTCTGGAATTTCAGCAGTAGGAGGGTTTGACAGGGACCAGTTCACGTTTTTACCTGAAGTGCTGGTTTGCATCTTCGCGCTTGCCGGATTGTCCCGCTTGACGCTTTTGCCGGACAGCAAGCAAACAAAGGGGCTTTTCCACGACACAGAAATCCGCCTTGGCATACTGATCGTTGTTTTCGTTTCGACACTCTTGTTGTTGCGCCATTGGGCGGCGTCGATTGAATACGGCGACTCCGAAACGATCTTGACGTCGTTGCGGGTGTTCTGGGGCGGGCTTTTCACATCGGTCTCGTTCCTGACAACCACCGGGTTCGTGTCCTATGAATGGCAAGAGGTCGCGCTTTGGTCGGGACTGGGATCGCCGGGTATCCTTTTGGCGGGTCTCGCCGTTGTTGGTGGCGGCGTCGCCACAACCGCAGGAGGCGTCAAGTTGTTGCGCGTCTTCGCCCTGTTCGGTCAGGGGAAACGCGAAATGGACAAGCTGGTTTTCCCTAATTCCGTTGGTCAAAGTGGGTCGAGGGGCCAGCGGATTGCACGCGAAGGCACCAGGATTGCATGGGTGTTTTTCATGCTCTACGCGCTGTCTATGGCCGGCGTTATGACGATTTTGGCATTCCTTGGCATTGAATTTGAACAAGCGGCCATTCTTGCGGTGTCTGCCCTGTCCACGACGGGGCCATTGGCGCAAGTTGCGTCCGCAGATCAGTTTTCATACGGGTCCTTGTCGTCGGCGGCGCAACTGGTTTTGATTGCGACGATGATCGTCGGACGGCTTGAGGCGTTGGCCCTAATCGCACTGTTTAACCGGGATTTTTGGCGCGGTTAACGACTTATAAACCACGTCATATACTCCGTTTGTGATTTGGGGCTGGAAGTTTGTGAAAACGCACACCATAATTACGTAAGACTGACAGAAGAATAGTCGATAAAAAGAACATAAAAAGGCGATTTCAATGGCTTCTGATAAGCAAAATCTTCAAGACGCATTTCTAAATCACGTCCGAAAGACCAAAACACCTGTGACAATATTCCTGATTAACGGTGTGAAACTGCAAGGCGTTATCACTTGGTTTGATAACTTTTGCGTCCTCCTTCGCCGCGATGGCCAGTCTCAGTTGGTGTACAAGCATGCGATTTCAACAGTCATGCCTGCTCAACCGATCAGCCTATATGAAGGTGAAGATTCTCAGTGAATGAGCACGACAAGGGCGTAACGCGCGCATTTGTTCTCCATCCGGACATGCAAAACGACAGAAATCGCCGCGAGGCGTCTGCCGGATTGGATGAGGCTGTGTCGTTGGCAGATGCTTTGCCTGAAATCGAAGTCATCGGGTCGATAGTTGTGCGATTGCGCAAACCCGAGCCGGGGCATTTGTTCGGCAAGGGTAAGGTAGAAGAACTAGGTCAAATCATGCATGATCAAGAAATTGATCTGGTGTTGGTTGATGGACCGGTTTCGCCGGTACAACAGCGTAACCTTGAAAAGGCGTGGAAGGTGAAGCTTCTGGATCGCACGGGTCTGATCCTCGAGATTTTCTCGGATCGCGCACGCACGCGTGAAGGTGTTCTGCAGGTCGAAATGGCGGCGCTTAGCTACCAGCGCACCCGTCTCGTGCGGGCTTGGACCCATCTTGAGCGTCAGCGTGGCGGTCTCGGATTTGTCGGTGGCCCTGGCGAAACCCAGATCGAGGCTGACAGGCGCGCCATTGACGAACAACTTGTGCGGCTTAAGAAGCACCTTGAAAAGGTCGTCAAAACCCGAGAGTTGCATCGCAGTGCGCGCGCGAAAATCCCCTATCCGATTGTCGCCTTGGTCGGCTATACAAACGCGGGGAAATCAACGCTATTCAACAGGTTAACAGGCGCGGATGTACTAGTGAAAGACATGCTTTTTGCCACGCTTGACCCGACGATGCGCGGTGTGAAACTGGCGGATGGTCCTGAAATTATTATGTCGGATACGGTTGGGTTTATCTCAGATCTTCCAACTGAACTTGTGGCGTCGTTCCGTGCGACCTTGGAAGAAGTTTTGGCCGCCGACCTGATTTTGCACGTTCGCGATATCAGTCACGACCATTCGGCGGAACAATCGGCCGACGTTTACGAAATCTTAACGAGCCTTGGTGTAGATGACGAACGACCGATGCTTGAAGTTTGGAACAAGATTGATCTGTTGTCGGATGACGACAAGGATCAGACCAAACTTTTGGCGTCGACATCGGACCACATCCTTACCGTGTCGGCGACGACGGGCGAGGGTATTGATGATCTGCTTGAAGAAATCACCACACGACTGGAAGGCAAGAAGGCGACCGTTCAATTCAACTTGCCTTATAGCGAAGGGCGCAAACGCGCTTGGCTGTTTGAACAGGGCATCGTTGAGGGCGAAGAACAATCCGACGACGGCGCTATTCTGACCGTGCGTTGGACGCCAAAGCAGGAAAAACGCTTCCGCGATTTGTAGTTATTGCGGCTTTAACACCGTGACTCCGGTGGCCGCTGCCCCTGCAAGATCTGGATCAAGCGTCATCGGAACGTATTCACCCCGCCGCCACAACTCGCCCAAATCGTCATAGTTGCGCGATAGGGGGTGGCCAGATTGACCAGTTGCGATGATGAAAACCGAGCTGTCTGGATCAGCAAAATCATAGACACCTCGATAGCCAGCGCCGTGATGGTTTTGGAACGGATTGGCGCCTTCGCCGAGGACGACGCCTCGGTTTAGGGTGTGATCGCCGCCGCTGGTTGATTGGCGGATGTTGACGAAATAGCGCAAAACAGGGATGTCACCAAGCACTGGATGATCATGCGTCGCTTCGTGAAGATCGCCCCATCTCAGGCTTTCAAGCGCCGATCCGTAGCGGTCTGATATCCAAACCAGCGCATCGTCTAGGGCTTGTCCTGAAATCTCGCTGCAGGTTTCGATATCGGCGCTTTGCACGACATCACACCAGACCGACGCCCCATCCACATCGCGAAAAACGCGCTCAATAAACAGCGGTTCAACATGCGTGTATTCCGTTGCTAGCGGCCCTAGGTCGTCGCGGATCAGGCGTTCCTGAAGCGCGCGCGTCCAAGCAGTGTAGAGCAATGGTTCGGGCAAATGTTCGTTCATTTCGCCATTCCAATTGGCCAAAAGCTCAAGTGCGCGTTGACGAAGGTGTTCGGGCGTCCCTTCGGCGGCGGCATCCCCAGTGAACCAAAGATCGGCCCCAATCAGCGGCAACAAGGTGCGCGCAGCGACGCTGACGGAGTCTTGCTGGGCCTCGATAAAGCTTTCGCGCGTGTGGATCGCGCGACCCTCCATCAAGGTTTTCCAGCGTTGAATGCGTTGCGTGTCACCCCATTCAAACGACACATGCAGTGGGAAAGGGCGTTGGACGGTTTTGTTGTTCGTGTTGCCAAGAATGCCACTTTGCGGATTGGTAAATTGCGGATTGGCCGTGTAGGGGCTGGTCCCGTTCCACTGGTTTTCAATGCGCCAACCGGGCGACGGTAGTCGCCCTTGGCTTTGATGCAAGGCATTACGGCGTGGTATCGCACCTATGGTTTTGAAGGCGATGTTTTCAAGATCGACGGCCATCAAGTTCTGTGCGGGTGCGTGAAACCTTGCGCCTGCCGCTAGGATTTCATCGATGTTTGCAGCTTTCATCAGGTCAAACGCTGCCGTGAATGACCTGTCTGCGGTTTCAAACGCAGTCCACGCAAGTGACGTAACATGTCCCGACGGGGTGATCGTGCTGAGACCGTAGTGTTCGCCCGGTATGACCGGCCCGTTGATCGTTTTGCGGATGGTCAGCGTCAAAGGGTCAGCGTCCTTCACCAAAATGATGCTTGATTGGGTCTCAAAGGGCGCATAGCCGGTTGCTGTTTGGTATTCGTTCGGGTTTTCAGGATTTAACCGTTCGATATAGATGTCTTGATCATCCACATAGGCGCTGGTGATGCCCCAGCCGGTTTTCGACGACCGGCCAGTTAATACTGCGGGAAGTCCCGGAATCGTGCCGCCAATAACGCCGCCCGATTTCAGTTCTAACCGCGCGAGGTACCAAGTGCTTGGGGCGGTAAAGCCAAGGTGGGGATCGTTGGCCAGCAATGATCCACCAGCAGCAGCGCGAAACGGGGATGCTGCAAACGCGTTAGAGGCCCCCGCGAAGGCGCGTTTCTTAAACGGTGACAGCGGGTCGTCCGGCATTGGGGTTGCTTGGGCGTAGGACGGTAAGTCTGGGAACAGCGACGCAAAATCCGGCAGTTCCGTCAAACCGTTTCCGGGCACATCTGGCAGGATGTCCGCGACCCTTTCCTGTGGCAAGGCAAGTGATGTTCTGGCCCTAAGAACTTCGTATTCTAGGTGTCCTGACAATTGCAGCGCCATGATTTTGATTACCGCAAGGCTGTCAGCTGGCGTCCATGGCGGAACGTCTTGATTGAACAAGAATAACTCGGGCGCGCCGCGCCCTAGCGCGTTTTCGTTTATCTCAGTAATGCGCGCGTTCACACCGGCAGAGTATGCTTTCAGCGCTTCCAAAGCCTCGGGGCTTTGGGCGGCGACCGATGATGCGGCGGCGTCGTATAGCCCGAAGGTGCGCAATAGTTTGTCGATATAGAGTGTTCGCGCCCCAAAGACTTCGGACATGCGGCCCTGAACGGTGCGCCGTAGGGTCAGCATTTGCCAGAGTCGATCTTGTGCGTGAACGTATCCAAGCCCGAAGAAAACGTCTTCGTCGGTTTCACCAAATATATGCGGGACATTGGCCGTGTCGCGAACGATGCGCACATCGGCGGATATGCCCGCAACCGCAATGGTTTTATCATATTCAGGAAGCGATCGACTGGCCAGATAGTAGACAAAGACCACACTTAGGCCAGCGACAATCGCCAACCCTGTGCTTAGCCTAAGAAGCCAGCGAAAAACGCGCATAATTCAGCTCTCCTGTTGACCCTGCCAAGCAGGCAAGTAGTCTCTGCCAGCTTGTAGCGCAACTCGATCAAAGGGGAAAGATTATGACAAAGGTGGCATTTCTGGGTTTGGGGGTCATGGGTTACCCGATGGCTGGCCATCTGGCAGCGGCGGGGCATGATGTATCTGTCTACAACCGCACTGCGTCAAAAGCCGAAACTTGGGTTGCGCAACATGGCGGAAGGATGGGTCTAACACCTGCCGAGACCGCACGCGGGGCCGATATTGTTTTCGCTTGTGTGGGAAATGACAATGACCTTCGCGACGTATGTATCGGTGATAACGGGGCCTTTTCGACCATGACAGCGGGTGCAATCTTTGTCGATCACACGACCGTTTCAGCAAAAGTCACGTATGAATTGTACAGCGCTGCAGCAGCGCTCTCGCTGGCATTTGTTGACGCGCCAATCTCAGGCGGGCAGGCGGGGGCAGAAAACGCCGTGTTGTCGATAATGTGCGGAGGCGACGTTGAGGCCTACGACACGGCTGAACCAATTATGAGCGTATATTCGCGCATTTGCCGTCGGATTGGCGACAGCGGCGCGGGTCAGATGACCAAGATGTGCAACCAAATCGCAATTGCGGGCTTGGTCCAAGGCCTGTCCGAGGCGCTTCACTTTGCCGACAAAGCTGGTCTCGATGGGCGCGCTGTTGTCGAGGTGATTAGCCAAGGGGCCGCTGGAAGCTGGCAGATGGCGAACCGCTACGAAACGATGATCGACGATCATTTTGAACATGGTTTTGCGGTTGATTGGATGCGCAAAGACCTTGGTATTTGTCTGTCGACGGCTAACGAAAACGGCGCAAGTTTGCCCGTCACCGCATTGGTGGATCAGTTCTATAAGGACGTGCAAAAGATGGGCGGCGGTCGTTGGGATACATCAAGCCTGTTTAAGCGCCTTAAAGAGAGCGGTTAAAACAAGAAAGCCGCGGGCATCACGGCGCGCGGCTTTCAAAACTAATCCTACGCCATGTGCCTAGGGAATAATGCGGGTGTACTTAGACCCTTCGACCGTTGCCCCGACGCGTATTCCAGCTTGTCCAAAGATCATCGCTAACACAGGCTCGGTTATTGTTGTGGTGTCAGCTTTGAAGGAATCGCCTTCGTTTTGGAACACATACTCAAGGTCAGCACTTGCCACGTACCCAGATGAGCGGCGGAATTCGGCCAGCGCTTCTTCGGTCATGAAGAACAGGACGTGGGCGTATTGCTGGGCCCCGATCTGGAAACCTGCACTTGCTTGAGCGACTGAATAATAGTCAACCGTCACATCGCCAACCCGCAGCGCACCGCGTCCAAATCCGGCGCCAAGCCCGAGGCCTGCTTCGGTGATCAGTGGCATCACAAGAATACCGGCGGCTTTGTCAGCAATATCCACAGTCGGGGGATAGGTGTTGTAAAGGTAGTTTAGCGTTTGATCCACGCGCGCGTCGATCGTTGGCGCCCCGGTTGAGCCCACGCCGTTTCCGCATGCCGCAACTGTCGCAAGTGCAACTGCGCCGAACCCAAGTGTTACAAATCGTCTGGTAAAGTTTTTCATTTTATTGCCTGTTTTGCCGCCGATTTCGCCGGATACATTGCCGAGCGCTGTTCCGTCAGAACATACCGGTTTTTGATCTTTCTGTCACGCGCGAACGTTCACTTCCCCGCCAA
>Ga0316204_10009758_pt1 | contig 12669 bp, 8 predicted proteins | sample 6monrhotite_MG_2_FD_205661 | JGI IMG/M metagenome (GOLD analysis project Ga0316204, IMG submission 205661) | Microbial mat bacterial communities from mineral coupon in-situ incubated in ocean water Damariscotta River, Maine, United States -... | ecosystem: Environmental > Aquatic > Marine >...
GTAACCTAATTTTTGAACGAAAAAATACAATAAGATTAATTTAGTCTGAATCTGACTATATTGGCTATGAAAATGCGCTGCTAAAGAGCTTCGCTGCCCCCGCGTTCGAGCTGAATTACATCTCCGGATGTGCTAATAACACACCAAATTACTCGGGTAAATATTATGAATAAACGATAAAATTATTTAAATAGCTGTTTAAAGCATTATAAGGGATAGCCTTCACATGTATTTACTTAATTTGAATAAATACAAACCTCTAGTCATCTATTGCACCTGAATTGTGAAATTATCGGTTAACCGCACATCAATAGTGCAACAAATTTTTATAAATTCTTAATTGCACCAGGTAAAAATGAGCTGCCGTTAGGACAATGTTCATAATAACAGCGATAAGCAAGAATAGTTACATTGGTATAAGAAATGCAGTATTTAAAGCTAAAATGACACGGCCGGGATGATATAAACAAGTAATGGAAGGTTTAGATAAAAATTCACTATTAAATGATATTAAAAGTCATTTGCAAAACATCTACCCTGAAAATATTAATGACATTTCCAAAAACATCTTGTCAACTGTAGAAAAATATATTCCTTTTGCATTAACGCAAGATGTTGAGCGCTGGGATGAAAAAGATGTGTTACTGATCACCTACGGTGACAGCATTATAGAAAAAGATACAACCCCATTACATACCTTACATGAATTTCTTGAGGAACATTTATCTGGCAGCATTAGTGGTGTACATATCTTACCTTTTTTTCCTTATAGTTCTGATGATGGTTTTTCGGTTATTGACTACAAACAGGTTAATAAAAATCTTGGTGACTGGGAAGACATCAATCGTATCGCTGACAAATTCAAATTGATGGTCGATTTGGTAATAAATCATATTTCACGAGAAAGTCTCTGGTTTTATGATTTCGTTGCAAACCAATACCCTGCATCAGAATATTTTATTGAACATCATCCAGACACGGATACCAGTCAGGTCACGCGACCACGTAACTCCCCTTTGCTTGTTCCGGTAAATACACATCGTGGTACACGATACGTATGGGCGACGTTTAGTGAAGACCAAATAGACCTGGATTTTTCTAATCCGAATGTATTGCTGGAATTTATCGATATTTTACTTTATTACATCGCAAATGGCGCTCGATTAATACGGCTTGATGCCATTGCTTTTCTTTGGAAAAAAATTGGGACTAATTGTATCCACCTTGATCAAACGCATGAAGTTGTAAAATTATTGCGCGATATCATCAACCATGTTGCGCCCGATTGTATATTGTTGACTGAAACGAACGTGCCTCATGAAGAAAATATCAGCTATTTTGGAGAGGGTGATGAAGCACACATGGTTTACCAGTTCAGCTTACCTCCTTTGGTTTTACACGCTTTAAACAGAGGCACAGCCATCTATCTGACTGAATGGGCGGCCTCCTTATCTCAATTACATGAGCATTGCACCTATCTTAATTTTACCGCGTCACATGATGGGATAGGTCTTCGTGCTCTTGAAGGAATTCTACCTCCCCATGAGATTGAGGGCCTTATTGAGAGCATGCATCGCTTCGGTGGTTTTGTCAGTATGAAAGCGAACCCCGATGGTGAAGATAGCCCGTATGAAATTAATATCTCATTGTTTGATGCTATGCAAGGTACACGCCGGGGTACCGATCAATGGCAAATTGATCGATTTATATGCTCTCAAGCGATTATGTTAGCGATGCAAGGCATACCGGCATTTTATATTCATAGTATGTTGGCAACACCCAATGATCTGCATGGTGTGGAATTAAGTGGACGCACCCGTTCTATCAACCGCAAAAAATGGGACTACCCAGAACTACAATCATTATTAACTAGCCATAATACGCCTAATCATGAAGTTTTTAATGAATTAAAACGAATTATTAAGATACGCAGAAACGAACCTTGCTTTCATCCGGAAAATGGACAAGAAGTCATTGAGGTCAACCGGGGAATTTTTGCAATATTAAGAACACAAAATACAAGCAATCGTAAATTGTTGGCACTTTATAACGTGACAGCCGTACCTCAACAGATCACTATTTCCGGAAAACCAGAATTAAGTGATAATGCTGACTGGCATGACTTAATCACAAGTAGTGATATAACGACAATACTGCCGTTAATCTCACTGCAACCCTATCAAGTTATGTGGTTGATTGATAAAAATACTTAAGACAGCGCTGCATTATCTTCCTCAACAGCATCGTAGAGTCTTTCAAGAATATCAGGTATCGCACTTACTACCCTGTTCCAACTTGGAATGAAGGGTGTCTCCATTGGATTATTAAGGAAATGTTCGCCGGCATCCATGATATTACGTGCAAATAATTCTACGGCCTGCTCTTCACTATGTCGATCAACATGTAAGCCATTCATAACTGCATCATTAAAATACGTTTCAATAAAATCAAGTGCGATACGGTAGTAAGTTGCTTTTATTGTTCTAAACGTTTCTACATTGAATACGATGCCGTTTGTGGCGAGTTTGCGAAAAATAGCTTTTGATATATCAGTACACATTTTCGATAATCCCGCATTTTGATTATCGAGAGACATTGGTTGATGTTTATGATCATAGTTATCTGCTATATCTACCTGGCATAATCGGTTCGTTGCATAATTACGTTTAACTTCTGACAGCACGCCAATCTCTAAACCCCAGTCACTCGGAATTCGGATATCGTTAAAAACGTCAACACGCATTGAGAATTCACCGGCAAGCGGATAGCGGTAGCTATCCAGATATTCAAGATATTCCATAGAGCCAAATATTTTTTTAAGGGCACGTAACAGCGGGGTTACCAACAAACGACTTACGCGACCATTTAACTGTGTATCTGTTGTGCGTGCATAATATCCCTTGCAGAATTCATAATTAAAATTCGGGTTTGCAACGGGATACATTAGTCGTGCAAGCATCTCACGTTTATAAGTTAAGATATCACAATCATGCAACGCCACTGATTCAGCTTTTCCTGAAGCAAGTGTATAGCCATAACAATACCAGACATTACGCCCCTTCCCCATTTCTGTTGGTGCAAGTCCTTCGTCCTTTAACAATTTATCAATGGCTTTTAATCTTGGCCCATCATTCCAGAGTATTCTATGATGTTGCGGCAATCGATCGAAAAATATCTTTGCATTTGCATATTCTTCTTCTTGAGCTTTATCTAAACCAATAACCACTTCACTTAAATAGGGAACTTTTGTCAATTCTATTACGATATTTTCTAACGCAGGTCCTTCTAATTCCGAATAAAGTGAAGGCAAGACTAATGACATAGGTCTTTGTTTAGAAAAAGCCATCAATTCTTTTTCCAGTTCCTCAACAGGACGTTTTGTTAAGTTATGAAAATTTGTGATAATTCCATTTTGATAGAAGTCACTCATAAGTAATATTCCTTATGTAATTTTATTAATCAAATTCAAAACCGCATCATTCCATCCGGCTGGGCCCGATAATTGTGGTCTTTGTAAGTTTTCAATATGTGTCACATCTGGTTGGCGAGCTTGAGAATTAGAAATAAACACAGGGTATGCAACAGACTCCAGCATTTGTATATCATTAAAGCTGTCACCTAAAGCGACAGTTAACCACTGAGTATCTGGTTCTAGTTGCTCATATAGTTTTGTTAACCACTTTACACCCATACCTTTATTTACTTCAGACATAGCATGATAAAAACGGCCACCTGAGGTTAAGAAAAGACCTTCTCTTGCCAGGAATTTTTTAAATTGATTCAGTGCACTATCAGTATCCAGCCACTTCAATGGTTCAGATGCCTGTCTTTGCTTGGCATCATAAGCTTGCTTTTGATCAAGATTGGTTTCAGCCATTAATACTTCAATACTCATATCATTAAAACCTTGAAACTTAAACTGATAAGTTTCACGTATTTTTTTTAAAATAAAAATTATTTCATCATACGATTTAGCAAAAAGCTTAGTATCATACCTGTTGGCTACAGTCGTTTTGTAGTTATGAGAAAAATAACCATGGGGCGTACTTACCACTGCACCATTTTCACTTATAAAGGGTTCATTATTATTCAGTTGTTCTTTCAGCTTAATAATTTCAACTGCGGTTTTACTTGAATTAAACACAACAGGAAATGAGCGCTGCTGCAATGCTTGCAGTGCAGGTAATGCTTTGTCAGATGAATAATCACGATGATCAAGTAAACTACCATCAAGATCTGTAAAAACAAGTAACTTCTTCATTTAATGTCCTTTATATCAACATCACTTACCTGGTGATTATTATCAAGATGCAACACAACATCAGCTCTTTGCGGCATTTCTTCAAGTGTTGAACGAGTGATGCGCTCATAATGCATGATGAATCGAGTTAATTCTTTTTCGGACATAATATGTTTTGCAGATGAATTATTTTTAACATACGACACAGCAAGTTTTTCTTCTTGCAAACTGCGCCATTCAAATACCGAATCCATATCCGGAACTTTTAACATCACTTGATAATCGATATATTTAAATAAATCCTGATAGTTTTCCTTAAGTTGCTGGTTGATATACGTTCTCCAGATTAAATCAGCATCTTCATTTTCTTCTAATTCATTTACGGCTGATTCAAGCTGGTGTGATTGTTGCGCTTGCGATCCAACACACCATCCTTCAAATAAAATAATGTCTACATTATTATTAACGGTTAACCATTCTTGTTCAGGCAATAAATCATCGACGGTTTTATCAAACACCGGAATCTTTGTTATTACTCCGGATGATTGTGCAAGTAATGCAGAAAAAATTTTATTGGCGTATTCAATATCATGCGTACCAGGAACTCCACGAGTTTTTAACAGTGGGTGAACGTTTTTTGCCAGCTCTTCACGACGTTGGCGCGAGAGATACAAGTCATCAATTGAAAGTTCGATCACAGATTTATTAAACGCGAGTGAGAGAAGATTTTTTAAAATTTTAGTTAAGGTCGATTTACCTGATCCCTGTGCACCATTAATACCGATCACGATGGTTTTATCGTTATGCTTTTGTGCAAGCCAATCCGCAAAAGGAAGATAAAGGCGAGAAAATTGAGGAGAAATCGCATTACCCAGTTTCTCATCAATTATTATGCGATCAAAAATGGGCTGTAAATCTTGTGATAATTTATTTAAGAAATCAGCATCGCTGATCCTGGCCGATAAAGGCCACAAGTATTCATCCTTGTTTAATTCTTTATTACTTTTTATCACAATATACGCATTTCATTATCAAGTTAGCTATTAATAGCATAATTGATGCCGATTACATAACCTTATGATTTTAAATAAAAAAATAATATATGCCCTGAATAATCGTGCAAATTTGTACAAGGAGCGCACTATCATGGTGCGCAAACATGTTATAGATATGTCGATTTTAAAATAGCCAAAGCACCGTATAAGCCAACTTTATCCTGTGTAATGAGTTTTATCGTTATTTTTCTCATGCTTGATGACAGTAATCCCTTATCGACAAAGGCATCGATAAAAGCCGAACCGATCATTTTCTGTTTAATTTTTGCTGCTATACCACCAGCAATAAAAAGCTCAGTTATTGGATAATAATTCAGAGCGACATTACCGGCCGCAGCGCCATAAATATCAACAAAGCAAGCCAACGTTGCCTGACATAATTCATCTTTATCCGATATTGCAGACTCAGTGATTACCTGGGCGGGATCGATTAATGTCATATCCTCTTTTACTGAGAATGATTCTTTCATCCCTTTTACTTCATGTAAAAATCGATAGATATTTACCAGGCCTTTGCCAGACAGAAGCATTTCTAAACTGACATGAGAGTGCTGTTTTTGCATCCACATTAACAATTCTGTCTGTAATGTGTTTTCTGGAGCAAAGCCTGTATGCCCTGTTTCACTGGCATACGATTGATACTGGTTATCGGTATAAACTAAATGTGCCGCACCGAGTCCTGTACCTGCACCAATGATTGCGGCATCTTGATTGCCAGAGTTATCATTGTTCTTTCCTTCCTGCAGAACAATGAAATCATTAGCCGTTAATTCAGAAATACCCGCTGCCACCGCAAGAAAATCATTAATAAGTTTAATCTCAGGGGTATCCAGATCTTTTTTTAATTGTTCTGCACTAATGATCCAGGGAAGGTTTGTGACCGCGACAGTCTCATTTTCAACTGGACCCGCTATAGCGAAGCATGCAGAATTAATAGTATGTTTAATTTCAAAATCTGAGAGGAAGTCATTTATAACTTCAGTTAAATTACTGTAATAACGACTGGAATAACTTTTCTCATAAAACTCTTGACAAATATTACCGTTCATTTTTGCGAATAATAATCTTGTATTAGTTCCTCCGATATCACCAACTAAAAAATTCATATTATTGTGAAGATGCTTTTGATTTTTTCATTGGGCGGCGATGCTTATAATGATTAATTAAACCATTTGTCGAACTATCATGGCTATTAATTTCATCTGCATCATTTAATTCATGCAATATGCTTGTTGCTAATTGTTTACCCAATTCAACGCCCCATTGATCAAATGAATTCACATTCCAGATAATTCCCTGAACGAATATTTTATGTTCATAGAGTGCAATAATTGAGCCTAATGTTTTAGGATCTAAAGTATCAAATAGTATGGTGCTGGTCGGTCGATTACCCGGGAAGATTTTATACGGTAATAGTTGTTTAATCTCTTCTTCATTAAGGCCATTCGACTGTAATTCTGAACAGGCTTGTTCTTTTGTTTTGCCTTTCATTAAAGCTTCAGTTTGAGCAAAAACGTTGGACATAAGCGCTCGATGATGTCGGGCGATACAGCGGAAGCTATAAACAGGCGCAAGTATATCGGCAGGTACTAACTTTGTGCCTTGATGCAATAATTGAAAGAAGGCATGCTGACCGGCTATACCAATCTCGCCAAAAATTACCGGTCCGGTTGTATAGTCAATATCATTGCCTTCGCGATCAACATATTTACCATTACTTTCCATATCCGCTTGTTGTAAATAGGCTGGAAATCGATGCAGGTGTTGATCATAGGGTAAAATAGCCATTGATTGCGCATCAAAAAAATTGTTATACCAGATACCCAGTAACGCCATCATAACCGGAATATTTTCTTCCACTGGTGCATTACGAAAGTGTTGATCAACCTCATAAGCACCTTCAAGAAGTTCATCAAATTGATCTGAACCAATTGCAATAACGATAGAAAGTCCAATAGCAGACCACAGTGAATATCGACCTCCTACCCAATCCCACATTTTAAAAATATTTTCTTCTTCGATACCAAATTCTTTTGCTAATTCGACGTTTGAGGTTACTGCTGAAAAATGACGGTTAATATATTCATCACTTCCGAGTTTATTGATATACCATTGTCGTGCAGTTTCAGCATTAACCATCGTGTCTTGGGTAGTAAACGTTTTTGACGCGATAATGAAAAAAGTTGTCTCGGGATTTAAATATTCAAGAGTGTCATTAATATGATTTTCATCAATATTGGAGACAAAATGAATATTAATGTCGTGTAATGAATGTGATTTTAACGCTTCTGTCACCATCAAAGGGCCAAGATGGGAACCACCAATACCAATATTCACCACATCAGTAATCGCCTGGTTGGTAGCGCCACGCCACTGTCGTGTTCGTATTTTTTCAGCTAACTGTTTTACTTTTTCTCGTTCCTCTTTTATTTCCCGACGAATATCGACGCCATCGAGCAAAATGGGCTCATCACCATTGTCTCGCAATGCTGTATGTAATACTGCTCGATGTTCAGTGTGATTGATCTTTTCACCAGCAAACATTTTCTCAATCCATTTGGGAACATCAACTTCTTTAGCCAGTTGATAAAGCAGACCGACCGTTTCATCATTGATACGATTTTTTGAAAAATCATAAAGAATATCATTTAATTCAAGTGAGTATTTTTCAAACCGGTCTTTATCATTTTCAAACATATCACGCATGTGAATGTCTTTAATAATATTGTGATGTTGCTCGAGTGCTACCCATGAGTTCGACTTTATCAGCTCTGACATGGAATCAACCTTTTTATAATCATTCTTGTAAATATCATATACATATAGTTCAGCAAAATTCATTCCAACATCGAAGATACTGAATACTTCAGCATTACCTAGAATTAAATCTGTTTTGTGTTCCTACGTGCACACTTTTAAACCATAAAAATAAATATGCTCTAAAATAGCACATAAATATGAAACAAATATGTTAAATTACCCGATTAACAAAATAAACTTTCAATTTATAAGTCTTGCACTGTAATATGAAATTAAATTAGAGCATTCATTAATAAAAACCAATAATGACTATGAAAATAAACACAATTACAACCAGCCCTTTTACAGATCAAAAACCCGGAACATCAGGACTACGTAAAAAAGTCACTTCGTTTCAAAAACAGCACTACCTGGAAAATTTTGTACAGTCTATTTTCAATGTTGCCACGGAACTAAATGGTGGTGAATTAATTTTAGGCGGTGATGGACGTTTTTATAACCAGCATGCTATTCAGATTATTCTGAAAATTGCAGCGGCTAATAATGTAAAACACGTTATGGTAGGCGAAAATGGACTGCTATCAACCCCTGCCGTATCGTGCCTGATAAGAAAATATAAAACAGCTGGCGGCATTATTCTTTCTGCCAGTCATAATCCCGGTGGCCCAGAGGGTGATTTTGGAATAAAGTTTAATATTTCAAATGGTGGCCCTGCTCCAACAAGTTTTACAGATGCTGTCTACGAGGACAGCAAAAACCTGACTCAGTATAAAATCGCTGATGAAAAAGATATTGAGCTCAATAAACAACACATCTGCCACATGGGTGACATGAAGATCAGTGTAATCGACTCTGTTAGTGACTACGCCGATCTCATGCAAGAATTATTTGACTTCAAAAAAATAAAATCATTATTCACTTCAGGTTTACTTACGATGTGTTTTGATGCAATGCATGCAGTAACCGGCCCCTATGCAAAAGAAATATTTGAAAATCGTTTATCTGCCAACGTTAATGCTCTCATAAATGCCACACCTAAAGAAGATTTTGGCGGTGGTCATCCTGATCCAAACCTGGCCCATGCAAAAGAGCTCGTTGCAAGATTAAACGCAGGGAAAAATGCACCTATGTTCGGAGCTGCCTCGGATGGTGACGGGGATCGTAATATGATTATCGGTCAGAATTTTTTCGTCAATCCCAGTGATAGTCTTGCCATTATGACAGCTAATGCACATCATTTGCCTGGTTATAAACAGGGTATTTGTGGTGTCGCTCGTTCACTACCCACTAGCCGCGCGGTTGATAAAGTAGCAGAGGCACTCGGTATTGATTGTTATGAAACACCGACAGGCTGGAAATATTTTGGAAACTTACTTGATGACAACCGAATAACGCTTTGTGGTGAGGAAAGTTTTGGATCAGGCTCAGATCATATTCGTGAGAAAGATGGCATCTGGGCAGTACTCTTCTGGTTAAACCTCATTGCCGATAGACAGCAAACAGTTGAACAAATTACTCGCGCTCATTGGAAACAATATGGCAGGCATTACTATACCCGACATGATTATGAAGCCATTGATAGTGCAGTAGCAGATGAATTAATCCAGGCTATGCGAGACAAGGCATCTTCACTTGTTGGATCCAGTTATTCTGGCTATAAAATAGTGCTATGTGATGACTTTAGTTATACCGATCCGATTGACAATAGCATAACAAATAACCAGGGTATTCGAATTATATTCGATGATGAATCTCGTATCGTCTTTAGGCTATCCGGTACCGGCACTGAAGGTGCGACACTACGCGTATATATTGAAAAATATGAAGCCAACCCGGATTTACATGATCTTGAAACTCAGGCGGCGTTAGCTGATTTAATTGAGACGGCTCAACGCGTAGCTGAAATTAAAATCCGTTGTAAACGTGAACATCCCGATGTCATTACCTGATGATGTATGTATCAATTAATATATAAACCAATATACATAAACTAACTGGCGCGCTGTTGATCCGTTAACCAATAAAAGTGATATGGCGGAATAACAAGTTGTCCATTAAACAAAGTGGGAGTGTCTCCAGAAACAAGATCATGTATATGTCCGTAAGATAAAACCGATTTAATATTAGGATCATCAAGATCGAGATATTGAGGACGCGCATCAAAATTAACGACAACAAGCACCCCACCTGTCGTTCGTAACAGGTTGAAACGTGAAAATACAAATAAATGCGGGTTTTCTACCTGTATAAATTCCCGATTATTAAAGTCTGCAAAAGCAGGTATCTCTTTACGGATAGCAATCATTTGTTTTGACGCATTAAATAACTTTTGTTCTATCGTTCCAGATTGATGTCTAAGTTCAGCTTTATTCCAGTCAAAATTTGGCCGATGCGTCCAACGAGTATCATGAGCTTTGTTTTCATCCTCCAAAAAACTACAGTCATTCAACTGTCCAAGTTCATCACCATAATAAAGCAAGGGAATACCACCAAAGGATAAAATAATACTGTGTAATAAAATAATATGTTGAACTGCGTTATCTATACGTTGTGGATCCTCTGACTCAAGTGCCGTTTCTAATCCGACCAGGGAAGCGAGCGAACCGGATATCCGTGCATCACCCGTTTTTAAATTTTGCCCGAAGGGAAAACCCCTCGCATCAGAATCACTAAAATTACCCGTATAATAATTTATCAGGAATTTACGATGATCAACCGGTTCATAACCGACTGCACGAATATCTGCATCATCAAAGCCCAAACCAATATCGTCATGGCAACGAATATAATTTAACCAGGTTGCGCGTTCAAGTTTATCCGGCAGACTTCTTAAACCTTGATATAATAGTTTAGAGTTTTTTGTCGCGACAGCATCCCACAGTAAAGCCATTAATGTTGCGTTATAGGCAATCTCACATTCTTTCGCATTAATAGCATCTTCACCAAAATATTTTGTAATTTCAACTGGCGCTACAATTGCTTCGGCTATAAAAAGTACACCCGGCGTCGTCACCTGGATACAGTCCTTTAATAACTGTAAAATTAAATGTGCTTCACGCTCATTCTGACAGGTACTGCCAATTTTTTTCCATAAAAAAGCCACCGCATCAAGGCGTATAATATCTGCTCCCTGATTTGACCAATAAAGAATAATATCTAACATCTCTATAAGCACAGCAGGATTACTGTAATTAAGGTCCCACTGATAATCATTAAAGACTGTCATTACCCATTTTTGCATTTCATCATTCCAGGTAAAGTTACCTGGTGCATTTTCTGGAAAAATTTCCGGCATACTCTCTTCAAACATATCCGGCACTTCCCTGCTATCGAATAGATAGTAGTAATCCTGGTATTTCTTATCACCCTTGCGGGCATGTTGAGCCCATTCATGCTCGTCTGATGTATGATTAACAACGACATCTAAGGTTAATAATATGTCGCGTTTTTGAAGTGATTCACTTAATTCATGTAAATCTTCATTAGAACCAATGCGTGAATCGACTTTACGAAAATCACTAACGGCATAACCACCATCACTTTTTCCATCAGGACATTGTAAAATCGGCATAATATGAATCATATTAACGCCAAGCTCCTGAAAATAACTTAACTTCTCATTGAGTCCTTTAAGATTATTCGCAAAACCATCTGTATAAAGCGCCATTCCTACCCATTTTTGATTTAAAAACCAGTTATGATCTTTCTCACGATCAATATCTTTATTTTTTAAATATTCTGAACGATCAATATATTGTCGAGCCATTGTCTCAACTAAACGTAATGCTTGTTCTTCAAAGTCATTACGTTCTCCATATAAAATATAAAACAAGGTATATATTGCATAAAAATTTGCACCCAACCGGGTATAAAAATGCCTTAGTTCCTGTTGTTTAATTTCAGGATTTAATTTGATAAGAATTTCATTGAGCAATGAATGGGAAACTTGTTCATACATAATTAAAAACTGCCACTTAATTGTTTAAAAATAAATCAACGACAAAGAATTACAAATTCCAGTCATTAATAAAGGATTTATAAAAATCTTTATGTTGAGTAGTCGCGCCCCGCAAGCCAACAACTTGACTTGCAAATTGTTGCGCACGATCAATTGTTTTATCAATTGTCCATGACTTATGCAAGCCTAATAATAATATACTCGTGAAAGCATCACCCGCTCCGACAGTATCAACAATAGTCACTGCATCCTCTGGAGAAACCTGAAAAATATCATTATCAGTCATGGCGAAAGCGCCTGAGGCGCCCTGTGTCACCACAATTAATTCAAGATCCAAACTTTTCAGCAAGTATTGAGCTTTAGTTTTTATGTTTTCATTCTCAGGCAAAATACCATTTAGTTCATCCTCGTTAATTTTTAACCATTTAGAATTCCGGATAAAGTCATATATGTTCGAGATATCCCACCAGGGTGAACGAAGATTGATATCAACAAAAATTGACGGTGAAGTCGCTTTCTTTATTTCTTCCAGGCAGTGTGCAGACACAGAATTTCTTAAAGCAAGCGAACCATGATACAGGATACTATCTTTATCAAGCTCAGGCAGAACCTGGCTATTAATAAAATCCCAGGCACTATTTTCTATAATATCGTAC
>Ga0316204_10009760_pt1 | contig 12667 bp, 11 predicted proteins | sample 6monrhotite_MG_2_FD_205661 | JGI IMG/M metagenome (GOLD analysis project Ga0316204, IMG submission 205661) | Microbial mat bacterial communities from mineral coupon in-situ incubated in ocean water Damariscotta River, Maine, United States -... | ecosystem: Environmental > Aquatic > Marine >...
CAGATTGGTGCGGTAGCCGGTAATGTAGCGATCAAAGATCCTGAAAAAAGAAATACTTTTAATATGGCCTATGGTATAGGTACTACTGTTGGGGGTATGCTGCCCTTTAGCAGAGGTCATGAAACGGAGGCCGATAGGATTGGACTTCAGATAATGGCTATTGCAGGATATAATCCGGATGAGGCAGCCGAATTGTGGAAGCGTATGAAGGCAAATTCGGGCGGACAAGGACCACCAGAATTTTTGAGTACACATCCGTCTAATGACACCAGAATTGCAAACCTCACTAACTGGGCTCCCATGGCAAAAGAAGAAGCGAAGAAATTTGGCGTTACTTCATTTCAGTAATACCCGATAATCGGAAACGTTTACGGTAATAATTGTATATTGAGAACTGTTCCTATTTGGAGCAGTTTTTAGTTTAAAATATGGCAGAAACTCTCTTGTTAAAAGGAAGCAAAAAATTACTTAATGCCTGGGCGTTCTATGACTGGGCAAATTCTGTCTACAGTCTGGTCATTGCATCTGCTATTTTCCCCATCTACTACGGAGCATTGTTTCGGATAGCGGAAATCGATAAAATTGTGGTTTTCGGGGGTGAAATTGCCCGTGCCCCCCTCATAAGTTATACGACCTCCATTGCCTTTGTTTTCATAGCACTGATAACGCCATTGATATCAGGAATTGCCGATTATTTAGGGAATAAAAAGATCTTTATGCAATTTTTCTGCTATCTAGGCGGTATTTCCTGCATAGGGCTGTATTGGTTTTCTTTAGAGAATATTTATATGGGTCTTGTATGTTACTTTTTTGGATTAGTAGGTTTCTGGGTGAGTTTTGCAATTAACAATTCGTACTTACCGGATATCGCATTCCCTGAGCAGCAAGACCGTATTAGTGCAAAAGGTTTCTCGCTTGGTTATATTGGAAGTGTGTTACTGTTGTTGGTTAATTTAGCGATGGTTATGAAGCCCGATTTTTTTGGAATAGAAGGGGAGGGTGCCGAATTTACAGCCATGAAATATTCCTTTGTTTCCGTAGGGATCTGGTGGATCCTATTTAGTCAGTATACGTTCTTTCACCTACCTAAAGGAAATAAAAGGGAAGGGGAGCGTCATAACGTTATCCTGAACGGATTTAAAGAATTAAAAGGGGTTTGGTTACAATTGGGACACGAAGTACGTCTTAAACGCTATCTGGGCGCTTTTTTTGTCTACAGTATGGCCGTGCAGACCGTAATGCTCATTGCTACCTATTTTGGGGAAGAGGAAATTGCTTGGGGATCTGACGGGGAACGCACTACGGGCTTAATTGTAAGTATTCTTTTAATTCAGTTGGTCGCAGTCATTGGAGCCACCATTACCGCTAGGGCATCTAACGCCTTTGGTAATATTAAGACATTAGTAGTGGTTAATGTATTATGGATCTTTATTTGTATTTATGCCTACTTTGTAATTACACCTACAGAATTTTATATAGCCGCCAGTTGTGTTGGTTTAGTAATGGGTGGTATCCAGGCATTGTCTAGATCTACTTATTCCAAATTTATACCCGAAACCAAAGACACGGCATCCTTTTTTAGTTTTTACGACGTGTCAGAAAAAATAGGAATTGTTATAGGGACCTTCCTATACGGTTTTGTTACGCAATTCACTGGAAGTATGAGAAATGCTACCATTTTTCTGGGTATCTTTTTTATTCTAGGAGCCATTCTATTACTTAGGGTACCAAAAAAAGCCTCTTAAACAAAGAGGCTTTTTCTATTTTATGTGTAACAATAATTATCCCTTAGAGATATCCCCGGAACCAGATGTTTTACTGTCTACTTTCTTTGGATTTCCCTTGTAATAAATATCCCCGGAACCAGATACTCTGGCCTTAAGCATTTCATTGGCTGTGACCTTTATGTCTGCAGAACCAGATACTGTGGCTGTAACATTGTCAGCACTTAAACCATAGGCCTTAATATCACCAGATCCAGAAATTTGTATTTCCAGATTTTCTGTAGTACCGGTCAGGGACATATCTCCTGAGCCAGATAATGAAACCGATATATTGGTTGCTTCAACAGTTAATTCAATATCTCCGGAACCAGACATGCTTGTATGAAAATCTACAGCTTTGATCGTCTTTTTGCCTACGATATCACCAGAGCCCGACATGGTTACTGCGTTAATACTTTGAATCGGAATTGTTATGTTAATACTGCCTTTGTCCCAAGAAGAAGGTTTTAGGTAGTATCCTTTTTTAACTTTTACAGAAAGTTTGCCATCCTTCACTTCAGTGAGGATGTATTCTAATAAATTCTCTTCGCCTTTTATAGAGATATCACCTTCCTTGCCATCAACCAGGGCTACATCGAACCATCCTGAGATCGCTATTGAATTATAATCACCAGTAGATCTTTCCTCGGTGATTACTTTCCCATTTCCTTTTACTTTTTCACCCCATTGGGCATTGGTTATCCCTGCTGTTAAAAGGGTTATTACGAGTAGCGTTACTTTTTTCATGTGTTGTTACTTTAAGATTAATTCAATTAATTTCTAGTGAAAGAGACACTGCCATATTCACTGGTTATAGATACGTTTTTACCACTGTTAGGACTTCCATAATATCCTTTATAATAGCGGTCTCCCGATTTTTCTTTACTAATGCCAATTTCGAAATTATCTTTTCCACTTACATTCGCATACTCTGTGGTAATTTCAAAATCGAAATGATAATTGGCGTTATACCCTATCTTAATCCCAGTATAGTCCGAATGGATATCTATGTTGCCAGCATCGGCTGCCATATTATCAATTTTTACAGATCCATAGTCGGCATTAATTTCCACATTTCCGTTAATAGTACCGAGCTTCACATTAATATAATCGCCATTACCAATAACGCTGTCTGCCGTGTCAACTACTAAATTTCCATAATCGCTAGAATACTGCAGGTTGTTCATCTCTCCAATATTGGCAGTGGTGTAATCAGCATTTAAAACCAGATCCCCAGCTTTCTCGATGGTAAAACCTGAATAATCTGCACGTATATTTCCACTATTGATGTAACCGATAGAGGATTTGGAAGTGTAGTCGAAATTCAAATCATTATTTCTTCCGTGTAATTCCCCAATATCCAATCTGCCGTAATCACAATTAATTTTAGCATAGCCATCAATGCGGTCCAGATTAATATTTCCGTAGTCGTTGTTTAAATGAACACTATTCTTAATGGGCACTTTTATGGTATAGTCTATCTGCATGTTCACATTTCCACTGCTTCCCCAATTCCAGCCCCAGCCTTTGTCTTTGTTGAATTTAGTTTTGGCAGAAACCATATCACTGCTTCCTTCAAATTCCACGGTAATTCCGTCCAGTTTCTTTTGAACCTTATCCTCGCTATTACCATTGGTTTTAATGTGCACTTCTATTACTATCCTGTTCTCGTTCCAGGAAGTCAGTGTTAAGTTTCCATAGCTATTGGATACTTTCAGTACGGCATCCGAATTCACGTCATATTCCTTGGAAATCGTTTTTTCTTTAGTATACTTTCCTTTTAGCTTCCCGTCATTTGCCATTACCAATGCTGGTAAGGCAAAAATGAAAAGGAATAGATATTTAAACTGTGAGGTTTTCATTGCTTTGAGTTTTAAAGGTTTTTATTGTTTTTATTTGATTTTGCACCTCTTTCAGGAGGTCTATTCTGGTTTGAAAATTCTGAATCATGGCACTTAAAATAAACTGGCTGTTACCACCATTTATCAGGTCTTGTTTTAATTTTTGGTAATCCATGTTTAATTTACCAAGCTGTACCAGGGTATCATCTATGATATTCTGTGTTTCCGGAGAACTTTCAGTTTCTAAAAGCACTACTTGCTGTTCTATTAGGTTGGCAAAATAGAACTCTGTATTAGACACTTCCGGGGAGATTTTAGATATTTGTTGGTCTATACCGTTAGTAGTAAAAGTATTTCCGATAAACAATCCAATAAGTACCGCGATAGAGGCAGCGATGGATAAAGGTTTCCACCAATTGGTAGGTCTTTTCCCCAAGATCTTTTCTTCGGAGGCTGCATTTAATTTTTCAAGAAAACGCTCTTGATGCCCCGCCTTAGGTTCATGCAGGTCCACCGTGTCCTCGATGCTCTTAAATATATTTTCCAATTTATCTTCTTTCATAACTCACGCATTAACTAATTTGTTTCGTAAACTTTCTTTGGCTCTGGATATCGTTGTTCTGCAATTCGCATAACTAATATTCATTAAATCAGAAATTTCTTCATAATCATAGCCTTCAATTAAATGTAAGGTCAAAGAAATTCTGTAATTATCTTTCAACGTTTTCATGGTTTCCAAAACTTTTTGAGCCATTTTTTTGGTACTATCATGATCCTCTGTGGTTACATCATTATCTTCGACCTTGTATAAAACATTTTCGAGATCTACTTCATTTTTCTTTTGTTGTTTTCGGTAGTGATAAATGCTTTTATTTATGACTATCCGCTTTAACCAGGCCCCGAAGGCCACCTCTCCTTTGAACGTGTGCAGTTTTAAAAAAGCATTTAAAAAGGCTTCCTGCATTACGTCTTCGGCATCTGCACTGTTTTTTACAATTCTAAAAGCCGTATTATACATGGCTTTGTAATAGAGATTATAAATTTCTAATTGTGCATGTTGGTTTCCTTGCAAACACCCTTTTAACAGAGATTCCGTATGTTCTTTTCTTTGGCTCAAAAAGTAATCGGTTTATTATATAGATACATGAATTTAGGGAATGTTACAGTTTTTTAAATAAATAATAGAAGGCTTGGCATAAGAATTGTTTTTAAAGGGTGCATTAAGGTCTTTATATACAAGTAATAATGGGGTATTGAAGGCATTATGGATAGAAAAAGAAGCTATAAATAATAGATAGATCTGTTTATTAATGACAGATTGACCGATATAGAACATATGGGAGATACAAAATTTGTACGATTTGACAATTTGTCGTTACAAGACATTAATGAGGAGTCCGAGTTAATACCCTTGTTAACACCGGAGGATGAGGAGGAAATGAATAATGAGACCTTGCCCGAAACATTACCTATTTTGCCTTTGCGAAATACCGTATTGTTCCCTGGGGTGGTTATTCCAATTACCGCCGGCCGAGATAAATCTATCAATCTTATTAAGCACGCCAATAAAGGATCCAAAGTAATTGGGGTAGTCTCACAAAAGGACGAAAATACAGAAGATCCCGGGGTGAATGATATTAATACGCTGGGCACTGTTGCCAGAATATTGCGGGTACTTCAAATGCCCGATGGCAATACTACCGTGATTATTCAAGGGAAAAAACGATTTGAAATTGCGGAGGTATTAACGGAAATGCCGTACCTAACAGCAACCATCAGGGAGGTTAATCAACCAGAAATAGATCAGGAAGGAGAGGAGTTCCTTGCCATTATAGAGGCTATTAAGGAGGTCGCATTGCAAATAATCAAGGATAACCCTAATATCCCGAGTGAAGCTTCATTCGCAATTAAGAACATTAAAAGTAATTCCTTTTTAATAAATTTTGTTTCCTCTAATTTAAACCTAAATGTAAAGGAGAAACAACTTCTTTTAGAAATACATGATCTAAAGGACCGCGCATTGGCAACGCTAAAACATATGAATGTTGAATTGCAAAAATTAGCCTTACAAAAAGATATTCAATCTAAAGTTCGCAGTGATTTAGACCAACAACAACGAGAATACTTTCTGCATCAACAGATGAAGACCATTCAGGAAGAATTAGGAGGTGTTTCCCATGATGAGGAACTAGATGAGATGCAGGTGCTGGCGAAGAAGAAGAAATGGTCAGAGAAAGTAAAAGAGCATTTTGATAAGGAATTATCCAAAATGCAACGGATGAATCCTCAAGTTGCCGAGTATAGTATTCAACGAAATTATTTAGACCTTTTTCTGGAATTACCCTGGAATGAATATTCCAAAGACAAGTTCGACTTAAAAAGGGCGCAAAAAATATTGGATAGAGATCACTATGGTTTGGAAGATGTAAAACGCCGAATTTTAGAATATTTGGCAGTTTTAAAACTTCGAAACGACATGAAATCACCTATTCTATGTCTGTATGGTCCTCCCGGTGTAGGTAAAACATCCTTGGGAAAATCTGTGGCAGAAGCATTAGGGAGAAAATATGTTAGAATGTCCTTAGGAGGGCTGCGCGATGAGGCAGAAATAAGAGGACACAGAAAAACTTATATTGGTGCCATGCCGGGCAGAATAGTCCAAAGTATTAAAAAGGCTGGAACTTCTAACCCGGTATTTATTTTGGATGAGATAGATAAACTCTCCAGTAGTTATCAGGGAGATCCGTCTTCTGCCATGTTAGAGGTGCTAGATCCGGAACAAAACAGTGAATTTCATGATAATTTCTTGGAGATGGGGTATGACCTTTCCAAGGTAATGTTCATTGCTACAGCCAACAACCTTTCCAATATTCAACCGGCATTACGAGACCGGATGGAGATGATTAAAGTAACGGGGTATACCACTGAGGAAAAAGTTGAAATTGCAAAGCGACATCTATTGCCAAAACAATTAAATGAGCACGGCCTTACGAGGAATGATCTGAAGATAGGGAAGCGGCAATTAGAAAAAATAGTTGAAGGGTACACCCGGGAATCGGGAGTTCGTAGTTTGGAAAAACAAATAGCCAAGATGGTTCGGTTTGCAGCAAAATCTATAGCAACGGAGGAAGAATATGACATCAAAGTAACAAACGAAGATGTAGAAAAAGTGTTAGGACCTGCCAGAATGGAGCGCGATAAATATGAAAACAATGAGGTAGCGGGCGTGGTTACTGGTTTAGCTTGGACAAGTGTAGGGGGCGATATACTTTTTATTGAATCGATACTTTCAAAAGGAAAAGGACAACTTAATATAACAGGGAATCTTGGTAAGGTGATGAAGGAGTCGGCCACAATTGCCATGGAATATATAAAATCCAATGCAGAATCTTTTGGCATAGACCCAGCGGTATTTGATAAATACAATGTTCATATTCATGTTCCTGAAGGAGCAACGCCCAAAGATGGACCCAGTGCAGGGATTACCATGTTAACGTCATTAGTATCGCTTTTTACACAAAAAAAGGTACGAAAAAGCACTGCTATGACAGGGGAAATTACCCTTAGGGGTAAAGTCTTACCGGTAGGGGGTATTAAAGAAAAGATATTAGCTGCCAAGCGTGCACGAATTAAGGAGATCATCCTTTGTGAAGAGAACAGAAGAGACATTCTGGAAATCAAAGAAGACTATCTAAAGGGACTTACTTTTCATTATGTAACAGATATGAGCGAGGTGATAGACATGGCAATAACTGATCAAAAGGTTAAAAATCCGAAAAATCTATAAAGATGTTTTAACCGCTTATTTTTAAGCAGTACAGGGATATATTTAATAGCACTATTAAAAACTAGCGCACGCTTACAACAATTCTGCTTATTTTTATTTCATGAAAAAAATAACCATTGCCATAGACGGGTTTTCTTCTACCGGGAAGAGCACCATTGCTAAGCAGTTAGCCGAGGCATTGGGATATGTATATGTAGATACAGGTGCTATGTACCGGGCTATTACGTTGTATGCGCTGCAACATGGATTTATTGGGCCAGACCATCAGGATTCGGAAGCACTTATAGCTGATTTGTCTAACATTAAATTAGCATTTCAGTTTAATCCGGCACTTGGATTTTCGGAAATGTATCTTAATAACGTTAATGTTGAAAAGGAGATTCGAACCTTGGAAGTTTCACAATTTGTGAGCAAGGTTGCGGTACTGGAAGAAGTACGTCAAAAGTTGGTGGAGCTTCAGCAGGAAATCGGAAAAAATAAGGCAATCGTCATGGATGGTCGAGATATTGGGACGGTAGTTTTCCCCAAGGCGGAGCTTAAGATTTTTATGACCGCTGCCCCTGAAATAAGAGCAAACAGGCGGTATAAGGAATTAATAAGCAGAGGGGAAAAGGTATCCTATAAAGACGTGTTGAGAAATGTGCAGGAACGCGATTATATTGACTCCCACAGAGAATTTTCTCCCTTAAAAAAAGCAGAGGATGCGATAGAATTCGATAATAGTACTATGAGTGCTTCAGAACAGTTCGAACGAATTTGTGCATTAGCGGATAGCTACATAAAAGAACAATAAAAAAGGCACCTAACAGGTGCCTTTTAATTCAGTTATTTATAGTTTCGGTATTACCAGTACCTGATCTGGATGGATCATATCGGGGTTTTTAAGAATATTGGTATTGGCTGAAAATATTTGTTTGTACTTCATGGGATCACCGTAGTAATGTTTTGCAATTTTGCTTAAGGATTCTCCGCTTTTTACCACATGACGATGATAAACACTCTCATCTGCCACTGAAATATTAGCCTTAATATCGTTTGGGTGGTCCCCGCCAATTGCTTTTATTTTATCCCATAGAAGATCTTTTTCATAGGCTGTTTTTGCTTGCCCTTTAATTTTTAGGATTCCATCTTCTACAGACACCTTTCCATCTTCAATCCCTAATTGTTCTCCTAGTGTAAGAACTGCTTCATACTTATCTTTTGCGCTCATTTGTACTACTTTTTTTAGTTTATTATTAATCTTGTTAAGATACAAACTTTGCAATTATTTTGCTCAATAAATTGCCAATTTGAGTCCTTCTATAAATAAGGTTGTTAAAAAGGGAAATAAATTGTATTTTTGCACACCTTTTTTGCGATTAATTTAAGAGGAGAAGGGATTAGAAAAAAATAAAAACATCTTTCATAATTAGCGTTTAGCTCTTAAATGATTATGAAATACAAATTATTATCAGCAAATGGCTGAAGACAAAACAACAACAGAAGAAACTCAGGTAACTGAGACCGTTCAGGAACAAAAAGCAGAAAAACCTCAACAAGATCCAAAAGAATTTTTGGAAAGCTTTGATTGGGATAAGTATGAAGAAGGAATTGAGCGAGTAGACGAATCTAAATTAGAGGAGTTTGAAAAATTAGTAGCTGAGAATTTCGTTGATACTGCAGATGAAGAAGTAGTACAAGGAACGGTTACCTACCTAACAGATCGTGAAGCAATTATCGATATTAACGCCAAATCAGAAGGTGTTATTTCTCTTAATGAGTTTCGTTACAATCCGGATTTAAAGGTTGGTGATAAAGTAGAGGTGCTTATTGATATTCGTGAGGACAAAAGCGGACAATTGGTATTATCTCACAGAAAAGCCAGAACAATTATGGCTTGGGATAGAGTTAACGCTGCCCATGACAACCAAGAAGTAGTTACTGGTTTTGTTAAATGTAGAACCAAAGGAGGAATGATTGTAGATGTTTTTGGCATTGAAGCATTCTTACCTGGATCACAAATAGATGTGAAGCCTATTAGGGACTACGATCAATATGTTAACAAAACGATGGAATTTAAGGTGGTGAAAATCAACCATGAATTCAAAAACGTAGTAGTTTCTCATAAAGCATTGATCGAAGCAGATATTGAATTGCAGAAGAAAGAGATCATTAGCCAATTAGAAAAAGGACAGGTACTGGAAGGTATTGTTAAGAACATTACTTCATATGGTGTGTTTATAGATCTTGGTGGTGTTGATGGTCTTGTACATATTACAGATTTATCTTGGAGTAGAATTAACCATCCAAATGAAATTGTAGAACTAGATCAGAAACTAAATGTAGTTATCCTTGATTTTGATGATAACAAATCTAGAATCCAGTTAGGATTAAAACAATTAGAGAAACATCCTTGGGATGCTCTTGGAGATGAGATTAAAATTGGAGATAAGGTAAAAGGAAAAGTTGTAGTTATTGCTGATTATGGTGCTTTCTTAGAAGTTGCTGAAGGTGTTGAAGGATTAATTCATGTTTCCGAAATGTCATGGTCTACTCATTTACGTTCTGCCCAGGATTTTGTTAAAGTAGGGGATGAATTGGAAGCAGTAGTGCTTACCTTAGATAGAGAAGATAGAAAAATGTCATTAGGGATTAAGCAATTATCTCCGGATCCATGGACAGATATTACTACCAAATACCCTGTAGGTTCTAAGCATAAAGGTATTGTTAGAAACTTCACCAACTTTGGTGTTTTTGTAGAATTAGAAGAAGGAATAGACGGATTGATTTATATATCTGACCTTTCCTGGACTAAGAAAATTAAACACCCATCAGAATTTGTTGCTGTAGGAGATACCTTGGAAGTAGAAGTACTTGAGTTAGATGTAGAAGGTCGTAAATTAAGTTTAGGACACAAACAGACAACTGCAAATCCATGGGACAAATATGAAAAAGAGTTTGCACTGGGAACAGAGCATACGGCTTCAATCTCAGAGATTGTAGATAAAGGGGCTGTGATAGAATTTAATGCAGATATTACTGCTTTTGTTCCTCAGCGTCATTTAGAAAAGGAAGATGGTAAAAAACTTGGAAAGGGCGAAGAAGCACTTTTCAAAATAATTGAATTCAATAAAGAATTTAAGAGAGTAGTTGCTAGCCATACAGCCATTTTTAAAGAAGAAGAGCAACGTAATGTAAAGGCTGCCAATAAAAAAGCGGCAGTGCAGGCGGAAGAATCTAAGCCTACCTTAGGTGATGCCAATGAGCAATTACAAGCGTTGAAAGAAAAAATGGAAGCTGGTAATAAGAAGAAATAAGATTACTAGGTTTACATAGGTACTATTATAAGCCCCGACATCTGTTGTCGGGGCTTATTTTTTGCACATATCTGGGGAGCTCTCACTATAGTTAAATCAGACTATCCTGCAACCCCGCTATTTTATTGAATAGAAATTCCTATTTTTGCATTCAAATATGTTGGTCGCGTTAACATGAGTCAAAAAGTACTTCTTTCCTCAAAAGAAATTCACATCATTCTCCATCGCCTGGCTTGCCAACTATTAGAAAATCATCTCGACTTTAAAAACACCGTACTAATTGGTTTGCAGCCAAGAGGCTCTTTTTTGGCCCAGCGGTTAGCCAAAATCTTAAAAGAGGAGTACAAGGTACAGGGAATACAGCTGGGACTATTAGATATCACCTTTTATCGCGATGATTTCAGAAGAGGCGAAAAACCGCTTGAAGCCAGTACTACCAAGATAGATTTTATTGTGGAAGGTAAAAATGTAGTTCTGATAGACGATGTATTGTATACGGGACGTAGTATAAGAGCAGCACTTACCGCAATTCAATCTTTTGGAAGACCTCAGGAAATAGAATTACTTGCATTAATAGATCGTCGATTTAGCAGACATTTGCCAATACAGCCTAATTATAGGGGTAGGCAAGTAGATGCGATTAATGATGAAAAAGTAAAAGTGATGTGGGAGGAAAATGAGGGTAAGGATGTAGTATATTTAGTTAATAAATGAGCATATGGCGTCATTGAGTGTTAAACACCTGTTGGGAATAAAATATCTGAACGAAAAGGATATTCAACTCATATTTGAAACAGCCGATCATTTTAAGGAAGTAATTAATAGATCTATAAAGAAGGTTCCTTCTCTTCGAGACATTACCATTGCCAATATATTCTTTGAAAACAGTACCCGTACAAGATTGTCGTTCGAACTTGCCGAGAAACGTTTATCTGCAGATGTCATTAATTTTTCGGCATCCCAATCTTCAGTTAAGAAAGGAGAGACTTTAATAGATACCGTTAATAACATCTTGTCTATGAAAGTGGATATGGTGGTTATGCGACACCCTAATCCAGGCGCCGGAATCTTTTTATCAAAACATGTAGATGCTGCCATAATTAATGCAGGTGATGGGGCACATGAACATCCAACTCAGGCATTGCTAGATTCGTATTCCATTCGAGAAAAATTGGGAGATGTAGCAGGTAAAAAAGTCGTGATTGTAGGAGACATACTGCACTCCAGAGTGGCACTATCTAATATTTTTGCCTTAAAATTACAAGGAGCAGAGGTAAAAGTATGTGGTCCTAAAACACTTATTCCAAAGCATATAGAGTCGTTGGGTGTGGAAGTGGAAGCAGACCTTAGAAAAGCGCTTAACTGGTGCGATGTGGCTAATATGCTTAGAGTTCAGAACGAGCGAATGGAAATAAACTATTTTCCAACAACGCGCGAGTATACGCAACAATACGGTATTAATAAGCCTTTATTAAACAGTCTGGATAAAGAAATTGTGATAATGCACCCAGGGCCTATAAATCGGGGTGTTGAAATCACCAGTGATGTGGCAGATTCCTCTCAATCTATTATTTTAAATCAGGTAGAAAATGGCGTTGCAATACGAATGGCTGTTATTTATTTATTAGCTTCACAGATAAAGTAGCGCTATATGATTTTTGATAAAGACGGAAATACAACTATTATTTTTCAAGAAAATATCTCACTAGCTAAATTTTTGGAGAATCTTACTGCTTCATATCCAAAGATCAAGAACGACCATATCATTGTAAACCTTTTTTCATTTGCAAAACTTACGGCGAATGATGTACTCGAATTCTTGCAAATCTCTAATGCACATCGCAGTTTAAGAAAGTCTTTTGTGCTGGTGACAGATAAAGTTACTTTTGATGAGATTCCCGAAGAAATATGTTTAGTACCTACCATTCAGGAAGCTAAAGATATTATTGAAATGGAGGAAATTGAACGAGATTTGGAACT
>Ga0316204_10009761_pt1 | contig 12666 bp, 15 predicted proteins | sample 6monrhotite_MG_2_FD_205661 | JGI IMG/M metagenome (GOLD analysis project Ga0316204, IMG submission 205661) | Microbial mat bacterial communities from mineral coupon in-situ incubated in ocean water Damariscotta River, Maine, United States -... | ecosystem: Environmental > Aquatic > Marine >...
TTGCTTGATTTGGATGAAATTATGATATCAATCGTGCAAAATGAAAATTGAGGTGCCTCTAGAGGCTTTGTGAAGCATGGGCTGTAGCGACAAGTGTTACATTAGGAGGGAATGTCCCCAGAACCCCTTAGTGAGCGCAAATATCCCCGACCCATGGGTAACACTGCAGTCCACCTGGCATATTGGTTACCGATGAAGCCCCAGATAACTCTCCATAACAAATTCGCTACAAAAACATATCCAATTAATACATGGATTGTTTTGAGTAAAACCTTGCCATCACCGCTCACGCCTAATAGTTTATTGTTTAGTATTACGGTACCCACAGCTACAAGACCAATAATACAAATAACATTTATCCAGTGAAACCAGCGGGTAGAGCGATCCCATACAAAATAATACTTAAAATCTTTATGTGACGATGAGTTAACAGACATAATAAACTCCTTAAAGCTTGATTATTCCAAATTGAATAGATACCTACTGAATACAGCTAGAATATATGTGTTTATGGCTATTCTATCGTTAACGACCTTAAATATAGCTTAAATTATTGACAGAGCCCCAGTTAGCCTGAAATTAGTATGAAGGCACTACAATTGTGCCAAATTTGACCATTCCACGATAGATACACCCTAAATGACTGCATTCGAGAAGAATAAAGAAACCTCAAATCGAAGGCTGAATGTCGGCTTCGGGTGGTGAATTCAATGGGTCGCCGCAACACTACTATTCTTTAATTGAGAAAAGGAGTGTTGAATATGAAAAGAAAAACTAGAGTGTATTACTCGGAAGCTAATAAGGCTTTGATGTGGGAACGCTGGCAACAAGGCTTTACGATGCACGAGATTGCAGCCTTATTTGGTAACCGATTCCATACGTCTGTACAAAGAATCTTTTCCTCTGTTGGAGGTATTAAGCCTGCCATCAGGAAGCGTTCGGAGATTGCGTTAACATTGTCCGAACGAGAAGAAATTTCTAGAGGTTTAGCCTTACAGCACTCAATTAGAGCGATTGCTAGAGAGATAGGTCGCTCACCTTCCACTATTTCTAGAGAGGTCAATCGAAATGGTGGACTTCACAAGTATCGAGCCTACTCTGCGGATAAAATGGCATGGGAAAGAGCTTTGCGGCCGAAAGCTTGTAAATTGGCAGGAAACTATAGTTTAATCGAAATTATTACCGAGAAGCTTCAACTATACTGGTCACCACAGCAAATTGCAGGTTGGCTGAAGCGGCAATACCCAAGTGATGAGAGTTTACACGTGTCACATGAAACCATTTATCGTAGCCTATTTATTCAAACTCGTGGAGTGCTAAAACGAGAATTACTTCAATGCCTTAGGACGCAGCGAAAAATGCGACAGCCAAAAAAAGTTAGTCTAAAAGGTAAAGGGTTGGGCAAAATACCAAACGCTATATCGATTAGTGAGCGGCCTGCAACAGTAGAAGACCGTGCGGTACCAGGCCACTGGGAAGGGGATTTAATTGAAGGAAAGCAAGGGACCTATATAGCTACACTGGTTGAGCGACATTCGCGATATGCCATGTTGGCTAAAGTTAAGAGTAAGAAGACTGAAGACGTAACTAAAGCGCTAATTAAACAAGCGAAAAAACTACCTTCAGAGCTTTATAAATCTCTGACATGGGATAGAGGTAGTGAGCTAGCAAACCATCAAGATTTCACACTAGCAACAGATATAAAAGTTTACTTTTGTGATCCAAGCAGTCCTTGGCAACGAGGGTCTAATGAAAATACTAACAGGTTACTGCGTCAATATTTTCCTAAAAAAAGCGATCTATCTAAACACTCACAGAATAAACTTGATTCAGTCGCACGACAACTTAACGAAAGGCCTAGAAAAACGTTAAACTATGAAACGCCAGCAGAAAGATTTGAAGCTTGTGTTGCGGCGACCCGTTGAATTCACAGTCAGACTGAGACCTTCGAGTTAAGAATCTGAGACTGTAAGCTGGCTACGACTCAACAGCGCCATAAACCGTCAGTCAAACGGTTCTTCAAATTACCTTATTCTGCATCTACTAAACCTGAGGCTACCTCAGGTTTATGATTCTCTCGGTCATTTAAAATATTTATTATAGGCTTCAAGATAGCCTTTTATCTTAATTGCAGATTTTCTTGCAATATCCAGATTTTTTGCTTTAGCAAGATTCTTAACCGTTGGAATATAGTCAGTCAAAAATAAATGCAACTGGTTATGAGCTTCACCATTCATAGTACATCCAGCAATCATCTCATTAAGCTGTGTTTCTAGCTTGATACCAACCGCGTTTAGGCTCACTTGAGTTGAATGATCAGCATCAAAAAACGTTTTTTTCATTTTTACTGACATTAACCTTGTATGTTTATCCATTTTCCACCGCTCTCCATGATTTAAACTAAGCCTATTAATTGCCGTTTCCTTAATATTTGCGCTGTGTTCATGGCTATGCTCTTGCTGAGTAGCATATAGCTGCTGACTGCTTCCAAAGATAAAAAGAGGTACTAGAATGATTGAAAGTATTTTTTTCATGATAGGTATTCCTGGTAGTTATTTAGTTTAATTGATTTAAACAAAGCGGTTCTTTCTGCTGCGTTTGAGTATTACAACGTGGCAGCAGACTATTTTGTGACAATTGCTATAATCTTTTTTCCTATGGAAAATATCCTGATATCTTAGATATTTGATCTTAGCCAATTAATATTGAGCTTTTATGTCACAAAACACTTTGTTGAGCCGTATTAGTAGTCAGAGGACAACTGAATGACAGATGAGGAACTAATGCAAGCCTACATCAAAGGTGATATCGAAGCTTTTAGAACGCTCTATCAGCGTCATAAGGATAGAGTTTTGGGATACCTTAGTGCTCGACTTAAATCCCTGGATGAAGCTGAAGAAGTATTCCAGGAGGTTTTCAGTAAGTTACACAGCCATCGATTTAAATACAGGGACAATGTTCCTTTTCTTGCCTGGATTTTTTCCATTGCAAAAAATACTTTGATTGACCACGTTAGAAAACAGGCAACACAGAACAAGTACTTTCAGTTAGACCAGGAAAAAGTAACTAACTCACCTGATGCAAAAGTTACCAATCTATCTATTTCAGAAGCTATCTCAGAGTTATCAAGCCTTAATACAAAACAGCGCCGGGTACTGGAACTCAGATTTAATGACGGTCTCTCTTTTGCTGATATCGCTGCATGTATGAATACTTCCCCATCCAATATAAGACAAGTAATAAGCCGTGCGATAAGGAGGCTACGTAGCTTAATGTCAGGTAAGGAGGTATAAAATGAAGAATTCCAGTCTTTCAGATGCTGAAAACCAGTTACTAAAAGAGTTTTGCGATTTTGTTGATGCGGAGCCAATGACCCCGTCTATTGAAATAGAATCAAAAATTATGCAAAAACTTGAGGATGAACTTTGCCCTTCGCAAAGGTTTGTATTCATAAAGTTTTTCTTTATAGAGGCTTTTGCAGGAGTTGCTACTCTTCTAGTCTGTCCACAATTTGGCCTGGGGCTCGGTGATCATAACCAATTTTTTCATACTCTTCATGAAACACTAGACCCTTTTGTCTTTTATATAACTTGCGGCCTCTTTTTTGTTATTTTTGGTGCCGCTGTGAGCGGCTTATTACTCAATTATGGTGAAATTCGCTCGATTAAAAGAAGTAAATATATTTATTATTTGATCTATGCACTTATCGCATGTTTTTTATTTTTTATCTTGGGCGCTGAAATATTGCTGTTCAGTTCATTTGCATGGATATTAGGTTCAATTATAGGAAACTCATTTGGTTTTGAGCTGGTATCACGGATGCGGTTTGCATTGTTTATACACCAATGAAACTTGGAAAAATAATTAACATTAATCGCCCTTCAAGAAAGTTTGCTGACCGGCTGCTATGTGTTTTCCGCCTTACATAGAAAAACTATGTTTACTTATAATATCCATTCGATTCGTTTAGGGTATACCTATATAAGACTGCTGGAAGCCTAGCATTATAATAGTCCACTAATTATTGAATACTATGTATAATGGACTAGAATAAAGAGACTATGTAAAGTGGACTATTTCAACAATGAGTACTTTTCGAACCTACGCTTATCTACGAGCTTCAACTAAAGAGCAAGATGCGGGACGCGCGAAAGATGCATTGTTATTGTTTGCTAATGAACATGATTTGACCATCTCTGCATTTTTTGAAGAAAATGAATCTGGAGCCACGCTTCAAAGACCAGAGCTATTCAGGTTGCTAGAAATTGCTCAGAAAGGTGACGTAGTACTTGTAGAGCAAATAGATCGGATATCCAGGTTAAAAGATGATGATTGGTGCTCCTTAAAGTCCATCATAAAAGCAAAAGGTTTGAAGGTTGTGTCATTAGATTTACCTACGAGCCATCAGTTTGCGGTGGTAAGCGATGAATTCACCGAAAGAATGTTATCAGCCATTAATGACTTGATGCTCGACATGCTAGCAGCTATTGCTAGAAAGGATTATGAAGATCGAAGAAGACGCCAAAGGGAAGGCATTGTTAAAGCTAAATCTGAAGGTCGTTATCCTGGTCGACCAATTGATGTAGAGTTACAGTTGAAGATTGAAGGCTTGTTGGCAGATAAAAAGTCTTATGACTATATCCAACATATTTTAGGTTGTTCACGCTCTACAATATCCAAAGTTTCAAAAAAATTGAAACTGGAAGAAACTAAGAATTAATAAATATTGGTGTTTTACGTAACCGGTAACAAGACCAACTCATCAGGAATATGACTTGTAAAAACGAGGTTGCTCTGTAGCCCAGTTATATCAATGCCTCTAGAGCATTAAGCGAATAATATGCCGTTTATGCACAATACCCCTTATTGAGAAACAAAATAAAGGTATAAATTTCCGTTGGTATAACCCTATACTCGTGATCAGTTCGTTAAACTATTTGTCTGCATATTGAAGGAATAATACATTGAAAGCATTCATAAACATAAAAAAACACATCTTAGCTTTGGTAGTTCTAGTCTCTCTAATACCAGTTTACAGTCAAGCCAATCATAACAACCTCATTGAAGTAAAACTAGATTCAAAAATAATGGGAGAAGTACGTACTATTATTGTTTCCCTGCCAAATGGATACGAGAATGAAGGTAATCAAAGATATCCTGTACAGTACATTCTTGATGGTAGAGCTAATATCGAACATACAAGAGCTACTAGTAACTTTTTGAGCGAATTTAGTGAGATGCCACAAACTATCATAGTAGGTATCACTAACGAGAACCGCGTTAGGGATATGACACCGTCTGTTGATCTAAGTCGAAATAAGGACTCCGGTAATGCTAATCGTTTTTTAGATTTCATTGAAGTAGAAGTGATCAAGTATATCGAAGCAAACTACCGCACAGCCTCGTACCGGACGATTGCAGGCCACTCTTTAGGTGGCTTGGCGGTTACACATTCATTTATTAGAAAGCCTGAACTTTACGATGCCTATTTTGTATTTAGCGGGACGTTTACCTGGAATGATGGTGAACATCTAACTCGGCTAGAGCAAAGCTTAAAAATGAACCAGAGCAAAAATGCTTTTTTTTATATGAACATGGGCAATGAAAAAAGAAAGGCAAAACCAATGTTTCTGAAGACTAAAACTCTTTTTGAAAAAGGCGGCGGACCAAAGCTTGCATTTCATAGCGCGATTTATCCTCAGGAAACTCACGGGACGACCCCTTTGAAAGGACAGCTTGAAGTATATCGGATACTTTTTGGAGGGTGGAGGTTAGACAAATACGAAGTAGAAAAAGATACAGCTTATATAGAAAAATTCATCCAGAAACAGTCAACAAAATATGGGTTCGATGTGATTGTCACGGAATCAATTTTCTACCAACTAACTAATTACTTCATTCGTAAGAAAATGTTTAAAGAAGCCTTGGAGGTTAGTAAAATAAGGCTAAAGTACTATCCAAGTTCACACTATGCTTTCCGTTCGATGGCGGACGCAGAATTTGCTTCAGGTGACACTCCGTCTGCCATTCAAAACATAAACAAAGCCATTAGTATTGCTAAAAAATCGAATCATGAGAATTTGAATCGATATATTGAAAAATTAAAAAGCTATTCAAAAAAATGAAATAACCTATAGACGCTAGAAGTATTGCGTCTGTAAGTAACAAATTGTCCGAAACTCGTTAAGTAGTATTTGGCCTTTGACCAAGAGCTCGACGTGGAAAATAGAGTAATAGTTAAGCTGTCTCTAGCTCATCGCCAGCTAAGAACTGCCACGATAAGTATTACGTCAGGATGGAAAGTCTGAATGTCTAAGGTTAATTTCGAGGGGATGTGCACTAAACCCCAATATAGGTATTTGGGAATGATTGAGCTTTTGCTGCCTCACTTATTGTAATCGGTCGTATATAACGCCCATGGACAAGTGAATGCTTATTTATTGTTGTTATTGCTCCAATCGGTTTATCAAGAGAGCGGCCACCTAATTCAGAGCCGTAAGCTGCATCTAGGAACGTTTCACCGAACAAAGTTCGGCCATTTCGTACTCGATTTTGTGTAGCTGTTACTCTATTTTCAACAAGATCCCATTCATGATCATCAAAATTCAAATCAATAAAACTTCTTGCGCTAATATGTTGTTGCTTCTTAAGCTTTATAGTTAATGGATTTGCTGATCTAGAAGCAATAATAAAAATACGTTCTCTATTTTGAGGTACTCCATGATCTGCTGCATTAACCTTATTAATTGACATCGAGTATCCAAGTCTTTCCATGGCCATTTTCCATGGCTCGAACAAATTCCACTTCAAAAAATCGTATACATTTTCGATTACTGCAATTTGAGTTTCGTGAGCCTCTAAGCAGCTAACAATGGCCCATGCTGTAGACCGGCTTTTGTCCGCTTTCTTGGTCCTTTTAGCTCGACCAGCAGCCCTTGAATGTCCTTGGCAACAAGGTGAGGCAAATAGAATGTCATGTTTTGGAACTTCCGACCAATCTGCTTGATGCAAGTCTTGACAGGAGTGAATCGTGTTGGGATGGTTCTTTTCATGAAACTCAACAGCAAGTGGGTTGTGGTTAGCGGCCCATATGATATCAACTCCAGCCTCAGTGGCCCCTTCAGTCGTACCTCCAGCTCCTGCAAATAGATCAATACCTTTAATCATAGTCGGAAGTATCCACTAGCTTTATTTGGTTTAGTAAGCATTACAAACGATTCCATAGTTATTAATTAGAGTGTTTATTATACTCGTGTACACGATAAAAAGCAAGCAATAATTAAGCGGCTAAATATATCGGGCGTATGTTTCTAATATTTAGGGAATGTTTGCTTGGTTGAGAGCTAGTAGGCAAAAACTATTGAGAGCCATCTTTAGGTGGGCGATAGTGCTCTTTAAACAGTCGAAGACAAAAACCAGAACACCTTATAGTCTTATTTGTTTAACTTTTCTTCCACTTCTTTTTTAGTCATAACTAGGCCGTTCATTTCATAAAGTGCCCAGTCATTAGATGGTAATTGATCATGTAGAGAATATTTTGAAATAGCAGTAGTCAATGCATGCTGACCTTGTTTATGACCAAGTTCTATAGCTTTTTCGGCCAAGAACGCGGCAAGTATAAAGTTTTCAGGTCCAAAATCATCAGTGTGTATTGAAATAATCGAAGCCCTAAAATAGTCGTTCGCTGTTTTTAAATTATTATTTGCTAATTGTTTAAACACTGTCATTCGAAAACTTCTTTCTTCAATTGGCGAATAGAGAGGCCATCGGGAATAATTTTCCTTCTTTCGCATTTCCTGGTCTAATTTGTAAACAGCTTCGATTTCTTTGTTATCTTCAGCCAGAGAAACTTGAGTGAATACGATAAGTGATAAAATTACTAGTAACTTTCTAAACAAGTTTAATTCCTTACTAACATTACTAACATTACTAACATTACTAACATTACTAACCATTCGTTAATGACAGGATAAGTTCTTCAATGCTCTTAAGTTCTTCTTCACTAATATTAGAAAGCTCTCCTTCCATAACTCTTTGCACAAAACTAGGAGCGTCATCAGCGCGACCTGCAAGAATAAGAAAAGCCAATCGTTTATCTTTATCGCCATTGATTATGTCTTGCTGGTGGAAAAGATCGAAATAGCCTACAGTTTCTCCGCTTTCAGCTGCTTTAATGAACCATTTTTCTGCAGCCTCATAATTACGTTCTGATTGATATTTCTTGGCTAATAATCGATAGGAGTTTTCGTCACCGCCTTCTGCCAATGATAATAGCGTGGGGATATCATAGCTAGAATAGGGATGCTCAGCCATGTTACGGTTATACCCGCCCTTTCGTCCATCAATCGCTCCTCTGTGACCGACCGTTATTGTTCCGTCAGGCTCTCGGGTAACAACTCGGTAAAGCCCTTCTTCAATTTTAGTTTCCTCTAGTCGCTCACGGCCACCTCGTATGATTTTTAAAGTTGAATAGTTAGCATATTTGGCTTGTAGTTTCTCTTGTTCTGTTAGTTCGGCCTTATCGGCTTCTTCGTGGCGACTTTGAGTTGCTTCTTCAATAATAATGGGAGTTTCGGTTTGAAGAAGCGTTTTATCAGGAGTGACTTCATTGGTGCCAGAGAAAAAGAGAACGCTTCCGGCTAGTATGCTGAGCCCAGTAATGAGATAAATTGTGTGGCTTTTTTTCATTTACATATCCTTTAGCAGAAATGAACATTAAAGGGCTTATTGTTTATCATAAGCCCAGTACCTATCCTTTATTTTTGTTGATGGTGACCGCCACCGCCACCAGAGGGAGGGCTGCTATTTTGCCTAGTGGTAGACGTATGGCCTATCTCACCATCGCTATCCACATAGACTTGGGAGCGAAGTTGATCATCTCCGTTAGACTGAGTAGGAATGGTAATAATGACAATCGCACCACCTTGAGGACTGGTATTAAGATTACTAACCCCTACTCTGTCATCAATAAATTGTTGTGTACGGTCTTCGTTGACAGTGCCATCAATATTGACGCACAAAAAACAAGTCCCCCCAGTTACAGTGTTGATTGGGTCAACTGCAAACACACTACCGGAAACTAATAAGAGAGAAAAAAGAAGGATTTTAGCTTTAGAGAAATAATGTTTCATAGTAATTCCTTTTGATTGATTTTAAATATTAATTTCAACCCTGAAATTTATGTACCACTGTATAAATAACTACACAGGATCTCGAATACTTTAAGCGGATAAATAGTACAAGGTCAATAAAATTATACAAATGAGTTAACAAAAGTTATTAATATCTCAAAATAAGATGAAAACAAATTTTTATTTTTAATAAAAAAACCCGAGAATAAACTCGGGCTAAAGCGACGTTAGGGAACGTCTAGGGGAGTTAAGCTGTCGCTAAGGTTAATGAATCTTCGAATGGGTTGTATAGGCTTTCGCAATCATCAAAATCCAATGTAGAGAATCGATTTTCTTGGACCTGGTTTAAATCAACGGAACGCAGGTCATGGCTGTCAAGATCGGTACCAATCTGAACCACTTCCCCACTAGTATGTGCAAGGTGTGCGCTTGAAACTTCGGTTAGATACCCCCAGTTGGAATCGGCATAAATATCCAATGCGTCAATGTCACAATCAGATTGAACTAATAGGTTTAATGAGAAATTAACTCCGTGATGAGTTAATAGAAAAGCATTACCGTTTTTAAGTCCTGTTGATTCGATGAGTTGCTTTAAGTTTTCTGAAATTGCCTTAATCATTTTATACTCCGATGTTCATTAAAATGTTGAGAAGGTTTCGCTTCGTTGGATTCAATGTAAGATCGTTTACCCATAGAGGCAATTAGAAAAGTGAAATCGGTCGAGTTGATAACTTTAATTGATATAAAGCAATTAAATGGCGCAAATTTAACGCTTAATTGAAAGAAACCTGTTTTTTGATATTCGTTTAATTGGTATTACGGGAAAAAACAGGGTCTAGTTAACAAAATAACGGGAGCAAAAGTTTTTAGAAGCTAAAGCATGCACGAGAGAGTCGTTGACTGCTCCCCGCCCCAGGTGACGGGGTTTCTCGCGCATTTAGATGAAATTATGTTTTTGTCAGCTGTGATAGATAGTGTAGCTTGAATGTGTTTTTGCCAGTCTTTTTGATGTCGTATAACGTTTGATCAGCGAGTTTGAATATTATTTCTGAACTGGAGGGATGCTCGTCACAACAAATAGCGCCAATCGATGCAGAAACAGGCCATTCAAAATCATGATAAAGTTCTTTTAGCACTCGATGCATTTTAGAAATAACGCTCTCTATTTTATTAGATTTAGAGTGCTCCAAAACAATAGCGAATTCGTCGCCACCGAACCTTGAGACTAGATCCGACTTTCGAGTGCAGCTTTTTAATTTCTCCGCTGTCTTGATCAATACTTCATCCCCAACGGTATGTCCAAACCGGTCGTTGACTGACTTGAAATCATCAATATCAATTAAAACGAGTGTAAATACGAAATCAACCCTTTTACTCAAATGAAACATTGTTTTTAGGTGTTCATCAAAAAGGCGTCTATTCGCGACTCGGGTCAATGGGTCGTGTCGAGCGAGTTTTGATTCTCGCTTCAAAGCTCGTTCAAGTTTATCTGACATCTTTTTAATCGATGTTACGTCTCTAACAACGCAGATTATGTGTTTCTGGTTGTCCAGTTCTATGTTGTTTAGCATGATATCGACAGGGAACGGTTCACCTTCTCGGTTTGTTGCGGATATATCCATGCGAGAACCCATGATTCTGGGAGAGGGGTTTTGAATAAATGATGATATTTGCGCAAGATGCTTTTTCCGTTTGTCACTGGGTAGAAGCTGGTTAACATGTTGGTCTTGTAGTTCTTTAGCAGAATAGCCAAATATTGACTCGGCCGCTGAGTTTAGAAGTTGTATGTGCCCTTTCAGATCGATAATAAGAACAGCGTCTGGAAAGCTTTCCAAGAGATTGCGGCAGTTTATATTCATTTGATTAAACCCAATATCAATTCTTTTAATTTTATCTTAGGTACTTGTAGGTGCTCGACTGGCGTGAGGTGTCGTTTAATTCGGCGGAGGTATTCATTGATGTATTGAATCAGGGTTTTCAAGCGTACAGAATAAAACATATGCGTTAGAGTCATATTTACCCAGGTTGTTACTTACCTTTTACAACTTCCTATTTTGTCACCACATAAAATAGACGAAGCATTCCCTTTGCAGCCAGCGAGCGAGCCTAAATTACAACAGATTCTCTTTGATTTCCAGTAACTTAACTAACGAATATATTTTATACATCCACCGGCCGAGCAAGCTCAACAATCGGGTCACCCCCAACCAGCGGTTTATATTGATTACAATAAATCACTCTCCAACATTTCCCCAATGCCAGTTGATAAGGTAAAGATCTATCGCGGCCGGTGGATGTATAGATTATTGCGAGAGCATTGCAGGCGTTGAATCTTCGATGCTAGGTATCTGATATCTCTTTTTTCGATCCGTAGTTTGAATCTATCCGTTCACGCTCATATAATCAGAGAACCTTAAAGCCTTACACGCGCTTTTTTAGCGCTTGAGCATTTGATCATGAAAGATCGACTTTCCCACTTCAGAGCGGACGCCCATTTAATTGGTCAACTTATAAAAGTGGACAGCCTCCGATACACGTCGAAAAATATTGCAAGTCTTATCACGGTGTTTGCTGTTCCTATCGGAAGGAAAGAATCTCAGGAAATTACAGTACGATTCATTGATGATGCCGCAGAAAATCTGTCAAAAGAAAATCCCGTGAACCAGTGGTTTGAAGTGAAAGGGAAGCTTCATTCAACCACTAATAAGGATCTGGATATACAATCCCCTGTGTTTCTCTTATCCGAACGCGCAACGCCACTGCCCAATTCATCCTTGGGTTTTGTGAAATGCGAGATTATTGGTCGATTAACCAAGGAGCCCGAGGAAATCGAAAAAACCAATGACTTCAAGTTCGGTCATTTCAGTTTAGCGGTTAACCGAAAATCGACAGACAAAGCCCAATTTTTTCATTTTTCCATATTTAGGCCCAAGTTACTCGAGCAAGCTCAAAGTGAACTCACAAAAGGCTCTACGATTTTTGCAGCCGGTGATTTGGCCTTCTACCGAGCTGGGACGGAGCAAAAACTAAACTATTCAATAAAACTAGATCGCTATCTCTTATTTGAGGATCATTCCGCCAGTAAATGAAATACAAGCACTCAAAAATAATTGGAAAAGATCAAACGCTGGGTTTGTCAAACCTGTCTATATTCTCAAACGGTCATTCTTTAGAGCTAGAGCTTCCCCATGGCGCAGCTAAATTTATTCAAGAGTATCTGGAAAGTAATATTGACGTCGCAAACTCAATAAAAAATGACTACCACTCTATCAAGCCACTTCCGAATTGGACCGGATTAGAGCTCCAAGCTCTACGAGAAAGTCTTGGGTTAGAACTTGAAGCTTTCAGGGTTATCCTTGATATCACAACCACTACCTTATGCGCTTATGAAAGGGCCAGCACTCTACCTAGGCCTAGTTACCTCATAGCTACGTAAAGGGCCAACTATTTTACAATAACGGCCTATTCCTTTATGCTCGAACAAAAAATGAGCGTATCTTATGAAGCAGATTTGGGATTCAAACGAGCTATCAGA
>Ga0316204_10009762_pt1 | contig 12666 bp, 12 predicted proteins | sample 6monrhotite_MG_2_FD_205661 | JGI IMG/M metagenome (GOLD analysis project Ga0316204, IMG submission 205661) | Microbial mat bacterial communities from mineral coupon in-situ incubated in ocean water Damariscotta River, Maine, United States -... | ecosystem: Environmental > Aquatic > Marine >...
ATAAAATCACCCGAGATCAGAATATCCGGCCGCGCCGCGCGGATCCGCTCAATCAAGCGCAGATAGCTTTCAGCGGTATGGCTGCGGTTCATCCGCTTGAGAATTTTGTCAGATCCCGCCTGCACCGGAAGATGCAGATAGGGCATCAGCTTCTTGCAGGTGCCGTGGGCCTCGATCAGATCATCCATCATGTCGTTGGGATGGCTGGTGGTAAACCGGATCCGCTCCAGCCCCTCAACCTTGTCCAACTCCCAGATCAGCTGGGCCAGAGTCAGATCGCCATTGGCTCCGGCACCGTGATAGGCATTGACGTTCTGCCCCAGCAGGGTGATCTCGCGCACCCCGCGCTCAACCAGATCGCGGGCTTCGGTGAGGATACGATCTGCCGGGCGCGAAACCTCAGCGCCACGGGTATAGGGCACAACGCAGAAGGCACAGAACTTGTCGCAGCCTTCCTGCACGGTCAAAAACGCCGTCGGACCGCGTTTGGACTTGGGGCGGCGCTTCAGTTTCTCAAACTTGTCCTCTTCGGGAAAATCAGTGTCGAGCACCTTCTCCCCCTCTCGCGCCTTTTCCTCCATCTCTGGCAGGCGGTGATAGCTTTGCGGCCCAACCACCAGATCCACCAGCGGCTGACGGCGCATGATCTCCTGCCCCTCGGCCTGAGCAACACAGCCCGCGACCCCAATCTTGAGATCCGGTTTCTGCGCCTTCAGCTTTTTGAACCGCCCCAGTTCCGAATAGACCTTTTCGGCAGCTTTTTCGCGGATGTGGCAGGTGTTCAGCAGGATCATATCCGCTTCATCAGCCGATTTTGCCTCGGTATAGCCCTGCCCGCCCAGCGCTTCGGCCATGCGTTCACTGTCATAGACATTCATCTGACAGCCATAGGTCTTGATAAACAGCTTCTTGGGCGCGGTCATATCTGTGGTGCCTTCCAGCAGGGATCGGGAACAACGGCCTGCCATAACGGCAAATCTCGCGGCTTGCAATGCAGGCGGGATTACCCGATTTTAAGGGCAATTGCCAGAACGGCAGCAAAAGGTCAGAGACACAAGAGCATGATGTATTCTTCGCTGGAAGATTTTCTCAAACAACAAAAGGCCCTACTGGTCAAAGGCCCCGTCGCGCTGATCTTTGTCGAGGACGATATCGAGGTGGCCACAACCCTGCGCCATCATTTGCAATCTGGCTTCAAAGCCGTTGTTGCCCTGATGCCAGATGCCTTTGATCTGCCGCATGACATCAAATCCAAAGTCCACCGCGTTCCCTTTGATTGCAGCGCCCCTGAGAACGTGTTCGGGGCGGTAAACCAGATTATCAAGGCAGCGCAACCGGGATGCTGGCTCTATTACTGCTACAATGCTGAATTCCTGTTCTTCCCGTTTTGCGAGACCAGAACAGTGGCAGAGATGCTGACGTTCCACACCGAAGAACGGCGCTCGGCAATGCTGAGCTATGTGATCGATCTCTATGCTGGCGATTTACAAAAACATCCCAACGCCGTGTCCCTGGAAACCGCCTTTCTCGACAAGTCAGGCTACTACGCCCAGGCCCGCTGGGATGATGCCACCCAAGAGCCACGCGAAAGGCAGCTGGACTTCTTTGGCGGCGTGCGCTGGCGCCATGAGGAGCATATCCCCTGGACCAGCCGCAAGATCGACAGGATTTCCCTGTTCCAGGTCAAAGAAGGCCTGGAACTGCAAGACAATCACACCTTCAATAATCAGGAATACAACACCTACGCCTGCCCCTGGCACCACAATCTAACCGCTGCCATCTGCTCCTTTCGCACCGCCAAAGCGCTTAAACGCAACCCCGGATCGGATTTTGCCATCGACAGTTTCAAATGGCACAACTCCACTCCCTTTGAGTGGCACTCCCGGCAACTGCTGGACCTTGGCCTGATGGAACCAGGACAATGGTTCTAACCTCCAAACCCAACCCCGGCGCCACCTGCCATTTCACCTGGCCAATAGGATCTCAGGCGTGAAAGCCCCATCCGGCGCAAGAGGGGGCAGCCCCCCTCCCCTCACCGTGCTGCCCCTAACGCTGCAGCAACACCGGAAACCAATCCTCCCGCAGCCGTTGCCCCGGCTGCATGTCGTGTCCCGGATAGGGCGGCGAGGTCGGTCCGGGGCGTTCGACATAGCGCGCGTCCTCCCCCACCAGCCGCAATGAGAAGGCCCGTCGGCGGCTCTGGCTGGTATTGGCACGGGCCCCATGCAGGGTTTTGAAATCAAAGGCCACAGCATCCCCGGGCTCCATGTCCCACTCTAGAATGGTCATGCCCTCAGCCTCGGGATCAGGCACCGCCATGTACTGCCCCTCATCGGCAAAGAACCCCTCCTGTGAAACCCAACGGGTTGGCAGCACTTCCTTTTCCCACCTGTGAGAGCCCGCAACACAGCGCAGCGCAGCCTCTGTCACCGGGTCCAGCGGCGACCAAAAGCTGATGGTCTGGCGACCTTCTACAAAATAGTAGGGACCATCCTGATGCCAGGGAGTCGCCATCGAGGTCCCCGGTTCTTTCACCAAGACATGGTCATGGAACATCTGCACCCGATCAGAGCGCATCAGGTCAGCGGCAACCTCCGCCACCGGTGAGGATTTGATCGCCGCCTCAAAATCCGTGATGCGCGGCCAGTTGCAATAATCATCAAAAAAGCGCCCGGTCTGGCCCGCCTTCTCGTTGTTTGACGCATAGGGACCGGGCTGCGCCATGTTTTGGGCAACGCCGCGGCGCAGCTGGTCGACCTGCCCCTTGAACAGCCCCTTGATCAACACCGCGCCGTCGCGCTGAAAATCATCAATTTGGGTTTGCGTGATGAGAGGGTGCACCATAGGGATCTCCGTCCAGATTGTACCACCACACCGGCCCGCTTGCGACAGCCTGACAGGCTCCAGATTGGCGGTGGGCGGAAAAGAAGTATTTTTGCTGCGCCGACCATGCCGCCTGAGTAAATTAGTTTCAAATAATATATTTCTAATCTAGTTATAACCACATGCTATATTTAACTCTGCGCCACTACGAATACACCTGCGCCGTTGCCCAGCACGGCAGCCTGTCTGCGGCCGCACAGGCCCTCAATGTCAGTCAGCCCGCCCTCTCTACCGCCCTGGCGCGGATCGAAGACCACCTGGGCCACCCCCTGTTTGTGCGGCGGCGGGGCACGCCCTTGTCGCTCACCCCTCAGGGGCGTGACTTTGCCAAAGCGGCCCAACACCTGCTGGACCAGGCCGCCCGGCTTGAGTCTCAGAACGGCAGCAGCCCTGTGGTGCAAAGCCTGGTCATAGGCTGTTTTTCCGATCTGGCCCCCTTTGTCCTGGCCCCCGCACTGCGCCACCTGCGCGCGGCCTTGCCTGACCTCACCGTGACAACCAGAACTCTGGGGTTTGCACAGATCATTGCTGGCCTTCTGCAGGGGGAAATCGACCTAGCGGTGACCTATGATCTGGGGTTGGATGCAGGCTTCACACGGTTGGTGATCGACAATCGCGCCCCCCAGGCTTTGATGCCGCCCGACCATGACCTGGCGCAGCACGACAGCCTCTCCCTGGCGCAACTGGCCCGGGAACCTCTGGTGCTCTCGCAGGAGGGCGTGTCGGTGCAACATATGCTGGCACTGTTCAAAAGCCTGGGGCTAACACCGCGCATCTCGCATCGTGCGGCGTCTTTGGAGGTGCTGCGCAGCCTCGCCGCCAACGCAGAGGGGATCGGCATCAGCTATAGCGCGCCAGCTATCCGCCAAAGCTACGATGGCAAAGCGCTGGTGAATATCCCGATCCGTGACAGCTGCGCCCTGGAGCCAGTGATCATCACCACGCATGGTGCGCCAAAACCTGATTCGGCCGTGGCGCAGGCGCTGGACCTCCTGTCAAAGACCCTGAGCCCCCAGAATCCCAAACCCGCAGCGGCTGGCCTCAGACCTTCCGCAGACGAATGACCACATCAACCGAGGCGATTTCCATGCCCTCAGGTGCGTCGGGAAGGCGCTGAATCACCAATTGATCAGAGGGCGCATCGGTAACCCGATTGCCGTCCTCCCAAAAATAATGCGGGTGATCATGGGTATTGGTGTCAAAATAGCTTTTTGACCCATCCACAGTGATTTCCTGCAACACGCCTGCGTCACAAAAGGCACGCAGCGTATTGTAGACCGTGGCCAGTGAAACGGCGGTGCCTTTGGATTTGGCAGCGTCAAACAGGCTTTCGGCGGTGACATGACGATGATTGCCATCGCCCACCAAAAGCTCCGCCAGGGCAAGCCGTTGGCGGGTCGGGCGCAGACCGGCGTCAACCAGCCAGTGTGTTGCCACTTCTTCGGTGTTTGGCGTCATGTGCGGATCCTGCATCGCGTTGCTACTGGTGTTTATACTGCGAATGAATTGCATTTTTCAAACAGAATCCCCGTTTCCAGTCAACCACAGCGACCCGCCCCTGTGACACCGCGCCCCGCGCTGCACAACTCACTGCTCTTGCAGGACCCTTAAGCCGGGTGCTACATGGGGAAAACACATGAAACACCTCAGGCAGGAGACGCGCCAGCATGGCCGATTACCCCAGCAGCTTTGACAAAGACGATCTGTTGAAATGTTCCCGCGGAGAGCTGTTTGGCCCAGGCAATGCCCAGCTTCCAGCGCCACCAATGTTGATGATGGACCGCATTACCGAGGTCAGCGCCGATGGCGGCGCCCATGGTAAGGGCCATATCATTGCAGAATTCGATATCAACCCGGACCTGTGGTTCTTTGAGTGCCATTTCCCCGGCAACCCGATCATGCCCGGCTGTCTGGGCCTGGACGGGCTGTGGCAGCTCACCGGCTTTAACCTCGGCTGGCGCGGCTGGCAGGGGCGCGGCATGGCGGTTGGTGTGGGCGAGGTCAAACTCACCGGCATGGTCCGCCCGGAGCGCAAGATGCTGACCTATAAGATCGACTTCAAAAAAGCGATCCAGACGCGCCGCCTGACCATGGGTGTGGCGGATGGCATCGTCGAAGCCGATGGCGAGATGATCTATGACGTCAAAGACATGAAGGTCGTTCTCTCCGAGGCATAAGCCCTCCGAATAGAGATCCAATGAAAAGAGGCCCCCGGGCCTCTTTTTTGTTGCCCCAGGCCCTGTGCCATAATCCCAGGGCCCCGCACCATAGCCACCCGCATGGTTTCGATATTTTCATCGACGCCCTATTTTTTTCTCACTAGGGTCGCCACTATGCGCAGCGTTCTTTCAGACCTTTTCAATATCAAATTTGTCTGGCTCATTTTGCAGCACTTGCGCAAGATATGGGTTCGAACAGTCGGCTTTGCAGTCCTGGCTCTCGGCTCCGTGGTGCTGGCAAAGTTTGTGGGGCAGCTATTACCCCTTAGCTGGAGCGAAAAAATCGGCGCAGGCGCGGTGGATCAAGTGCTCAATATTCTGGCCACCTCGATGCTTGCAGTGACCACGTTTTCCTTGTCCATCGCGGTTTCGGCCTTCTCGACAGCCGCCGGTTCTGCCACCCCGCGCGCAACGGCCCTGCTGCAGGAAGACCACACCACACAGAATGTCCTGGCAACGTTTCTAGGTGCGTTCTTGTTCAGCCTTGTTGGCATTGTTGCATTGAATGCGGGCTACTACTCCGAAGCAGGGCGTCTGGTGTTGTTTGCCACAACCGTTCTGGTGATTGCATTTGTTGTGGTGGCGCTGTTGCGCTGGATCAGTCAGCTGGCAAGTTTTGGGCGCATCGAAGACACCGTGGAACGTGTTGAAACAGCAGCAAGCACCGCGCTGCAGCGGCGTATTGAAAAACCCTGCCTGGGTGGCAAGCCGCAAAAACAGCCCCCTCCAGACAGTGCCCATAAGCTGTGTTCAAATGTGATCGGCTTTGTGCAACACATTGACATTGGAGCCATTTCCAAATGCGCAAAGGAACTGGACCTCGAGGTCTGGATCGCGGCCTTACCAGGAACATTTGTTCATAAGGCAACACCACTGCTGTTGGTGACAGGCAACACTCATGCGGATCACGACCTTGCCCCGCTCAGGGCGGCGTTTTCCTGTGGTGAACGGCGTAGCTTTGATCAGGACCCCAAATTCGGGCTCATCGTCATGTCTGAGATCGCCTCACGGGCGCTGTCACAATCGGTCAATGATCCGGGAACTGCGATTGACGTGATCGGCCGGCTCGTCAGGATACTCGCGCCTTGGTATTCTGACCTGTCACAAGAGGTTGAATATTCCAATGTCACCGTGCCCCCCTTGCAGAGCGCCGAGCTGCTGGAGCAGGCCTTTCGACCTATTGCCCGCGATGGCGCTGCTGTCATCGAGGTCCAGTTAAAACTGCACAACGCCCTGCTGGCGCTCGCAGAGATGTCCCCCGAAACATTCAAAACAGCCGCAGCGGCCCTGTCGAAAGATGCACTGGAACGTGCTGACACGGGAGTTTTGACACAAAAAGAGCTGGGCGCCCTGAAAGAGATTTCGGCGAAAATTTGAACAGGCTGCGCATCTCTCGGGCAGCGGGCTCGATACCCTGGGCAATCCTCACGAATACGTCCAAACACCAGAGGCCCATATCAGAGCCATCTTGCACCTGCCCGCCGCAATGCATACTAAGACATAAGCAATTAAGGGAGTGCACGTATGCGTCGTGTCGTCGTCACCGGTCTGGGGATCGTCTCCTCCATCGGAAACAACACCGAAGAAGTCATCGCCTCGTTGAAGGCGGGGAAATCCGGCATCGTTGCCAGCCCGGAAATGACCGAGCATGGCTTTCGCAGTCAGGTTGCCGGCACGCTGAAGATCGACATCAAGGAACATGTCGACAAGCGCGCCCTTCGCTTTATGGGGCCAGGTGCTGCCTATGCCCATATCGCCATGAGCCAGGCCATTGCCGATGCGGGCCTCTCTGAGGATCAGATCGTCAATGAGCGCACTGGTCTTGTCGCAGGCTCTGGTGGTCCCTCCACCTCTGCCATGCTGGCGGCGCATCAGGTGGTTGCCAAAACCGGCGCCACCAAGCGCATCGGGCCCTTTGCAGTGCCCAAATGTATGTCCTCGACCATTTCGGCCAACCTGTCGACAGCCTTTAAAATCAAGGGCATAAACTATTCCATTACCTCGGCCTGCTCGACCTCGCTGCACTGCATCGGCAATGCGGCAGAACAGATCATGATGGGCAAGCAGGACGTGATGTTTGCCGGTGGCGGCGAAGAGCTGGACTGGACCCTGTCCTGCCTGTTTGACGCCATGGGCGCGATGTCCTCCAAGAAAAACGACAATCCAGAAGCGGCCAGCCGCGCCTTTGATCAGGACCGCGACGGTTTTGTCATCTCAGGCGGTGGCGGCATGGTCGTGCTGGAAGATCTTGACCACGCGCTGGCACGCGGCGCCAAGATCTACGCCGAAGTTGTCGGCTATGCGGCCACATCCGATGGCCACGACATGGTTGCGCCCTCTGGCGAAGGCGGCGAACGGGCCATGCGCCTGGCGCTGTCGACCCTGCCTGAAGGCCGCAAGGTCAGCTACATCAACGCCCATGGCACCTCGACGCCTGTTGGCGACGTTGGCGAAGTCGAGGCTGTGCGCCGGGTCTTTGGCGAAGGCCAGACCCCGCCGGTCTCGTCGACCAAATCCATGACCGGCCACGCCCAGGGGGCGGCGGGCGCATTGGAAGCAATTTTCTGCCTATTGATGCTGGATAAAGATTTTATTACCCCATCGATCAATGTGGACACCCTGGCCGAGGGCATTCTGCCCGGCGAGATCGCAACCGAGCTCGTTGAAAACGCAGGCCTCGACTGTGTCATGACCAACAGCTTTGGCTTTGGTGGCACCAACGGATCGATGGTTTTGAGCAAGTACAAAGGATAACACTCATAATGTCTGGAACTTTGACGGGCAAGCGCGGCTTGATCATGGGTGTTGCCAATGAACGCTCAATCGCCTGGGGCATTGCCAAGGCGATGTCCGAAGCCGGGGCGGACCTTGCCTTTACTTACCAGGGTGAGGCCTTTGGCAAACGTCTGGCACCTTTGGCTGAAAGCGTCGGCAGTGACTTTATGGTCGACGTTGACGTGACCGATGACGCCTCTTTGGACACGGCCTTTGAACAATTGGGCAGCCGCTGGGACAGTTTTGATTTTGTTGTCCACGCCATTGCCTATTCGGACAAGTCAGAGCTGACCGGGCGCATTCTGGATACCAGCCGGGCGAATTTCAAAAACTCAATGGATATCTCGGCCTATTCGCTGATCGAAGTGGCGCGCCGGTCGCATCCCTTTATGAAAGACAATGGCGGCACCGTCTTGACGCTGACCTACGGCGGTTCAAACCGGGTTACGCCAAATTACAATGTCATGGGCGTGGCAAAGGCGGCCCTGGAAAGCGCCACGCGCTATCTGGCCAATGATCTTGGGCCCGAAGGCATCCGTGTCAATGCGATCTCTCCCGGCCCGATGAAGACCCTGGCCGGCGCGGCCATTGGCGGCGCCCGCAAGACCTACAAACACACCGAGCAAAACGCCCCCATGCGGTCTAACGCAACGCTTGAGGCCGTGGGTGGCACTGCTGTTTATCTGGCTTCAGATGCAGGTGCCTGCACCACAGGGGAGATCATACACGTCGATGGCGGCTTCCATGTTCTGGGCATGCCGCAACAAGACCACCTGTAATATCAGAGACATGGGTTTTGAAAGGGCGCTTCTCAGAGGCGCCCTTTTGCCTGCTTAGGGCCTAGGTTGCTTTAAGCGTAGCGGCTCAAGCCTCCCTCAGCGCTGCCTGCATCTCTTGTACCAAAAGCGCCATCAAATCACCGCTTGCCATGGCACGCGATTGCGCCGCCCCGGTGCCGGCCCATTGAGCGCCAAATCCTGTCTCACCTGCCAGTTTGGCCGCAGCATTCAGAGCTTTGCCAGCATCATAGGCAATTGGATAGTCCGGGATTGATGTGGTCGTTTGTGTTTCAGCCCAGGCGGTAAAGCCGTTCTTCAAACAACGCGCTGCGCGACCGGAAATTGCAGCGGTCATCTGCGTTTGCCCCGCAGTTGCAGAGGCCAAAGCCTGCCTGTAGCCCCTATCAGCCTGGCTTTCGTCACATCCCACAAAGGCGGTTCCCAGCTGCGCAGCACTGGCCCCCAAGCGCAGCGCGGCAGCAATGTCGCCCCCCGTCATCATGCCACCCGCAGCAACAACCGGGATCGACAGACCGGCCACCAGCTCTGCCGTCAGGTCATGGGTTTTCAACCCCGCATCCGGCGCATCCGGGTCGAAAAGACCGCGATGGCCGCCGGCCTCCCAGCCCTGGGCCACCACCGCATCAACACCCGCCGCCTGTATCGCCAGCGCTTCGTTGAGCGAGGTCGCAGTTGCCATCAGGAAAACTCCTTTGGACTTAAACCCCTGTATGATCTCGGCATCCGGCAGGCCAAAATGAAAGCTCACAACCGCAGGTGCTTCTGCTAACAACATCTGCTGCGCAGCGCTGTCGCTGCAAAAGCTGGTATAGATCTCGTTTAAACTCTTGGGCGGGGAGGCACCAAAGCGAGCAAACAAAGGCGCCATCTGGGCCAGCCAGCCAGCCTCCAAAGCCGGGTCGGCCTGTGCAGGCCTGTGGCAAAATACGTTTATGTTAAACGGCTTCTGGGTCAGCTCGCGGGTTTTTTGGATCATCTCGCGGGCCGTATCAACCGTGGCCGCACCAATCCCAAGCGCACCCAATCCCCCGGCTTCGCTCACCGCGGCGGCCATTTCTGGTGTGCTGACCCCTGCCATCGGAGCCTGAAAGATCGGCCAGTCCAACCCAATCCGCTTGATAATATCTTGCCCCTGCATAAGCGCCCTCCTACTGCCCCTGAGGTGCAGCAAAACCAGATCCGCGCCCAAATACAAGGCAAAGAAAAAGGGCCAGTGTTTCTACTGACCCTTCTCAAACCGCCGACAAATGGCAATCAGCCGATCGAGACCAGCTCGATTTCAAAGTTCAGATCCTTGCCCGCCAGTGGATGGTTGGCATCCAGCGTCACGGTGGACTCGGTGACCTCGACAACGGTCACAGGCAGCACATGGCCTTCGGGGCTTTGCATCTGCAGCTGCGTGCCAAGCTCCAGCGGGATATCGTCAGGAATGCCTTCGCGCGGGATCGCCTGGCGTGCCTCTGGGTTCAGCGGGCCATAGGCGTCCGCCGATGGAATTTCGAGCCGCTTTTTGTCGCCCACAGCCATTCCTGGCAGACCTGCATCCATGCCCGCAATCACCTGACCAGAGCCAACAGTGAACTCCAGCGGATCCCGTCCTTCTGAGCTGTCAAATACAGAGCCATCAGCCAGAGTGCCTGTATAGTGAATGCGGACGGTATCGCCGTTCTTTACCTCGGTCATGTGACCTCCAGTTATACAAAATTACAGTGGCGCACCCTACAGACCTCAGTTTTGAAGTAAACCCGTCGACTCGCTCCCTGGGCAACCTAGGTGCAAAGACGCAAAGCACTGGCATATTGTAACCCTTGAGAGCTACAATTGTATTCATCACAACTTCGCGCTTTGCGCCCTGCCCAAGGCCATGACAGGATGGCCAAAAAGGGAGAATGCAATGCCAATCACCACCTGTGTTTTTGACGCCTATGGCACGCTATTTGACGTTGCCGCCGCTGCCCGTCAGGCTGCCGCCGAACCCGAATTTCCACATTTGCAGGACAGCTGGGCGGAGCTCGCCACCCATTGGCGATTGAAACAGCTGCAATACTCCTGGCTGCGCGCCATCACGGATGCCCATTGCGGGTTTTGGCAAGTTACCCAGGATGGGCTTGATTGGGCGCTTGAGGCCACAGGTCTTGCCGGGGATCATAAACTACGCAAACGTCTGCTGGATCTCTATTGGCAGCTTCAGGCCTACCCCGAAGTCCCGGCGATGCTGGCTGCTTTGAAAGCGGCGGGAATGAACACCGCGATCCTGTCCAACGGGTCCCCCGACATGTTGGATGGGGCCGTGCAATCTGCCGGGATCGGCGCGCTTCTGGATGATGTGCTCTCGGTAGAAAGCGTCGGCATCTTCAAACCAGACGCACGGGTCTATGACCTGGTCGGGCAGCGGTTTGGCTGCCAGAAGGACGAGGTGCTTTTTGTGTCCTCCAATGGCTGGGACGCCGCCAGCGCGGCGGGGTATGGCTTTACCACCGCCTGGGTCAATCGCGCAGCAGAACCCATGGATCGGCTGCCCTGGTCTGCGCAACATGTGCTGAACGACTTGACCTCCATCCCTGATCTGGCTGCCACATAACCGAGGGTCCGCTGCATGAGCTATTTCACCACAAGCGATGGCCTGTCGCTGTTTTATCAGGAAAGCGGCACCCCGACTGGCACGCCACTGATCTGCCTGGCTGGGCTGACGCGCGACAGCCGGGATTTTCGCTATTTCGCGCCCCTGGCCCGGCAGTATCGACTGATCACACTGGATGCACGCGGGCGCGGCCAGTCGGATTATGACCCGGATTTTCAGAACTATAACGTCCCACGTGAAGCCCAGGACGTGCTGGAGCTAATGGACCATTTATCACTGCCACAGGCAGCGGTGCTTGGCACCTCACGTGGCGGCATGGTGGCGATGATGCTGGCCGCCACTGCCAAATCCCGCCTAACCGCAGTGATCCTCAACGACGTTGGCCCGGTCATTCCAGAGGACGGGATTGCCCGGATCATGATGTATGTGGGCCGACGCCCTGCCGCCAAGACCCACGCCCAGGCCGCCGAGACCCTCGCCGCCCTGATGGCGCCTGGTTTTGGCGATGTGCCCGCCCAGCGCTGGCGCGAAGAGGTGGAAACCTTTTACGATGCCACCGAGACAGGCTTGCAGCTGCGCTATGATGCCCGGCTGCGCGATGCGCTGCTGGCCCAGGCCGAGGCAGGCCCGGTGCCAGACCTCTGGCCGCTTTTCATGGCGCTGGACGGCCTACCCTGCGGCATTATTCGCGGCGCCAATTCAGATGTCCTGAGCCACGAAACCTACCTGGAAATGCAACGCCGCCTACCGGCAATTGACGCTGTGGAGCTGGCCAATCGCGGCCATGTTCCGTTCCTGGATGAACCCCAATCCCTTTCTCTTATTCAGTCCATTTTGGAGCCTATTTGATGTCATCCTTTGAAATGATCCAAGCCGCCGCCCAACGGCTGCATGGCCATGCCCGCGTCACACCACTGCTGGGCTCGCCCTTTCTGGATGACCTCGCCGGACGCCGGGTTCTGGTCAAGGCCGAGTGCCTGCAACATACTGGATCTTTTAAGTTTCGCGGCGGTTGGGCGGCGATTTCCACCCTCACGCAAGCAGAGCGTGCGCGCGGAGTTCTAGCCTATTCCAGCGGCAACCACGCCCAGGGCGTCGCCGCAGCCGCCAAGGCCCACGGGGTGGCGGCGGTGATCTTGATGCCCGCCGATGCCCCCAGCCTGAAAATCGAAAATACCCGCGCGCTGGGGGCTGAGGTGGTACTGTATGACCGCGCCGGCGGAGAGGACCGCAGCGCCATTGGTCAGGCACTGGCCCAAGAGCGCGGTCTCACCTTGATCAAACCCTATGATGAGCCAGAAGTGATCGCCGGACAGGGCAGTGTCGGGCTGGAGATTGCCGCCCAGGCAGAGGAAGAGGGCGTCACCCAGGCCGATGTGCTGGTCTGTTGCGGCGGTGGCGGTCTCAC